>Ga0153932_1000260_pt1 | contig 18718 bp, 18 predicted proteins | sample TSNJ016MetaG_FD_102273 | JGI IMG/M metagenome (GOLD analysis project Ga0153932, IMG submission 102273) | Attine ant fungus gardens microbial communities from New Jersey, USA - TSNJ016 MetaG | ecosystem: Host-associated > Fungi > Mycelium > Unclassified | place: USA: New Jersey, Wharton State...
GCACGCTGTGGACACTTAGGGTAGAGCGGTGAAAGCGTTTTCTTTGCTTCGTTTCTTTTTCGCTTTGGAAAAAGAAATGACGCGCCGCCACGCGCAGTGGCTAATAGTGATAAAGAAAACAGCCAACATAAAACCCGCGAAGACCTGGAAAGCAGCAACCCGGCAATGACGCAAAACCGCTACCTTCAAAACCGCCCGCATCAACCAGCCGCAAGCGAAAACAACCTTGTAAATCTTCTACTCCCAATCGGGAATACCATCCGCCATCCCCTTAACGACCTTAGTAACGATATAAGTGAAATACCGCTCAATCCCGACGTCATCCATCAGCAGAGAATCGATAAACCGCTGGTAGTGATCGATATCCCGCGATACCACATGCATCACATAGTCCACGCCGCCGCCAGTTGCATAGCACTGAACAACCTCGGGCGCTGCCACCACACGCTCCTCGAATCGCCGCATGTCATGCGCAGTGTGCTTCGCTAAAGTCACCTCCACCACAATCCGGCTAGCGCTAATAACGCCTACCCAATCGAGCTCCGCCCGATAACCTTTAATGACGCCGCTCTCCTCCAACTTCCGCACCCGTTCCCAAGCAGGCGAAATCGACAAATTCACCTCCTCGGCGAGCCGCGATTTCGTAATACGCCCATCGCGGGCCAAGATGCGCAAGATGGCGATGTCGTAGCGGTCGAGTTTGATCACGATCAGATGACCACTGGAATATGGCCTTCGATCACATCGGCGACGACTGCGACCGTATCGCCGATCTGCACTAGCCCTGGGAAATGCCGCGCCGCCAGCAAGCCGCTGCGCCGCGCCACATATTCAACCGCCGGCGCGCCGGTCCGCGTGGCGTCGTAGACGCGGGCCAGCACGTCGCCCGCCTCAACAAAGTCGCCTAAATGACGGCACATTTCGAGCAAGCCGCTGTGTTCGCTGGTGGTGTAGCAAGTGCCATCCGGCATGTCCAGCAGCGTCGTCGAGCGGTTGTTGCCGCGCTGGTCGTCGCGTGGCGAGATCCCTTCCCGGTCGATCACACCCGCATGTGCGAGAAAACCATACACACCGCGCTCGGCAATCGCCACACTTGCAGCCGTTGCAGTTCCCCCGCCGCCCAACTCAGTGGAAATGAACACCTTCCCTGCTTCTTCAACCGCGGTGTCGAACAGCCCAACGCTATCGAGTTCGAGCATGCGCATGGAGTAAGGCGCGCCGAACGCACGCATTGCGGCTTCGCAGCGCGCCTGTTGCTGGGCATCGGACAGGACATGAATGGCGGCAAACGGCAGGAAATCCAGCGTGCGGCCACCCGCGTGGATATCGAGTACATAGTCGGAGATGGGCAGCAAATGCCGCTGGAAATAATCCGCTATTTTTTCGGTGACCGTGCCATCCGCCTTGCCGGGAAAACTCCGGTTGAGGTTGCCGGAATCCACCGACGACGTGCGCGTGCCTGCCTTGAATGCCGGATAGTTCATGAAGGGCACGACAATCACGCGCCCGGTGACATCGCTTGCCTTGAGCGTTGAAGCAAGCTTGGACAGCGCGATGGGTCCTTCGTATTCGTCGCCATGATTGCCACCCGTCAGGAGCACGGTCGGACCTTCGCCGCGCTGAATCACGGTGATGGGAATCATGATGGCGCCCCACGCTGAATCATCGCGGGAATACGGCAGCTTGAGGAACCCGTGCTGCTCGCCCTCGGCTGCCAGATCCACCGTCGGCGTAATGGGTGACGCACGCATTGCTACTCCTTCACGAACAATTGACGAGGCGTGTTGCAGAACGTCTCAACACCGGTGCCGGTAATCAGGATGCTTTCCGTGATTTCCAGGCCCCAGTCGTCGAGCCACAGCCCCGGCATGAAGTGGAACGTCATGCCGGGCTCGAGGACCGTCTTGTCCCCCGGGCGCAGGCTCATCGTGCGCTCGCCCCAGTCGGGCGGATAGCTCGCACCGATCGGATACCCGCAGCGGCTGTCCTTCTCTATCCCGGATTTGCGCAGCACCGCAAAGAACGCGTTGGCAACGTCTTCGCAAAGGTTGCCGGGCTTCGCTGCTGCAAGTCCCGCTTCTATACCTTCAACGATGGCCTTTTCCGCATCGATAAAATGCTGCGGCGGGCGCCCGAGATACACCGTGCGCGATTGCGGACAGTGATACCGCCTGAAGCAGCCGGCAATTTCAAAGAACGTTCCCGCGCCCGTGGCGAACTTGGAGTCGTCCCACGTCAGATGCGGCGCGGCTGCGTCGGAGCCAGTCGGCAGCAACGGTACGATCGCGGGGTAATCGCCGCCATATCCCTCCACGCCCGTGATGCCTGCCGAATAGATCTCCGCAACAAGATCGCTCTTGCGCATGCCGGGTTCAATCCGCTCGAGAATCCGTGCGTGCATCTTCTCGACAATCCGCGCCGCAACGCGCATGTACTCGATCTCGCGTGGCGACTTGACAGCACGCTGCCAGTTGACGAGCGCTGTGGCGTCTACCCAGTTTGCTTGCGGCAAATGATGCGTCAACGACGCGTACGCTGCCGCGCTGAAATAGTAGTTGTCTTTCTCAACACCTATCCGGCATTTATCCCAGCCTCGTGCGGCAATCACTTCACGCGACAGGTAATCCATAGGATGCCGAACGGGTGACTGAACATAGTGGTCGGGGTAACCCACTATCTGGTCGTGCTGCATGAAGACCGTGCGCTTGGCGCCGTTTGCGTCCTGTCCGCGACCAAACCATACCGGCTCCCCTTCCATTGGCAGGAGCACGCACTGGTGCACATAGAACGACCACCCGTCGTAGCCGGTGAGCCAGTTCATGTTGGTTGGATCGGAGACAATCAGCAAATCGATCTCCGCTTTTTGCATCGCTCGCCGCGTCTTCGCAATACGTGCGTCGAATTCGCTTTGTTCGAAATGCAGGCGTGCGGCGGGTGCCGCTGCATGTACCGCTTGCTCTTGTGGTTGCGCTTGTTGCGTCATGAATGACATCGTCTCCTGTCAGAGCGTCACGTCGTTGTGAAAAAGGGTTCCCGTGTTCTGCGCACGTGCCCGTTGCAGCGCCAAGGCGGCGATCGCCGTGTCCTGTGCACCTGTTCCAGTGAGGTCGCAAATGGTGATGTCGTCGTCATGTGTGCGCCCTTGGCAAATGCCCGCAATCACATGTCCCAACTCGGCAAAACTGGCATTCTCTGCCACCAAGCCGGCCTCTATAGCGTGATGAAGCTCGCCGAGAATGCGCGTTTGCTGAAGACGATCGCAGATGTATCGCCCGGCCGCGAGAACCGCTGGCGCGAGTTCATTCTTGTGTTCAGCATCGGATCCCATTGCGGTGATATGCAAGCCCGGACGCAGGTCTTCAGCATGTATGAGAGGGCTGCGGCTGGGTGTAGTCGTGATGGCGATATCGGCGAGTGCAAGCGCCTCATGCACGCTTGTGGCGACCTCGCAGCGAATGCCCTTCGTGCTCTTCGCAAAGCTCTGCGCGCGCTCCATGTCGCGTGCCCAGACAGTGACATGATCGATCTCGCGTACCAGTCGTAACGCCTCCAGCTGGAGGCGCGCTTGTTCGCCTGCCCCGATCACAGCAACACGCTTCGCATCCTTGCGTGCGAGCCAGCGCGCGGCGACCGCGCCTGCGGCCGCGGTGCGAACCGCGGTGAGATAACCGTTGTCGAGCAGTACAGCCTCCGTCAATCCGGTGCGTGCCGACAGCACCAGCATGAGGCCATTGAGACTCGGCAGACCGAGCGCGGGATTATTGAAGAATCCGGGACTGACCTTGATGGCGAAACTATCGAAACGCGGTAGCCACGCTGTCTTCACATCGACTTCGCCGGCATGCTCCGGAAGGTCGAGACGAAGGATCGGCGGCATGGCCACGGCTTCCGTCGCGAGTGAAAGGAACGCAGATTCAATCTGTTCGATCGCGGCGAGGTCGAGTGGCACCAGTGCACGCAATTGCGCTTCGCCGAGCAAGGTGATGGCGGACACGTCAAGCCTCCTGGATCAAGCGGCGATGCAGGCCGATATCGATATTCGCGCCGCTCACCACCAGCACGACTGGACCGTTCTTGAGCACCACACGGTCGATACGTCCATCAAGCAGCGCGGCAATGCCTACCGCCGCCGCCCCTTCGATCACAAGCCGTTCTTCTTGATACGCATGCACGATGCCCCGCCCAATGGACACTTCGTCCAGCAGCACGACGCTATCGGCAAGCTCTTGTGTGAGTGCAAAGGTATGTTCGTTATCCAGACCGATACCGCCGCCCAGCGAATCTGCGAGCGTCTCGACTTCGTCGACGAGCACCGGTCTTCCCGCCGCGAGACTCGCGTGCATGGCGGCGCCGCGTTCCATGGACACGCCGATCATCGCGACGTTGGCGTTGACGCGCTTGGCCGCAAACGCGACACCGCTAAACAAGCCGCCGCCTGATAACGGCACGACAATGCTCGCGGTATCGGGCAAGGCCTCCATGATCTCCAAGCCGATCGTGGCTTGCCCCGCAATCACATTGAGGTTGTCAAAAGGCGCAACGAATACGAAGCCTTCTTCGCCGGCAAGACGCAACGCCTCCGCCTGTGCTTCGTCCTGGCTCTTGCCCGCAACCACGACACGCGCGCCAAGTGCGGTGACGGCATCGACCTTGTTCTTGGGCACCAAGGCGGACATGCATACGGCCGCCTCCATGCCGAGCGCACGCGCGGCATATGCAATGGCTCGTCCATGATTTCCCGTCGATGCAGTGACCACTTTCCTGATGCCGCGCTCAGCGAGTTCGGCCAGTGCGTTAGTCGCTCCGCGCAGCTTGAAGCTGCCGGTCGGCTGCGTGGTTTCCAGCTTCAGATAGACGTCTGTGCCTGCAATCCGCGACAGCGTTGCCGACGCGAGCAGCGGCGTGTGGGTCACACGTCCATCGATACGGCGACGCGCGCGATAGACATCGGCAAGCGAGAGAACAGGCATGAACGGGATCGCAAGATGAAGTAGATGCGATCGAGTCTAATGTCCTAAAAAGCGCTTTTTAATGTCCTAGTTCAATCGATGCAACGAGTGCCCGACGTTGATGCCCGGTTAATTGAAGTCGTGCACGTGCGGGTACTGCTCGAACACTTCGGCAATGGTTTCGAGCGCGGTTTTAAAGGTCGTGTCCGCCACTTCGGCGCCCACGCACAGGCGCACCGCGTTCGGCCTCTCGGCGCCACGCACGAGGAACGGATCGGGCGACGTCACCGCAATCTCGCGGTTGCGCAACTCGCGCGTGACGCGGTCCGCTTGCCAGTAATCCGGCACCTTCAACCACGCTGACAACGCTTGCGGATGACTCCCCAGCAGATAGCGGCCGAGCACCTCGCGCACCATGGCCTGCCTGGTCCCCAGACGCTCGCGTTGCACCTGAACCAGGTGTTGGGCGGTCCCGTCCAAGATCCAGCGCGTGGCGACTTCGGCCATGGGCGACGTCGCCATCCAGCTGCTCACGCGCAGCACGCTTTCAGCGCGCAGCGCAAGGCGTCGCGGCATGGTGAGATAACCTATTCGCAAGCCGGTCAGCACCGACTTCGTCATGCTCGTGCAGTAAAACGACAGCTCGGGAATCAGGCTGGCGATAGGCGTCTGCGTCTTCGCGGGCAGTGCGCCATAAACGTCGTCCTCAATCACGTACACGCCGTAACGCTCGGCAATGCGTGCGATTGCGCGACGCCGCGAATCCGGCATCAAGGCAACCGTGGGGTTGTTCAGCGTCGGGGTGCAGACGAGCGCGCTGACGCGCTCGCTGTCGCACATCTCTTCGAAATGCTCGGGACGTATGCCGTATTCATCTATCTCAAGGCCCTTGAGCGTAAAGCCCAGCACGTTCGCGGAGCCGATCACCCCGTGGTCGGTCAGGCTCTCGCACAGTACGGTGTCGCCGGGGCCGACGAACGATGCCAGCGCGAGGAAGATGCCATGGGCGGCGCCGTTGGTGACCAGCAGCGTCTCCGGATTCGCCGGCATGCCAAGCGTGGCGAGCCACGCGGCGCCTGCCTGCCGGTGATGCTCAAAACCCGCGATCGGCCGGAACGCGCGTATCCAGGGTTGATCCTCGACGGTGGCAAGCGTCGCGCACACTTTGCGCCACATGGCGTCGTGCTCCGGGGTATGGACAATTCGCGCGATAGAAAAGTCGATGACCTCACGCTCGGCGGTGTCGAGCATGTATTTCGACATGGTCTCTGTGACGCGGGCGGCAACAAAACTGCCTCGGCCCACCTCGCACCGAATCAGTCCTTGCCGCTCCAGTTCCTTATACGCGTTCGTCACGGTCTGCACGCTGATCTCCAGATCCGCCGCCACCTCGCGTTGCGGCGGCAGGCGTGCGCCTGACGCCAAAGCCGCGCTTTCGATGTCCGTCGCAATCGCTTTCACCAGACGTTTGTATTTCGACTCGACGCCATGCACCGTCCGCACCGCGTCACGCCAGCGCTCGTTCACGTTCGCCTCCACTTCATTTAGCAGCTCCCATAGTGGCGCAGAAGCAGCCGTAAAAATTATTGTCCTAGAGCAATTAGAACAAAAATATGGCTTTGTATGCTGCGTTCATGGCGATGTAGCGCAACCTCGAAACTGGAATAAAACCAAGGGTTTGCGCGCATTTTTCGCCAGCAGCGCCGCGCGGGCGGCGCAATCAACCACGCTACGGAAACGGAAACCGATCGACATGAAACTCAAACGAGTGTCTGGAATGCTGGGGGCGCTGTCCATGGTTGCGGCGGCGGGGTTGGTGGCCCATGCGGCCGCAGCGAACGCTGAAACGACCTTGCAGCGCATTCAACGCACTGGCGAAGTGCGCATTGGTTACGCGAATGAAACCCCCTTTGCCTATACCACGCCGGACGGCACCGTGACCGGCGAGTCGCCCGAGATTGCGAAGAAGGTGTTTGCCAAGCTGGGCGTCAAGAAAGTCGATGCAGTGCTCACCGAGTGGGGTTCGCTTATTCCCGGCCTGCGCGCAGGGCGCTTCGATGTGATTGCAGCCGGCATGTACATCACGCCTGAGCGCTGCAAGCAGGTCGCCTTTGCCAACCCTCAATACCAGATCCAGGACACCCTGCTGACGCTTAAGGGCAATCCGAAGAGCCTGAAAAGTTACGCGGACGTGGGTAAAAATCCTGATTCGAAACTGGCTGTGATGGCGGGATCGGTTGAGCTCGGCTATGCGCGCGACTCCGGCGTCAAGGACGGGCAATTGCTGCAGGTACCCGATACCACCGCACAGTTGCAGGCCGTGCGAGCAGGCCGTGCCGATGCTGCCGCCGGCACCGCGCTGACGATGAAGGGACTTGCCTCCAAGGCGGGTCCAACGGTCGAAGCCATTCCGAAGTTCACCGACGATCCCAAGCACACGGGTTATGGCGCCCTTGCCTTCCGCCCTGACGATACCGATCTGCGTGACGCCGTCAACCAGCAACTTAAGGTTTGGCTCGGCACGCCGGATCATCTGAAGACGGTCGCCCCGTTCGGCTTCGATAAAAGCAACCTGACGGACAAGACGGCCGCGGCACTCTGCGCCGGGTGACCGTCCTTGTTTGACGAGCCGGCGCCTGCCGGCTTGCATCGCCTCAAGTCTTAAACGAGGGACGCCATGGGCGACTTGCATGAACTCTTGCCGCTGCTGATGAAGGGCACGCTCGTCACGGTCGAGATCGCGGTATCCGGTATCGTGCTGGCCATCGTGATGGCCAGCACGGCGGCCGTTCTGCGCTCATCGACATGGCGCGTATTGCGCTGGACCGCCAACGTATACGTTGAAGTATTTCGCGGAACGTCGTTACTGGTACAGCTATTCTGGTTTTTCTTCGTGCTGCCCTTGCCGCCGTTCAACCTGGAACTGACTCCGTTCACCGTCGCCATTGTCGGACTGGGATTGCACTACGGCGCCTACGGCTCCGAGATCCTGCGCGGGGCATTGCGTTCAGTGCCGGGTGGGCAATACGAAGCGGCGCTTGCGTTGAACATGCCCGCGTCGACCAGGATGCGCCGCATTGTCTTGCCCCAAGCCATGATCAACGCACTGCCGCCGGCCACGAACCTGATGATCGAATTATTGAAAGGGACCTCGCTGGTTTCGCTGATCACGCTTTCCGACCTCACCTTCCGCGCGCGTCAGCTCGACGAGGCGACCTTCAAGACGGCTGAGATTTTTGCGTTGACGCTAGTGATCTATTTCGTCATGGCGCAGATCGTGGTCGCCATCATGCGTCATTTCGAACGCCGCGTCAGTCATGGCATTAGTGTTAAATCCATGCAGAGGATGGCGAAATGAATTCCTTTTTCGACGTCAAATACGCGGTGCATATTCTGCCCGACCTGCTGCGCGCGTCCATGTACACCATCGGCATTACGCTGGTGGGCTTCGCGATCGCCCTCGTACTTGGATTGATGTTCGCCATCTTGCGACGCAGCTCCATTGCGCCGGTCGCACGGGTGACGGGATTTTTTGTCGAGTTCATTCGCAGCACACCCTTGCTGATCCAGGTCTATGTGCTGTTCTATGTGGCGCCGCTCTACGGTCTCACCATGTCGGCGCTGACTGCGGGCACCATCGGCATTGCGGTCCACTACGCGTGTTACGTGTCCGAGGTTTATCGCGCGGGATTGAACGGCGTGGCGCGCGGGCAATGGGAAGCGGCCTGCGCATTGTCGTTGTCGCCGTGGCGCACGTATAGCGGCGTCATTCTTCCCCAAGCAATCCGCCCAGTCATTCCGGCGCTTGGGAATTATCTCGTCGCCATGTTCAAGGACACGCCTGTGCTGTCGGCCATCACGGTGGTCGAACTGATGCAACAAGCGAAGAATATTGGCTCGGAAACGTTTCGCTATCTCGAACCGATCACCATGACCGGCCTGTTCTTTTTATTGATCAGCGTGACGTTCGCCTCGGGCGTGCGACACCTTGAACGTCGCGTGAGATTGCCATGATGCAGGTTCTATTCGAACGACCGGCAGGGGCATGCTGATGGAACTCCAGGAGAAGCAGATGAAACGGGATCTCGACCCCGCACTCGGCACAGACGCCGTCACGCCCAACGTCCAGCCGATGGTGCGCTTTGCCGGCGTCACGAAACGATACGGCTCGCTCACCGTGCTTGATGCACTCGATCTGGAGGTCGGGCGCAATGAGAAGGTCGCGATCATCGGACCGAGCGGGTCGGGCAAATCCACCTTGCTGCGCGTGCTGATGACGCTCGATCCGCTAACCGATGGCCTGATCGAAGTGGAAGGCGAACCGCTCACGCACATGCGCCGTAATGGCGCGCTAGTGCCAGCCTCCGAGCGGCATGTCCGCGAAGTGCGCCGCAAGATTGGCATGGTGTTCCAGAGCTTTAACCTGTTCCCGCATATGACGGCGCTGCAAAATACGATTGAGGCGCCGCTAAGGGTGCTTGGCATGTCGAAGCGCGATGCAAACGAACGAGGCCGCGAGTTGTTGTCCATGGTCGGGCTCGACGATAAGTGCGATCACTATCCGTCGCAGCTATCGGGCGGGCAGCAGCAGCGCGTGGCCATTGCGCGGGCGTTGGCAATGAGGCCGAAGGTGATGCTATTCGACGAAGTGACCTCGGCGCTCGATCCCGAGTTATGCGGCGAAGTGCTGAACGTGATTCGGAAGCTGGGGCACGAGCACGATCTTACGATGCTGATGGTGACCCACCAGATGGGATTCGCAAAGGAATTCGCGGACCGCGTGTGTTTCTTCTCGCAAGGAAAGATCATTGAGCAGGCGCCACCGCAGCAGTTTTTTGGAGCGCCGCAACATGAGCGCACGCAACAGTTCCTGCGTGCTGTGCGGGAAGCGACCTGACATGCTCCGGCCATCGTGACCGATGGGCCCGGGCATTCCGAAGTTCACGCCGTGGCGGGAAAGAACCCGAGGTAATCGAATGCGGGTGCATCGGCTTTGACGTAATGAACACCCGTTGCTCCTATGGACACAAGCGTATCCACGGTTTCACGACGGTTCGATACAACTTTCCACTGCGGAAAATCCTCATCTGCAGCGCAGCTTTCGCGAGCACGTTTCAACGCGGCTATGGCGAGGTCGACAGGCGGCGAATAGACCACCAGCCCTTCGTTACCCAGCGCTGCCGCGTCAATGTCCAGATCGGCGCATGCGCGTGCTTTGGCCGGGGCGTCGCTGACATCGGCGGCACGCGACTTGGCAATCAACGCGAACGTCTCGGGATCGACCACGCGTTGTGCACGCATCAATAGCGGCTTGTCCGAGGTCCACGCTTCCGGCGGACATTCTTTCTGCTCGGGCTTCAACTCGATGAACGGATTGATCTCCGCCGGATAAATCCGGCAGACAGTCGGGCGTTCCTCATACACGCCGCAACTCAAGTTCGATTGCAGGTGCGGACACGCACCCTCGAACGATGCTGCCAGCACCACCACTATCCGCACGGGCAACTCGCCGCTAGCCGCGGCGAACGACCGGCGGCGTTTATGCTGCGCTTGCAGGTTGTCGGCGGGCGGCTCATCTGGCCATGGCACGGCTTCGCAAAGAAACTGGACCTCGCCGCCGCGCTCAAGCCATAAGATCGCTTCGTCAATGCTCAAAGGCAGCTTGAGGTCATGGCAGCATTTGCCGCACATGGTGCATTCAAAATTGATATCCATCTAGTGACGCTTCTCCTCGAAAGGCATCTGTAATTGGCGGGGGCGCTGGCGCAGTGCTGGATGATAAAAGCGGGACCTGTATGCCTATTCGGTGATTTCAGGGAACGGGTTACATGTCCACGGTTTTTTTGCGCTGATTTTCGACGCTTGCTTTCTGTGCTTACTTTCAGCAACCATTCAACGAGTGATCGTTCGCGCGCCTTTGTCCATTAATGCTGGCCTCTTACGTGAAGCGAGACTCTGTCCGGGCAGATTCTATTCTCTTTGGCGACGCAAGAAATACAAAGGCGGCCGAGTGGAGATTCCCGGCGCCCTGCTGTGATATCGGACTCTAAGCTTAAGCGCTCGCATCAGCGAAGCCATAGCCTGGTCCTAGCATCGGTTAGCGCTGTGCGATGCTCGACTCCGGCACACCTGCTGCTGCAGAATCGCCCCACCCACCCAAACAAATCGACTTCATAAGACGCCGCGGCCTGTGCGCGCCATAACGTCTGCGACGGAATATTGATCCCATCAGGTCGAAGCTGCGACGCCGGGCAATCCGCTCGTCCGTCGCCTGGACATTTTTTGCTCCGATTAAATCGCTAGGAATTTTTTATGAATCGCTGTGATCGTTTAGCGTCTGAGTGCCTTCGAATGCAGCCGTTTCTGGAAGAAAATCACGACATCGGCTAGCGCCGCCGGATGTGTTCCCAGCTCATGGTGCGAAGCGTTGCAATGGCGCGTGACTTCGGTAGGCACGCCGGCAGCAATCAATTCGCTCGCGTATTTTTCTGCTTCAACGTGCAGCAGATCGTGCTGCGCACTGGCGATCAATGCCGGCGGCAAACCGGCCAACCGGCGTGACTCAATCGGGGCCGCGTACGGATGGAGCCATTGCGATGCATTGGGCAAATACGCTCGATAACATTGCGCGCACTCGCGCGCGCCAAGATCCGGAGCGACAATCTCGTCCTCCTTGGCCATGCGCGTCATGCTGGGATCGAGTAAAGGCGCAAGCAGCGCCTGCGCGGAAAAAGCGAACTGGCCGCGATCCCGTGCGACCGCGGCAAGACAGGTCGCGAGATTGCCGCCGGCATCGTGACCGGCCACGCCCATGCGCCTCGCATCCGCGCCTTGCGCGCGGGCATTGGCTACCGCCCATTGGGTCGCGCGGTAGCCATCTTCGAGCGCGGCGGGAAATGGAAATTGGGGAGACAGCGAGTAACCCACCGACACCACCCACGCCTGCGTGCGACGGGCGATTGTCGCTGCCGCAATCTCTGCGTCGTCGGGCAAGCCACGTACAAAACCACCGCCGTGGAAATAAATGACGATCGGTAAAAGCGCGCCTTTAGATGCCGGCAAATAGCTTCGTACCTTGATGAGTTGCGCGTGTCCCGTGATCGATACATCTTCGATGCCAAGCGTCCGATCGCTCGTCGATTGCATGTTCCATGTGACGGGTTATGCGTCATTCCGCCAAAGTTACGATGCATCCCATTGTGGGCTTCAGCGCAATTCTGATAAATGGTTATAATCCAGAAGACAATTCGCTCGCTTTGAACAATCGCGATAGAACGCAGCGAGGTACCCATTTCTGCTTGAACAACGGGCTGCCGCGTGCGCGGCTAAGCGTTGAAAGTGAGGCACCATGGACCGGCTACAGGCAATGCAGGTCTTCACGAAAATCGTGGAGATGCACAGTTTTTCCCGCGCCGCGGATGCGCTGAACCTGCCGCACGCGTCCACGACCACGATCATCAAGAACCTGGAGGCACACCTGCGTGTGCGCCTCCTGCAGCGCACGACAAGACGGTTGAACCTGACTCCGGAAGGAGCGCAATATTACGAACGCTGTCTGCGCATCCTGGCTGAAATCGATGAAACTGAGGACTCCCTCTCAAATACCGGAAAGGGTCCGCGAGGCAAGCTTCGCATCGACATGCCGGGGTCTATCGGCAGGTTGATCGTGATGCCAAGGCTGATCGAATTTCGCGAGCGCTACCCTGACATTGACCTGATGGTCGGCTTCGGAGACAAGCCCGTGGACCTCGTGCAGGACGGCGTGGAATCGCCACCTGGCACCCAAGGTGCGCATGTTTGTTGACTGGATTGCGCTGGTCTTCAAAAAATGTCCGTTGATGTCCGATAACAAGGACATTCAAGGCCGCTGCCTGATCGCCGGAGCCGACTACGAGGCAGCTTTATACGGCACCGGCACAGCCCGCGCGCCTGCCACACCCGCGACCCCTGCACAAGCCTACGCGTGATTCCCTTTAGCCCGCGTGCACCGCAGTCATCATCGTCGAGTGATCAGGCGTGTCGCTCCAAAACGCGAGATTGTTCGCGTATCAACAATTAACTATTCGTTCCAAACATATTTATCTAATGCCGATGTTTGATTAAGTTGGTATCCGTTTTCATCCGTGGGGGAAAATCCTCCCCCTGCCTCCACGGCCAGCCCCGGATTTGCCCAAAAGGTCCGGGGCTTTTTTACCCGTGGTTAGCGCAGAAAAACGCAAATACATGACGTATGGCTGCGTAATAAAATACGCCGAATAAACCGGTGGCGCAGTTGAAATGAACTATTGGAGGGGACATGAAGAAGCTCACAGCCGTTGCGCTGGCATCGGTGTTGGCTACGGGCGCGGGAGTCGCGCGCGCTCAAAGCAGTGTGACCTTGTATGGGCGTATAGACGCCGGCCTCGAGTACATGACCGGCGTACCGACGGGACAAAATCCCGTGACCGGCGCGGCGACCGGAAGCAGTCATCGCTTCAAGGCCGAAAGTGGAGACTGGGGGACGAGTCTCTGGGGCTTCAAGGGTGTGGAGGATCTTGGCGGCGGCACCAAAGCCGTATTCCACCTGGAAGGCGCATTCAGCACCATGACGGGTCAAGGCCCTTCGAACGGCGGCTTGTTCGACCGGTATGCGACAGTGGGAATTGCTGACGATCACTTCGGTACGGTGCTTCTTGGCAAGGAGCTTTTCCTCTCGAACGGTGTCTGGGACTTCGATCCGTTTGGGCAAAGCAATTGGTCATCGGCGTCGCTCGTTCGCGGCCGTAACTGGAATCACACGAGCAATAACATTTCGTACCAGTCGCCTACCATTGCCGGCTTTGACATTAGCGGACAATACGCGTTATCCAACGCGACCAACTGGAATGGCAACGGCACGACCGCGCAAGGCCGCGCCGACGCTATCCAGATCACCTACACGCAACCCGTTTTCCAGATCCGTGCGATCTACGATGAATGGCGCGATGCCGCTAATGGAACGCTGGACGACGCTTTCAATTTCTCTCGCGAATACTTTGGCGGCGTCAATGTGTTCTTAGGGAAATTCAAGCTGCAGGCGGTTTATCAGCAGTCGCATTCAACCTCCGGCGCTTTGTCGGGCGGCATCACGACCACTAGCCAGGAATGGGGCGGCGTGACGTGGCAAGCTACGCCAGCGGCCGCGCTCATTGCCGCGGTGTATCACATCAACGCAAACAACGGCGGCGGCAATGCGACCCTCTACACAATCGGCGGCACGTACAACCTGACGAAGCGTACCCTGCTCGATTTCCAGATTGCGACCGCCCGCAACAGCGCCAATGCGAACTTCGGCTTGAACGCTAATTCCTTCGGCGATACAACCGCTACCGACAATCCGCTTCCCGGTCACAGCCAGTCGGGCGCATACGCGGGGATTCAGCATCTTTTCTAGGCAATCCGCCTAAGCAATGCGTGCACCGATACTTGCCGGTTGCACGCATTGCCTTAAGCGACACGTCTTTGCTTGCGGCGTTTATCGTGGTACCAGGCTGAGCAAACAGAAGCAGTCATGGGTGAGCGCAATGCGCTCTTAAACAGGCATCGCCTAAATTCTGGTTAAGCCCATTTCGGCTAAGCGCATTAGGAAGTCGTGTACGATCCGGTTTTAAATCTGCCTGACTTACCATGCTCGCGCTAAAGCTGACGCTGGTCCCGTTCTTTCTGCTGGTCGTTTCCATGTCGGGCAAATGGTGGGGTCCCACTATCGCAGGCTGGCTTGCAGGACTGCCCTTTGTTGCCGGCCCTATCCTGTTCCTGCTAGTCCTCGCTCACGGACCAGTTTTCGGAGCGCATGCGGCTACCCTGTCGTTGTCCGCCGTCCTCGCTTCCGAAGCATTTAACTTCGCTTATGCATGGACCTGCCGATCCCGGTCCTGGCCTCTTGCCCTGACAACTGGACTCGCAAGCTGGCTCGTCGCAGCCATTGTCCTCGCTTCAATGCCGGCATCGCCCGCATGGGCTATCGCGGCCGCGCTGATTGCCGTCGCGTTCGGACAGACGTTTCTCCCTCGTAGCAACGCCATTGCCCGAGTTGCACCGCTTGGCCGCAACGACCTCATTGGACGCATGATTGCGGGCGCTGCGCTAACGGTCCTGGTCACTACGCTATCGTCTGCGCTCGGGCCCAACTGGAGCGGACTTCTGGCGGTGTTCCCGCTGTTGGGGATCGTGCTTTCTGTCTCGTCTCATCGGGCGCATGGCCCTGACTTTGTAGTATCGCTTTTGCGAGGCATGGTACTCGGCCGGTTCTCCTTCGCCGCGTTCTGTCTCTGCCTTATCTTCGCACTCCCCAGACAAGCGGCCTCCCTGGCATTCGTCGAAGCCGCCATCCTCGCAATGGGCGTGCAATGGACCACCAAACGCCTCGCACACGCACAACGCGCCCGCACGGGCGAGGTGCTGTCCGTGCCCGCGCCGCGAGAGTGAGCAACCAGGTTATTACGCATGGCAGCGGGCTTAGATCTGCCCCAATCCGCCATCGGCTGCAATCTCGCCGCCGGTCAGGCACGACGCAGCAATCGGCCGGCTACCGCATGTGATATCTGGATAAACCCTTAGCGCTACACCCTGAAGATGAGATGACGAATGTCCTAGAACAACGCATCGATCTTGACGAACGCTTAGGGCGAATTCCAGGCTATTCATGAAGTCAAAATCTACAGAAAGCGGAGTCCAGCAAGTCTCTGTCTTGAATGAGATGCGAGTATGCAAGCGTCCTCGCGCGTCTCATGGAAAACCCCGGCACATTCATCGTCCTAGGACATCGAATTGGGATCACACTGAGCGGTATCTTGAATCAGCAGTGGCGCCTGCGTTGCCGCTGCCCATGATTCAGGAGGAAGACAATGAGCTACGCACAGCCAACGATCAATCAACCAGCTCGACAGACCCCATCCAGTCTTCTGCGACGGGCAATTGCGGCGTCAGCATTAGGCAATGCCACCGAATGGTTCGACTATGGCATCTACGCTTACGGCTTGACCTATATCTCGGCCGCCCTGTTTCCCGGCAGCACCGCCGAAGCCACCTTGTTCGCGCTGGCGACCTTCGCCATATCGTTTCTCGTGCGTCCGCTAGGCGGCCTGTTCTGGGGACCGCTTGGCGACCGGCTAGGGCGAAAATACGTGCTTGCCCTGACGATCATCATGATGTCGGTCGCCACGCTTCTTGTAGGGCTGCTACCCACCTACGCCAGCATCGGCTTATGGGCACCTGCGTTGCTGATCGTATTGCGCCTGGTGCAAGGATTCTCGACCGGTGGCGAGTACGGCGGAGCAGCGACCTTCATGGCCGAATACGCGCCGGACAAGAAACGTGGCTTCTGCGGCAGTTTCCTCGAATTCGCCACGCTGGCGGGCTTCTCGCTTGGTGCGCTGTTAATGCTCGGTTGCTCGTTTGTGCTAGGCAACGAAGCGATGCATGCCTGGGGATGGCGCCTGCCCTTTCTGATTGCTGCGCCGCTCGGCATGATCGGGTTTTATCTGCGCGCCAAAATGGAGGACACACCCGTCTTCCTCGAACTCGAACAGTCAGCACAAAAAAAGCAGCACGCAAGGGTATCCCTGAAAGAACTGCTGACCGAGTTCTGGAAGCCCCTGTTATTGCTGGGCGGCCTGGTCGTGGCATTGAACGTTGTCAATTACGTGCTGCTTGCCTACATGCCGACCTTCATGCAAAAACAGTTGGGCATGAGCGAAAACATGTCGTTGCTCGTACCGCTGGTCGGCATGCTGGCGATGATGGTATTCCTGCCCTTCGCGGGCACGTTCTCCGACCGGGTCGGCCGCAAGAACGTCTGGTGGTTCTCCTTGATCGGGCTCTTTATCGCCGCGGTGCCCATGTTCATTCTGATGACGCATGGCACGATTGGCGCACTGATCGGTTTCGCCGTATTAGGTCTGCTCTATGTTCCTCAATTAGCGAGCATCTCGGCCATGTTTCCGGCAATGTTCCCTACTCAGGTCCGCTACGCAGGCATGGCGATCGCCTATAACGTGTCGACCTCCATCTTCGGCGGCACCGCGCCCATGGTCAACGAATGGCTCATCGGGCGTACAGGCAACAACCTCATTCCGGCTTACTACATGATGGCTTCATGTTTGATTGGTGCCCTTGCGTTGGTCTTCGTCACAGAGACCACCGGCTGTTCGCTGCGCGGGCGAGGTATTCCCGGTAAGGTGCAAACGTGATCCTGGACAGGGCATTGTCAATGCGCGGCGGTGACTGTTCTGGCTTGTAGAGTATTACCCCTTGGCGGCTGCGGATCGCCTTGTTTCCGCGTGCAAGGGTTTGCTTGAGCGTTCATGGCCGCGGGCGCCGGTATTTGGTATTCGGTCTTCTCAGGAGGAAAGTCCATCATGCGTATCGGTCTGCCTAAAGAAATCAAGAACCACGAATATCGGGTCGGGCTGACGCCCGCAGGCGTTCGCGAGCTGGTGTCTCACGGACACGAAGTTGTCGTCCAGACAGCGGCGGGTGCGGAGATAGGGTTATCGGATGATGCGTACCGGGCTGCGGGCGCGGCTGTCGTCGACACGGCGCAAGAAGTGTTCGCGACTGCGGAGATGATCATCAAGGTGAAAGAGCCCCAACCCGTCGAATGCGCGATGCTGCGTGCAGGGCAAATTCTTTACACGTACCTGCATCTTGCGCCTGACCCGGAACAGACACGAGCGTTGATCGAGTCCAAAGCCGTCTGCATTGCTTACGAAACCATCACGGGTCAAGGCGGCGGTTTGCCCTTGCTCGCTCCCATGAGTGAAGTCGCGGGCCGCATGTCGATCCAGGCCGGCGCGGCGCATCTGGAGAAATCCAAGGGAGGAATGGCGTTGCTGCTCGGCGGTGTTCCCGGCGTAGCGCCCGCACATGTGGTGATCATTGGTGCCGGCGTGGTCGGGACCAACGCGTTGCAGATTGCAGTGGGCATGGGCGCCCGCGTGACAATCATCGATAAGAACCTCGAGCGCCTGCGCGCACTGGATGTGATCTACGGCAACCGCGTCACCACGCTATGCTCGAACGCGCAGACGATCGAGGATTCAACGCATGCCGCCGACCTCCTGATCGGCGGCGTGCTTATCCCCGGTGCGGCCGCGCCGAAGCTCGTGACCCGCGACATGATTGCGCACATGAAGCCGGGCGCCGTGGTTGTCGATGTCGCGATCGATCAGGGCGGCTGCTTCGAGACGTCCCGGCCCACGACGCATACCGATCCAACTTTCGTCGTGGATAACGTCGTGCATTACTGCGTGGCCAACATGCCGGGCGCGGTTGCGCGAACCTCGACGTTCGCGCTCACGAACGCAACGATCGGCCACGCACTGGCGATCGCGGACAAAGGATGGCGGCGCGCGTTGTCGAACGATCCACATTTGCGGGCCGGCTTGAACGTATGCGAGGGACACGTCACTTACAAGGCCGTTGCACGCGCACTCGGTTATACGTACGTGCCGGCGGAAAGCCTGCTTACGTGAGTCTCGGGGCGTTATCGGAACCATAAAAGCCGATGCCTCGCGCTCAACCGCGAGGCATTGGATTTTTCCTGACGGACCATACAGTCCCGCAGGGGATTCCCCCGCCGTACAAGCCGGCGTGTTTCGATCCGGCGTTATCTCGAACGCATCTTCTGCTGCAATAGCGCCTTCACCTCCGGCCATTCCGAATCGATGATGCTAAACCGCACCGAGTTACGCTTGCGGCCGTCGGGCATGATCCGTTCATGCCGGACAATACCTTCCTGCTTCGCACCA
>Ga0153932_1000261_pt1 | contig 18663 bp, 18 predicted proteins | sample TSNJ016MetaG_FD_102273 | JGI IMG/M metagenome (GOLD analysis project Ga0153932, IMG submission 102273) | Attine ant fungus gardens microbial communities from New Jersey, USA - TSNJ016 MetaG | ecosystem: Host-associated > Fungi > Mycelium > Unclassified | place: USA: New Jersey, Wharton State...
AGCTCCGCGCGATCGTGGCGTGCATGCAGGTCGCGCTCGAAGGTGGTTTCGCGGCTCATCGACTTCGGCTCGGAGCTGACCACCACCGGCCGTTCGTCGAAACCTTGGGCTACTTCCATGAGCCATGCCGAGTAAGTCCGGCCAAAGCGGGCCTGCAGTATCTCGGGGTCCGCGCGTGCCAGATCACCGACAGTTTCGATGCCGATAGCCGCGAGTTTTTCATTCGCCTTCGGCCCAATGCCGTTCACCTTGCGTACGGGCAGCGGCCAGATTCGCAAGGGGATGTCAGCGGGGGTGAGGATGGTCAGGCCGTCGGGTTTATCGAGTTCCGAGCCAATCTTCGCCAGCAGTTTGTTCGGCGCGACGCTGATCGAACATGAGAGGGCGGTCGCGTCGCGCACGGCCTGCTTGATGCGTGCTGCGGTCTCGGCGGGGTCGCCCGGCAGGTCCGTCAAGTCGATGTAGATTTCATCGATACCGCGGTTCTCGATCTGCGTGGTGAACGTGGCCACGGCCTCCTTGAAAAGACGCGAGTAGTGCCGATACGAATCGAAGTCGGTGGGCAGCAGGATGGCGTCCGGCGCGAGTACGGCGGCTTTCATCATGCCCATGGCGGAAAACACGCCGAACGCGCGCGCTTCGTAGGTCGAGGTGGTGACAACGCCACGGCCCGTGTAATCGCGCAGCCGCTTGAAGCGGCGGGTGCCGTCGGGCAGTTCTTCTGGCGTGGCGTTCCTGCCGCCGCCGATCACGACGGGTTGACCGCGAAGCTCGGGATAGCGCAGGAGTTCAACGGACGCATAAAAAGCGTCCATGTCCAGATGCGCGATGTGCCGCCTGGCTGTCACCGGAGCGCTCCAGCGTGGGAGTGGTTCAACGCCGAAGACGCGCGAGGACCGGGAATGCTGATGTTTCCATTGGGATCGGACATGATCAATAGCTGTATGGATGTACAGTATTTTACATCAAAAGTTCGGGGAGCAATACCTTAGCTAAACCCGCTCAAGATTACGCGAGACGCGTACAGAAGCGTCGCACGGCAGGCCACTTGAAGTCTCGATCCTCATCCAACTCAAGACTTCTCCTGTCCCTCTCCCAACGTTTCCATGACGTGGTCAACAAAACAGCGCAGTTTGAGTGTCATTTGACGGTCGGCCGCGTAGAGCAGGTGGATCGGTCGGAAAGGGCCTTCGTATTCCGAGAGTATCTGAATCAAGTGGCCCGACGCGAGGTCCTCGGCAACAGCATGTTCATAGCCTAGCAAGACGCCAAAGCCGTCGCGCGCTGCACGGTGCAGGGCGCTCCAATCGTTCATTCGCAAGCGCCCCTTCACAGGCACCTTTGTCACCCGGCCATTACGCTGGAATTGCCAGGTCCGGCTGAGTTCCGAGGCCCAAGGAGCAAAACTCAGGCATTCGTGACGAGCCAGATCAGCGGGTTGTCGCGGTACGCCATGTTTGCGCAGGTAATCCGGCGATGCGCAGGCCAATTTCATAGTTCGCATGGAACATCCGGAAGGAGCGCTGTGGAACAAGCACGTTCTTCCGCACATCGATTATTTGAAAACGCTGGTCGAACAATGCCGTTTGCTGGCGTCAGGTCCCGTCAGAGGCGCCCCGCTGCGGGCGGGTTTCCTGGTGATGCGGGCAGATAACCGCGGGGAGGTACAAAGCATGATCGACGACGACCCGTTCGCACAGAAGGGTGTTATCAGCGCGCTGACCATCGAGGAATGGGACCCTCTCTTTGGCCTGCTTGCCGACTATTCGTCCAAACAGTCGCCGGCCGATTTGGCCGAGGCGCGGTAGTTCGTCCTTACTCTCCCCACCCGACACCCGCATTGACCAGTCGTTGGGCGGGATTTTATTCATTTCAATCATTGGAGCCTGCCATGCAATACGAACTCACTACGCTTGCGTGCGCGCCGCTTACGGAGGGGGCTGTGGCCGCTGCGGCGCACGACTGGATAGCGCAAGGCGCCGGCCGATTACTGGGCGCATGGCGTACCGAGATCGGCGAGCTTTTCCAGGTCAAACTGCTGCGCCAGTTCGACACCGCAGATGCGCTTGAGGAAGAGCGCAGTCGCGCGCTCATGGATCCAGCACCGTTCGGAATCTCGGACCCGGCGATACGAATAAACATGGAACGCTATGCGCGGTTCCCCTTCTTACCGGAGGTCGAGCCCGCGATGTTCGGAAGCTTCTACGAATTCAGAACCTATTTCCTGAGGCCCGGCGGTCTCGAGCCAACCCTAAACGGTTGGCGCGATGCCATCGCGCCTGCGGGCGATTACACGAGACATCTGGTCGTCAACATGTACGCGCTGGACGGGCCACCGCGCATCACACATATCTGGGGATTTTCCAGCCTGGAAGAGCGCGCTGCGCTGCGCACACGCCATTACGCCGACGGCCTCTGGCCGCCGAAGGGCGCTCCTCAGCAAATCGCGAAAGCGACATCAACGATTTGCATACCGGAACCTTACTCGCCGTTGCGATGAAGATCGGCAAGGCTCATGAGGTCATTAAAAGCGGGAAGCTATTGGAAACGCGGTGGTTGTTTTCGACGCTTAGGAATTGAAGTCGTGAGGGGATGCATGGCGATCTTTGACGACTGCACGGGGGCGGCAAGATTTATTCGAGTTTCCCGTCATCCGACGCTTTTAGGGGCGCGGATTCGGGATACGCGAACGACCGCAATTGTCTGGTCTTAAGTTATCGAGGAACGCTGAACTCAGGAACAGGTCTTCGCCGCAGCTAGCGGTCGCTTACTCAAGCACTTTGTTCGGCGTGGCGCTGAACGAGATGAACCGGGCAATGGACCACTTACCATCAGGCTGGCGCTTGAAAATGTCCATCCCCGCTTCCGTACTCACGCTCGACTCGCCACCCTTCTGCGCAGTCAGCGTCCAGAACAGCCGGACGACGGCGATATCGCCGGAAACGATGATCTCGCGAACATCAGGACTGTCGTAATGGAGTTGCAACCCAGGTTTCGCCAACACAGCACTGAGCTTCCTGCAGATCGCGTCTCGGCTGCCATCGAGCGCGTCAGGAACGGTCGAAACCAGATCAGGGGCGAACAGGTCACAGACTCCTGCTGCATCACGAGCGTTAAACGCCATCGTCCAACGCTGCAGCCGTTCCAAAATGGCGGCCTTGTCTGAATCCACGTCTGCGTGAGCCGGAGTCACCACGCTGACGCTGCTCAACACAACGGCAATCGCCAGCAGCCATCGGATCATGGGAGGTCTCCAATCAATCGGGGTTGCTGCCATTTTATAGGGATCGACAATGCGCGATATTGAATGCGGGCGGCCAGCATTCGGTTACGGGACGGCGGCCACCATGATCACCCAGCCGTTCGAATGTCCGCTCCATCGTGAAAGCGGACCTGCCGGGCGCTGACTCGCGGTCCTGTAATCGCTAGCCGTGACGCCCACGAGAGACGCGTGTCAGCCTTGCATTCATCGCGTCGGCTTGCATTTATGCATCCAAACAAAAAAATCTTCCCTACGGCCGTTTTGTGATATCGGTCGAATTGAACGCATGCGCTCGGCCGCACTCACTTCGGTTCGTTGTTCGCGTCTGCGCAGCGACTCACTAACGCGAGATAGCTTGCCCCGCGAAACCAACTATGCGGCGCTCCGTCACCTTTAACAATCGGACAAAGGCTCCGTCATGGATACGATATTGCCTGCTGCTTCGCCGGCTTTTACGCGAGTTACTCGGATTGCCTTGGTCGCAGCCGCGATCACCCTCTCAAATGTTTCATTCGCAACTGCACCGGGTATACCGGTGCCCCCTGTCAGCAAGAAAATTCCTCACGGCCCGGTGGCAGGTACCCAGATGTCAGAGGCCTACGTACGTAACCTTGCGAAGGTCGCGTACATTTGGGGATGGCCGATGGTGAACATGCACAACCGCCACATCGTGTTTTCAAAGGTGCCCGAATCCGGCCTCGGTGATGGCGTGTTGCCGCTGGCTCCGCTGAACCGGTTGACGATGCTAACCGACTACATCAAGCCGGAAGAGCGAGCCGTCGCGACACCGAATCAGGACGTCGTCTATGGCTTCGGCCTACTGTGGCTGGAGAAGGAGCCGGTTGTATTCCAGGTGCCAGATTTCGGCGACCGTTTCTGGCTTTACCAGCTCGGTGACCAGCGCACCGATACGTTGGGCGGCGTCGGCAAGATGTACGGGACCAAGCCCGGCTTTTACATGGTGGTCGGTCCGAACTGGAACGGTAGTGTGCCCAAAGGCATCAAGCAGGTATTTCGCTCGCCCACCAATCTCGCGTATGTGATCCCGCGCGCATTCCTCGACGATACCGCACAGGATCGCAAGACCATTCAGCCACTGGTGAACCAGATCATGGCGTACCCGCTTGGCGAGTACGACGGCAAGATCAAGACCAAAGACTGGTCGAAGATTCCCACGTTATCCGATCCGTCCGGCGGCTCGCAGGGCGGAGGGGGCGAAACCCAGTGGGTCAAGCCGGAAGCCTTCTTCGCCGAACTGCCGGCGGTCATGAAGGAAGTCCCGCCACAGCCCGGCGAAGAGGTGATCTATGGCTGGATCGGCTCGTTGCTGGATGCCGCCGCGAAGGATCCGAAAATCGCCGACACACTCAAGCAGGCAGCCATCGACGCTGACAAGGAGATGATGCCCGAACTGCATCAGTACTCCTTTGCGGGCGTACCGGTGGGCAACGGTTGGGTTGCCCCGATGAACGGCGCGGAGTTCGGCACCGACTACTACAGCCGCGCCGCCGCTGCGAAGGCGAATATTTTTGCCAATCCGCGTCGCGAATCGGCCTACTACGGCCTCGAATATGCCCCGGACAAAACCCGCCTGAACGGCGCCAGCGCATATCGCGTTACCTTCGCAAAGGGTGAGTTGCCACCGGTCAATGGTTTCTGGTCGCTGACGCTTTATGACAATGAACATTTCTTCGCGCCGAACGACATCAACCGGTTCTCCGTTGGCACGAAAAACAAGGATCTCGTCTATGGCGCCGATGGTTCGCTGACGGTATATGTGCAACACGAACGCCCTGCGGCGGACCAGGTGGCCAACTGGCTGCCGGCGCCCGCAGGTGACTTCGAACTTTTTATCCGCGCGTACTGGCCGAGAGCCGAACTCCTGGAGGGCAAGTGGACCCCGCCAGCGGCGGAAAAGGCGAACTGAGTGAACGCGGGATCTCGGGCTCCGGTTTGGTGAGTCCGGCCGACCGATCAAAGCGGGATGCGTTACGTAACCGGCGCCGCGCTGTGCGCCCATCGATAGGGGAAACTCAACGTGAATGCTGTCCGCGACTTGTCGTTGTCCGTCGCCACGTCACTATGCGTCGCGGGTTTGCCAACGCTCGCAGCCACACAGACCGACGCGAACACGCCATCGTCAATCCAGACACCTCGGCCGCGCGCCGCGCAGACCGGCTTGGCATCGACGCTACTGAGTTGCATTGTGCCCACGGCTATCTGATTCATGAGTTCCTCTCCCCGATTTCGAACAAGCGGACCGATGAGTTTGGGGGGACGCTCGTGGATAGAGTGCGGTACCCGTTGGAAGTCTATGACGCAGTGCGCGCTGTTTGGCCCAGGCACAAGCCTCTTGGTGTCAAAGTTTCGGCGACGGACTGGATAGACGCGGGGTGGGACATTGAGCAGACCATCGAGTTCGCGAAGGCACTGGAAACGCGTGGAATTGACTGGATCGACGTATCCTCAGGCGGAATTTCGCCCCTGCAGAAAATTGCGTTGGGCCGGGCTATCAGGTTCCGTTCGCCAACCAGATCAAAAGAGCAACTGGCGTGACGACTATCTGTGTTGGTTTGATAACGGACGCAAAGCAGGCTGAGGAAATTCTATCGAGTGGCCAGGCGGATGCCGTGGCTATCGCCGAGGCATGCTCTACCACCCACGTTGGGCGTGGCACGCGGCAGCGACTTTCGGCGCTACTGTCGAAGCCCCCCGGCCATATTGGCGCGCCCCCGCAGATGCATGCTGCAGTTTCGGCGAAGTCGTGAACGGCGCACGATGAAGGGTTCGATGCCTGACATTGCTCGCCCCGCGTTCTCCGATCGCGCGAGCGAACAATTTCAATCATCGCGCCCGCCGGTCCGCGAACGAGACGGTTGAAAGCCTCTTGCGGGTCGAGGGCGGTCCTGCACAAATAGACCTTTAACAAGCTGAATCACGCATTCAGCATCGGCCGGGGTTCGGCCACCGTCGGACTTTCGCCGGCGCCTTCGGCATACGTATGTTCACGCAGGGCTTATCCCGAGAAGTTGGCGAACGGGGAATCACAGGCAACAATATTCAACCGGGTCCAATCGATACGGATCTCAATCCGGCGGCTGGTGATTGGGCAATCCCTCAATTGGAGATGACGGCGCTCAAGAGATACGGGCAAGTTGGTGATATCGCGGCCATTGTCGCTTTTGTTGCCAGCGACGAGGCGGCGTATATCACCGGGGCGAATCTTACGGTCGATGGCGGCACGAATGCCTAGCTTTAGGATCGACTCACGGCAATGACGCTTCACTGCGCCGGAAACTTCGCCGCGCGCACAAACTCGATGAACCGTGCAGCCACGGCGTTATCCCGGCTCGCTTGCCACGCCAACCCGACTTGCCAACGGGCAGCCGGATCGCGCAACGGCAACACCCTGGCATCCCGCAACAAATACTTCGCCCGGGACGGCAAAAACGCAGCGCCGACGCCCGCGGCGACAGCAGCGAGAACGGACTGGATGTCATCGGTCTGCTGAATCACTCGCGGCACGAAACCATGCTCGCTGCACCAGCGATCTATCTGCGCTGCTAGTCCGGGTCCACTGCTGCGCGCGAGCGCGATCAACCCGGGTTCGTTGAGATCATTAAGGTCGGCTGGAAGGCGCTTCCATTTTGCGTGCTGAGGCACGGCGAGCGCCAAGGTCTCGCTGAGCAAGGGCACACACGACAATTCCCTATCGGCCGGCATGCGAAGGAAGCCGACATCGAGCTTCCCCGCAAGAATCCGGCGCGTCTGCTCGGCGGAAGAAAGATCATTGAGCGACACGCTGATGTTCGGATTCAGCCTTCGAAATTCCGCGATCAATTGCGGCGCCAGGGTCAAGGTTGAAAGCCCAAGCCCCACGCGCAGATATCCACGCTTGCCACTGCTCGCTTCGCGCGCCCGCGCGACGAGTTCGTCCGCATCGCGTACCAGCGTTTGCGCGCCGCCAAGGAACTCGGCGCCAAACGATGTCAGCTCCGCGCCATGCCTGCCGCGTTCGAAAAGACGCGCACCCAATGAGTCCTCCAGCGCCGCGACCTGTTTGCTGAGAGCAGGCTGGGTGACATTCAGCGCTTCGGCGGCGCGGCCGAAATGATGAAGCTCGGTCACGGTCAGGAAGGCGCGTAGAAGTTTGAGTTCCATTCCGTAAAGTAATTGAATATGTAAAATGATTCATTTTACTTATCGAATGCCTGGCGGTCCAATGGACTCTTAGCGGCTCTTTCGTCAGGCGGTACACGACATGTCCTCATCCTCATCTTCCCCCTTCAAGGTTGCGGCGGTCCCGCTTAGCTCGTTGCGCGGGAATGCATCGCAGAACGTCGCGAACATGTCGGCGTCGCTCGCCGATGCCGCGCTTCAAGGAATCTCGCTGGTAGTTTTCCCCGAGTTCAGCCTCGCTGGATACGGCGATACCCTGAAGCTGCGTCGCCGCGAACTTGTAATGCTCGCCGAGCCGCTTGATGGTCGCTCAATCGATAAAGTCGCTAATTCAGTGGAGCGCACCGGCGTGGCCGCGGGCGTGGGTTTTATCGAGCGTGCGCCGGATGGAAGGTTGTTCAACAGCTATGTGATTTGCATGCCGGACGGCGTGCGATGTTGTCACCGGAAATTGCAGATGGCAGAACATCCCGCCATTGAGCGTGGCGAGCAATACACCGTGCTGGATACGAAGTGGGGCGTTCGTATCGGCATCTTGATTGGCGCAGATAATTACCTGATCGAGAACGTCCGCGTGACAGCGCTGATGGGCGCGACATTGCTCGTTGCGCCACATCGGACCTATGGGTTGGACGGACATGGAGAGTCATCGCTACAGCGGCTTTCCACCGGGCAACGAGTCCGGCCGCCTGGATCACAAACCGATGCAGAAGCCGACTGGTTGCGACGATCCTTAATCGCTCGAGCATCCGATAACGGAATGTTCGTAGTCTTTAGCAATGGGTCGAACACGGGCGATCATCAACACGGCACGATCATCGATCCCGCCGGACAAGTGCTAGCGGAACAAGAAACCTCATCCAGCCCGACGGTTTCTGCAGAAGTGAACCCCGGCCTGATAGCGGAAAGCGTCGGCCAGCAATGCCTGACGGCCCGTCGCTCGGATAGCAACGGGCCGTTCGTCCGCTCGGTATTGCCACGCGGAAACACCTTTGCGGAGCGCAGCGGTGCCCCATCAAGAGGGGCAATCGCGCTGGGCTTCGCGCAGGTCAGCCGTATCCGCCAGACTTAGCGATTAATGCTCAACCTTCACTCCGCCGATCGCTTCCAGTTCAGCGAGCACCGCGTCCGACAAGCTCAACTGCGCGGCCCGCAAGTTCTCCCGCAGATGCACGACCGACGACGTGCCCGGGATCAGCAAAATATTCGGCGAGCGATGCAAAAGCCAGGCAAGCGCCACTTGCAAGGGTGTCGCGTCGACCGTTTTTGCGACTGTGGACAGCACGGACGATTGAATCGGCGAGAACCCGCCCAGCGGGAAGAACGGCACATACGCAATGCCCTGGCTCGCGAGTTCATCGACGAGGGTGCCATCGTCCCGTTGCACCAGGTTGTACTGGTTCTGAACGCAGACAATCTTCGCAATGCCCTGCGCTTCAACAATCTGCGCCGCGGTCACGTTGCTTAATCCAATGTGACGGACAAGCCCCTCGCGCTGGAGTTCGGCGAGCGCGGTGACCTGCTTTTCGATCGATCCTTCCGATGGCGAATGGATGCTTCCCATGATCCGCAAGTTGACCACATCGAGCACGTCCAGGCCGAGATTGCGCAGGTTGTCGTGCACGCCGCGCCGGAGGTCCTCGGGTTCCATCGCCGGCAGCCATGAGGCGTCTTCACCGCGAACAGCGCCAAGCTTGGTGACGATCACCAGATCATCCGGGTACGGGTGAAGCGCTTCGCGAATGATCTGGTTGGTGATGTGCGGCCCGTAGAAATCGCTGGTATCGATGTGATTGACGCCCGACGCCACTGCTTCGCGCAGGACGGCTATCGCCGCATCATGGTCCTTCGGCGGCCCGAACACGCCGGGACCGGCCAGTTGCATGGCGCCGTAGCCCAGGCGATGTACCGTGCGGCCAGCAAATTCAAAGGTGCTAGTGGGGATGGAATTCGACATGACGCTCTCCTTGGTGGATGTGCACGCAGTATGGAGATGTTTGCGTTGTTAGATAATCCGGTCTAAATTGCACAGGTTGTTTAAAAATGTGCACAGTGACCATGGAATTAAATGATCTTGCCGCGTTCGTGTCGGTTGCTCGCGCAGGCGGATTTCGCGACGCAGCCCGGATCAGCGGCGTTTCCGCTTCCAGCCTGAGCATTGCCGTGCGCCGCCTTGAAGCGAAACTGGGTTTGCGTTTGCTCAACCGGACCACCCGCAGCGTGGCTCCGACGGAACCGGGGTTACGTCTTATCGAAAAGCTGGCGCCGTTGTTCAGCGAGATGGAAGCATCGCTCGATGTCCTGAACCTGTTCAGGGACAAGCCAAGCGGTACGCTAAAACTCAATGTGCCATCGAGCGCGGCGCGGATCGTGTTGCCGACTGTTATCCCGTCGTTTCTTAAAGCTTATCCCGATATACGCGTGGAAGTCGTGGTCGAGGATGGTTTCGTCGATGTGCTCGCAATTGGCTGCGATGCCGGCATTCGTTACGACGAACGGCTTGAGCAGGACATGATTGCCATTCCTATCGGTCCACGCGTGCAGCGCTTCGCGACCGCTGCGGCACCGGAATATCTCGATGCGCACGGTCGGCCCGAGCATCCGCGTGAGCTGCTTTCACACGCGTGTTTGCGCGGCCAGTTTGCGGGCGGCGCGAAGCCGACGTGGGATTTCGAGCGGGACGGGGAGGTGGTGCGGCTGGATCCTACGGGGCCGCTGCTGGTCAGGCCCGGCGCGGCAATGGAGCTTGCAATCAGTACCGCAGTGGCGGGCGTGGGCGTGATCCACATTTTCGAGGGAATGCTGCGTCCGTATCTGGATAGCGGCGCGCTGGAACCGATCCTGGAACCGTGGTGGCCGTCCTTTTCGGGGCCATTTCTCTACTATCCGGGGCGTCGGCATTTGCCCGCGCCGTTGCGCGTTTTTATCGATTTCGTGAAGGCGGGTGATTTGTCATTGAACCTGCCGCCCCTTTGACCTACACCTCCGCTTCCACTTGCGGCACGATCGAACTCAACCAGTCCGACAGCGCGACGAACGGTTCGTCGTGGGCAATTTCATCGGGGGCGACGAGGTAATAACCGGACTTGCCGGACATCGGCTTATTCAGCGGCACGACCAGCCGTCCGGATGACAATTCGTCAGCCAGCAAGATCTCCGGCAGCAGCGCGACGCCCAAACCGGCCTGAGCCGCGCTCGTGAGCATCGTGAACAATTCATAGCGCGCACCGCGTACCGCTCGTACATCGTGCTCAAGTGCGTTCAGGCGAAACCAGGTGCGCCAGGCGTCGGGACGTGTCGATAAATGCAGCAGCGGCAAATCCACCAGTTGCTCGAGCGAAATCGACGAACCGGCCGCACTCCCATTCCCGTTCCCATTCCCATCGAGCAGGGAAGGGCTGCACACCGGCACGACGTTGCCCTCGCGAAACAGCAGTTTCCCCTGCGTCCCGGGCCAGACTGAATCGCCGAAATACAGCGCGGCGTCGAAGGGCGAATCGCTGAACAGGAAAGGCTCGGTGCGGATGGAGAGATTCACGGTGATATCCGGCCGCAGCGCGCGAAATTGCGGCAGGCGCGGGATCAGCCACTGACTCGCCAGCGTGGGAACGACCGCTATCTCCAGAATCCGTCCCACGCCGCGTTGCGCCATCAATTCGAGCGTATCGCGCTCAATCCGGTCGAGATTCTTGCGCACGAGCGCCGCGTAATCACGGCCATGCACCGTCAGCACAATACGCTTCTTGATGCGCAGGAACAAAGCGACGCCCAGCCGGCTTTCCAGTCCCGCAACCTGACGGCATACCGCGCTTTGCGTAAGCGAGAGCTCATTGGCCGCGCGGGTGAAGCTTTCGTGCCGTGCGGCGGCCTCGAAGATCTGCAAGGCGACCAGATTGGGAATACCTTTTCTCATGTTTTACCGGTACCGTTTGCGAGTCGCGTATAGACGCGATTAATCGACTTGGTGCAATTTGCGAATGAAGTGATGAGTTTATATCAATTGCGCGGCTTTTTGCCGCCCTCCAGAATCGGCTTCCATTGAATCGCCTTACCGGGTGTCGATCCGGGCCTTGGGCTCGCACCTCGCTTGATCAGCCGGAACTGGATAAATGAACTCGAATCTCGCCGCGTTGCTTGCTGTTGCCATTCCGGAATCCGATGCCACCGGGTTAGTGCGATTGATGAACTTGCCCTCTGTGCTCGCCGATGTCACCCCGGGCACCGTCACACGCGCCGAACTCGCGCAGGCCATGAACATGGCGCTGTTCGTCGACGTGCTCAAGCGCGTACCAACAGGCCGCGCTTATACCGATGACCTCCTGCACACCCAAACCCGCGTTCAGTTCGACCACGGCGCGTTGCGCACCGTGCGTTGGGCCGAATCCGGCGCGTTGCCCCCGGGCGAAGCCGCGTTCACACGACTCCTGAAGCCGCTGGGTTTTGTGCTGAATGGCACGTACCCGCTCGATCGCATCAAGATGACGGGGCGCTCGTACATGCACGTCGATGCCCCCGATGAAATCGCCCAGTATTTCGTGAGCGAGCTGCATCCCGAACGTTTCAGCGCCGAATTCCAGCAAGCCGTGACGAACGTGATCGGCGAAAGCGTAGATCCGCTGGCGCCGCAAGCGGTTGCATCGCTGGCCGAGCTGGAGCGCGACCATTCGCTGCCGCTGGCGATTGCCCTCGAGCTGCTGCCCGTGCTCGTGCGCTGTTTCGAGCGCCAGCACCCGTTGCCGCGTCTCGCGGACTATGAAACGCTGCGCGCCGAGTCGGCGGAAATGGCGTGGATCGCGACCGAAGGCAACGCGTTCAACCATGCGACCGACCGTGTGGACGATGTCTTCGCCGTCGCCGATGCCCAGCGCGAGCTCGGCCGTCCGATCAAGGACAGCGTCGAAATTTCGAAGTCAGGCGGGGTGCGCCAGACGGCGTTTCGGGCTGACCCTGTGCGCCGGGTGTTCGTTGGCGCGGACGGTGCGCGGATCGAACGCGACGTGCCGGGTTCCTTCTACGAATTCATCAGCCGCGATACGGTCATGGACGAGGCTACCGGCCGAGCCAGACTCGATCTCGGTTTCGATGCCGGCAATGCCACCGGCATCTTCAAGATGACGGCGGCCGCGTGAATTGCGCCGCTCACTCCGCCGACCTGTACGACTTCACGGGTCCCTTCAAGGCGCCGCAAGGCTCGGCGATCCGCGAGCTTTTCAAGTACCTCAGCCGGCCCGGCATGATTTCGTTCGCGGGCGGCTATCCGTCGAAGGATCTCTTCGACCGCGCGGGTATCGGCCAGGCAATGGGGGACGCTTACGCCTCCGATCCGATTGCGTGCCTGCAATACGGCGACACGGCTGGTTCGCCCGCCCTGCGCCGCGCGATCCTGCGTTTGATGAGCGATCGCGGCGTGACGCGCGAGGTGGACGACGTGATCGTGACCACGGGCTCGCAGCAGGGTCTCGACCTGCTCATCAAGATCCTGGTCGCGCCAGGCGATGCCGTGCTGATCGAAGAGCCGGCTTACCCGGCCGCGATCCAGGCGTTGCGACTTGCGGGCGCACGTTTGATCCCGGTGCGCACCGACGCCCAAGGTATTGACGTCGATGCACTCACCGGGCAGCTCGAAGCGCTCGATCCGGCCACGCGGCCGAAGCTGCTCTACACGGTGCCGACCTTCGCCAACCCGACCGGCGCGACCTTGCCGGCGGCGCGTCGCGAAGCGCTTGCACGGCTGGCGATGCGGTTCCGTTTTGTACTTGTCGAAGATGATCCCTACGGCGAGCTGCGTTTCTCCGGTGAGCCGGTAAAGCCGATCACGGCGCTCGCCGATGCCATCCCGGGTGCGAGCGACTGGATCGTCTATTTCGGCAGCCTCTCGAAGATCGTGGCGCCGGGCTTGCGCATCGGCTGGTCGATTGCGCCGCCTGCCATCACGCGCCGCATGCTCGTGGCAAAACAGACTACCGATCTCTGCACCTCGCCGCTCGCGCAGGAAACGGCGCGTCACTACCTTGAGCGCGGGCGTCTGGCGGAACACGCGCAGACCAAAGCGCTGGCTTACCGCAAGCGTTGCGAGGCGTTGTGCAGCGCGCTGCGCCAGTTTGTTCCCGATGAAATCGAGTACGTGATGCCCGAAGGCGGCATGTTCGTCTGGGCGCGATTGAAGGGCGGCCGTCATTCCGCCGATGTCCTCAAGCGCGCGATCGAGCAGAACGTGATCTACGTTCCCGGACCGGCGTTTTACGCGCGTGACCCGGACGAATCGAGCATGCGGCTATCGTTCGCCGCGGCGCCGGGCGAGGCCGAAGTGTTCGAGGGCGTGCGGCGGCTCAAGCTCGCGCTGGCGAGCCGGTAGATGCCCGTCCTGTTCAAAGGCAACCTGCCGCATCGTTTCCCCAAGGCTCGCCAGATCCGGCGAAACGCGTTCTATTCGGATAACCTGAACGCAGATGAACGCTCGACTGAGTGTAGTTGGTTCCTTCAACGCACCAAGTCGTGCCGATTAATCAATTGCAGCGGTTTTTTTAAACCCTGAGACTCTGTTCCGACGAATGTGTGCTTCAAGCGCTGGAGCGGGTTTCAGAGCGGTGTTGACGGATCGTGGCCTTCGGGCTGCATCGCAGCGCCCGGCAGCCACCCGACATGGAGAGGAAGTGATGAAACTGAACGATATTCTTGGCGAACTAGGTGTAGATCTCGGGCAATGGAAGGGCGATGCCCTGACGGCGCGTTCGCCGCTCGACGGCGCGACGCTGGCTGGTTTGGCCGTGGACACCCCCGCCGATGCCGCTCGCAAGATCGACGCTGCTCACGCCGCTTTCCTCAAATGGCGTACCGTGCCCGCGCCGCAACGTGGCGAACTGGTGCGCGTTTTCGGTAATGTGCTGCGCGAACACAAAGCTGCGCTCGGCGGCCTCGTCACGCTGGAAGCGGGCAAGGTGACGTCCGAAGGTCTGGGCGAAGTGCAGGAAATGATCGATATCTGCGATTTCGCCGTCGGCTTGTCGCGCCAGCTTTACGGCCTGACGATCGCGTCCGAGCGTCCGGGTCATCGGATGATGGAAACGTGGCATCCGCTGGGCGTGGTCGGCGTGATCTCCGCGTTCAACTTCCCGGTCGCGGTGTGGTCGTGGAATACGGCGCTGGCGCTGGTCTGCGGCGACGCGGTCGTCTGGAAACCCTCGGAGAAAACGCCGTTGACGGCTATCGCCTGTCACGCGTTGTTCGAAAAAGCGCTCCGTGAATTCGATAAAACCCATCCGGGCGTGGCGCCCGAAGGCCTGAGCCAGTTGCTGCTTGGCGCGCGTGACGTGGGCCAGGTGCTGACCGAGTCGCCGAAGGTGCCGCTGGTCAGCGCGACCGGCAGCGTGCGCATGGGAATTGAAGTGGCGCAAGTGCTGGCGCAGCGGCTGGGTCGCAGCATCCTTGAGTTGGGCGGCAACAACGCAATGATCGTTGCGCCCAGCGCCGACCTCGATCTGGTCGTGCGCGGCGTGACCTTCTCGGCAGTGGGTACGGCGGGTCAGCGTTGCACGACGCTGCGTCGCCTGATCGTGCATACCAGCGTGGTCGACCAGTTGCTGCCGCGTCTGGAAAAAGCGTTTGGGTCGGTGAAAGTGGGCAACCCGCTCGAGTCGGATACGCTCGTCGGTCCGTTGATCGACCGTGCTGCGTTCGATGGCATGCAGAAGGCACTAGGCGATGCCCGCGAGCAAGGCGGCAACGTGAAGGGCGGCGAGCGTGTGGATGTAGGCGGCCACGCCGATGCGTACTACGTGCGTCCGGCATTCGTTCGGATGCCTGCACAAACCGCCGTGGTCGAACGCGAGACCTTCGCGCCCATCCTCTACGTGATGACCTACGACGACTTCGCTGAAGCATTGCAATTGCAAAACGGCGTGCCGCAAGGTTTGTCGTCGGCGATCTTCACGAACGACATTCGTGAAGCCGAGCAATTCATGTCGGCGGCGGGCAGCGATTGTGGCATTGTGAACGTGAACATTGGCACGAGCGGCGCCGAGATTGGCGGCGCGTTCGGCGGTGAAAAGGAAACGGGCGGCGGCCGTGAGTCGGGTTCCGACGCGTGGAAGGCTTATATGCGCCGCGCGACCAACACGATCAACTACAGCCGTGAGTTGCCGCTTGCGCAAGGCGTGAAGTTCGACGTTTGATGTAATCGAATTAGAAACAGAAAAAGATTTAAACCTGGCGTCCCACCCCTCGCCACTTCTTTCGTCCGCTTGCACGCGCCAACCGCGGCGCTTGCCCAAGCGGATGAAAGACCTCCGCGGTCATCCCCCGGTTGTTGCACTCGTTGCACTCGACTCTGTCCCTTGTCCCGTTTGACACCGCTGCATCAGAGGCGTGTTCCGCCTGTCCGCGTGCTGTTTTTGCGTTGCTTTTGCGTGAATGCCCTGCGTCCGTTCAACTGTTTTTCTGCTAGACCCTGGAGGCCACCGTGTCGTTTCTCGTGCTGGACAAACTGACCAAAGCCTACGGCGACCTGAACGCCGTGAGCGACGTGAGCCTCTCGGTTGAAAAAGGCGAATTCGTTTCCCTGCTGGGGCCTTCGGGCTGTGGCAAGACCACGACGCTGCAAATGATCGCGGGTTTTATCGATGTCACGCGCGGGCGGATTTCGCTCGATGGCAAAGACATCACGAACGTGCGTCCGAACAAGCGCGGCCTGGGCGTGGTGTTCCAGAGCTACGCGCTGTTTCCGCACATGACGGTTGCGCAGAACGTGGGCTTCGGGCTGGAAATGCGCGGTATCGGCAAGGCTGAATGCGCGGAGCGGATTCGCGAGACGTTGTCGCTCGTGCGGCTCGATGCGCTGGCGGCGCGGTATCCGCGTGAACTGTCGGGTGGTCAGCGGCAACGGGTGGCCATTGCGCGTGCGTTGGTGATCAAGCCGCCGGTACTGCTGCTCGATGAACCCATGTCCAACCTCGATGCAAAGCTGCGCGAAGAGATGCAGTTTGAGTTGCGCGGGATTCAGCGCAAGGTCGGCACGACGACGGTCATGGTGACGCACGATCAATCGGAGGCGCTGTCGATCAGTGACCGCGTGGTCGTGATGGAAGCAGGGCGCGTGACGCAGGTTGATTCGCCGTACCGGGCGTATGAACGGCCGGAGAATCGTTTTGTGTCGCAGTTCATCGGCAAGGCGAACATGCTTGCGGGCAAGGTGACCGAGGCGCGTCACAACGAAGTGCACGTGGACCTCGGGCATGACCTGACCGGCATTGCGTGCATTGAAGCAGGCACGATATGGCGTGAAGGCGATACGGTGACCTTATGCATTCGCCCGGAAAAACTGCACTTGTGCGCGGTGGGAGCGGGGCGCCTGTCTGCCACTGTCACGAGCCGCTTTTTCCTTGGCAGCCAATGGTTGTATCGCGTCGATACCGCCATTGGTGAAGTGCTGGTTTGCAGCCAGAACGAAGGCACGGAGCCGGTAGCAGAGGGTGCGATGGTTGGTATCGACTGGCATCGTGACGCCGTGCGCGTGCTTCAGGAAGTGAGCCATGGCTAGTACCATCGACTCGACGGGTCCCGACAATAGCGGCGCGCTGAAGAACGATCGCGCGCCGTGGCACGCATTCGTGCCGCCCTGGCTGATGAGCCTGCCAGCGTTCATCCTGTTCGCGGTCCTCGTGCTGACGCCGCTCGCGATGACCGTTGTACTGACGTTCTATCGCTTCGATCCGGCCAGCGGTCCGATCGCGGCGTTCCAGTTCGGCAACTATGTTGAAGTGCTGACGGACAGCTACTACCAGACCATCTTTGCGCGCACGTTCGGCATCGCAATCCTGACCACTTTGTTGTGCGTGGCGATCGGTGCACCCGAGGCGTATGTGCTGTATCGCATGCGCGATCCGTGGCGCTCGATGTTCCTGCTCGTGATCCTTGCGCCGCTGCTGGTGTCAGTCGTGGTGCGCGCATTCGGCTGGAGCATGTTGCTCAACACGGGCGGTATCGTTAATCAGTTTTTCGGACTGTTCGGCATGGGTCCGTACAAGCTGGAGTACACGACCTTCGCGATCGTGATTGCGCTCGTCCACGTCATGCTGCCGTTCATGGTCATCCCTGTCTGGACCTCGCTGCAGAAGCTCGATCCGCAAGTGGAAAATGCGGCGCTCTCGCTGATGGCATCGCCCGCGACCACGTTGCGGCGCATCGTGTTGCCGCAGATCGCGCCGGGCATTTTGTCGGGCAGCCTGATGGTGTTCGGTTTATCGGCGAGCGCGTTTGCGATCCCCGGCCTGCTCGGCGGCCGTCGCCTGAAAGTAGCGGCCACCGCCGTCTACGATGAATTCCTCGGCTCGCTCAACTGGCCGCTTGGCGCGACCATCGCGATCCTGTTGCTGATTGCGAACCTCGTGATCATGATCACGTATTACCGGGTTCTGGAGCGTCGTTACTCCAGAAGCCTCGGTTAAGGAAAGGAGACCGCTGCAATGCGAAAGAACGGCCTCGTTGCCCTGAGTTTTCACACGCTCGTGATCCTGTTCGTGCTGGCGCCGCTCGTGATCATCGTGCTGGTTGCGTTCACGCCGGACCAGACGCTGACGCTCCCCACGCACGGTTTCTCGCTGCGCTGGTTCCGCGCGATTCTCGATTACCCGGATTTCATTTCGGCGTTTTTCAACAGTATCAGGTTGGCGTTTGCGTCGGCTACGCTGTCGCTTGCGCTGGCTTTGCCGGCGGCGCTTGCTATTGGCCGTGAGCGTTTTCCGGGGCGCGAATTCCTCAATGGTTTGTTCCTCTCGCCGCTAGTGATTCCAAGTCTTGTGCTCGGCATTGCGTTCCTGCGTTTCTTCGCGATGATCGGCGCCACCGGCTCGTTCACGTGGCTTGTCGCGGCGCACATGATCATCATCACGCCGTTCGTGATGCGGCTGGTGCTGGCCTCGGTGAGCGGCATGGATCGCAGCATCGAGCACGCGGCGCAGTCGTTGGGCGCGGATCGATGGACATCGTTTCGCCGTATCACGCTACCGATGATCCTGCCGGGCATCACGGGCGGCTGGCTGCTTGCGTTTATCAACAGTTTTGATGAACTGACCATGTCGATCTTCGTCACGTCGCCGCAGACCATTACGTTGCCGGTGCGCATGTACATGTACGCGACGGAGTCTATCGATCCGATGATGGCGTCCGTATCCGCGCTCGTTATCTTTATTACGGCCGGCGCGATGATCGTGCTCGACCGCGTGTAT
>Ga0153932_1000262_pt1 | contig 18639 bp, 18 predicted proteins | sample TSNJ016MetaG_FD_102273 | JGI IMG/M metagenome (GOLD analysis project Ga0153932, IMG submission 102273) | Attine ant fungus gardens microbial communities from New Jersey, USA - TSNJ016 MetaG | ecosystem: Host-associated > Fungi > Mycelium > Unclassified | place: USA: New Jersey, Wharton State...
GCGGGCGAGCTGATGGGCCGCTTTCTCGGCGATGCGGGAGGCAAGGTGCTCGTGATGACGGGCATGCATGATTTCCTCGGCCATGAAGAACGCGAAAGCGGCTTCCGCTCAGTACTTAGGCGGCGTTTTCCTAACTGCGACATCGTGGAGACAGTCGAGAGCCGCGAGCAATCCGGGCTCACCGAAAAGCTCACTCGCGACGCCTTCCGGCGCTATCCCGACCTGCGCGGGATCTATAACATTTCAGTCGGCGACGAAGGCGTCGGCGCCGCGCTTCAAGCGCTCGACCGCGTTCGTTCGACCGTCTTCGTGGGCCACGAACTCAACGACATTTCGCGGCGCTTGCTCATTGAAGGAACGCTCGACGCCGTACTCGACCAGAACCCGGCCGCCGAAGCAATGCGTTCTATCGAAATCATCTTGCGGCACTATCATCGTGATCCCGGCGTGGCGTTGCCGCAGCAGATTCCGGTCACGGTGTTGTTGCGTGAAAACCTTCCGCTCAGCGATTAAGCGCCAACGCTTGGGGCTTTTTTTCACGGCTCAGGTTATTCCAGAGTTCTCGAATCCAGTCGCGCATCAGCAATGATTCGGCCCAGCGGTCGGTTGTGTCGTTGCCATCGCGGCCGATGATTGCGTAAGGCTTGGGCCCGAGTTCGCACGTGAAGACCAACGTGTCGTCGGGACCGGCGCGCCGTTGCCACGATGCAAAGCCGTGTTGCCACCAGCCAAGAAACAGGTCCACCCAAATACGATGCGGCTCGAATGAGATCTCGATCTGCACTTGTTCACGGCTCGCGACGCGGCCGTGAAACGCCCACGATTGATCCAGAATTCGATGCATATCCGCGTGGTTTTCGTCGGACACGGGCAGCGCGAATTCACGTCCCACGAGATAGTGCGAGATGTCCCCGAGCAACTTCAAATCCGGCCGGGAATCGAGCAGATCGAGCGTGAAATGCAGGTCGGTCGTCATGCGGTCCCGATGTGTTTCGATATACACCGGGAAGTCCACTTGCTCGGCGAGCCGCGTCCATCCATCGATCAGCTTGAGCGCGTCATCGAGTCGACGCGGCCGTACATCCGGCTGCAAGTCGATGTGATGCACACCGAACTCGGTGGCTATTTCAAGGATCGGTTGCAGGTCATCTACCGTGCGCGGAAAACATTGTCCTTCCGCTTTCAAATCGAATTGCTTTAGCAAACCGCTAAGCCGGCGCACGTCTTCACGCGATGCGTAACCCGCGCTCACGCCGTTGAAACCCGCTTGCGCGATCATCGTTACGTTGTCTTCAAGTGAGCGCTCATGACCGTCGGTGTGGCGACGCTCCATTGCCCATAGCGACTGATAGATGTCGAGCCGTTGCGTCATAGCGCCTCCACTGCAAGCAGGGGCTTGAGCTTGACACTTCGATCCGAGAGCAATGAAGGCTCAATACACGCGCGCCTCGCAATCAACTCCTGCGCTACTCGTACGTCACGTGCAATCTCGCTTGCTTGTCCAACACCGCTCGCGCCGACCAGCACGCCATCGCGATCCAGTGCAAAAAACACTCGCGATGCAGCGCTCGTCTCGCGTACGACGGAAGTGACGCCGAACGCGGGCATGCCGGCAATCTGGATGGTCATGTCGTATTGATCGGACCAGAACCACGGCACTTCGGAATAGGTTTCGCCGCGGTCCAGCATGTTGCGCGCGACAATGCGCGCGTGGTCTTCGGCGTTCTTCCAGCATTCGAGCCGCATGCGTCGCCGGAATAGCCGATGCGGAAACGAGCAGACATCGCCTGCCGCGAAAATGTGCGGATCATTGGTGCGCAACGTGTCGTCCACGGCGATGCCGTCCGCTACGTCGATACCCGCCGCTTCAGCCAGCTCGGTGCGCGGCTTCACGCCAATCCCTGCGATCACGCAGTCGCATTCTATGGTGGTCCCGTCGGAGAGCTTCATGCCGGTGGCGCGCTTCATGGACGCTCCAATGATCCGGTCGACCTGCACGGCGAAGCGCACGTCCACGCCCATTTGCTTGTGCCGTTCCACCAGATACTCCGCGACGATTTCCGGCACGGCACGCATGAGCGCACGCGCTGCCGCTTCGATCACGGTTACTTCACATCCTCGTGCAATGGCCGTTGCCGCAATCTCCAGCCCGATAAAACCCGCCCCCACGATCGCGATCTTCCGCCCTGGCAGTAATTCGTTGAGCACGCCGGATGCGTCCGCAGCCGTGCGCAAGACATGCACGCCTTCAAGCGTTGCGCCTGGCACGCTCAAGCGGCGAGGCGCCGCGCCGGTCGCGATCAGCAGACGCTGATACGCCACGGTATGGCCATCGTTTAAAACCACTTTGCGCGCGGCGCGATCGATCTGTTTAACACCCGAATCAACGCGCAGGTCGATGCGCTGCTCGGCGTAAAACGCCTCGTCATACAGCGCGCATTGCGCGGTGGTTTTCTGACCGAGCAGCACGGCCTTTGAAAGCGGCGGCCTGTCGTAAGGCGCAACGCCTTCATTGCCGAGCAGCGTGATGTCGCCGTCCCAGCCGTTGTCACGCAGCGCATGGGCTGTGCGTGCGCCGCTTTGCCCGGCACCGATGATCACCATCGCGGGTCGGCTTTTCATGACGCCGCCTTCATTTGCGGCGGAACACCGAGCAGCACTTCACCACCTTCAATACGCACCGGGTATGTCTTCAAATGCACGCAGACGGGCGGGCTTTTTGGCTTGCCGGTGGGGATATCGAAACGTCCCTGATGCAGCGGGCATTCAATCTCGCGATTGAGCACGAAGCCATCCGCAAGATGCGCGCGTTCGTGCGTGCACCACCCATCCGATGCAAAGAAACCCTCGGCTATCCGATACACCGCGTAACTCGCGCCGGCGTGATCGAAACGGATCACGTCTTCTTCGGCAATCTCACTGGCAGCGCAGGCCACGACCCATTCGATGTCATTCGTTTCAACGGCCACAAGAGCCTCCGGATTGTTGGAGTTGTTTAGCTTCAGATGCCCGACTGGGTCGCAAATGTTCCTTGCGGGGCGGTTTCACCCGGCACCTTGCGTTCGATCACATGATCCGGTTCGACGCGCTGTTTCCATAACGCAGGCACCATCTCGCGATACACCGCATAGAGGCTCGGATAAGCGGGTGGCAACTGATCCTTGATGACTTCATGCAAACGCGGCAGCGCATGAAACGGCACCATTGGCAGGAGATGATGTTCAAGGTGGTAGTTCATGTTCAGGTACAGGAAGCGATAGACCGGATTGATGTACACCGTGCGTGTGTTGAGCCGATGATCCTTCACGTTGACCGCGAGGCCCGCATGCTGCGTGAGGCCGAGCAACTGATGCAGCCAGCCGCCGTAATAGCGGGGCGTCCACACGAACATCAGCGGCAGGAAACTGCGGAGTGCGATAGCAAGCCCTATCGTGCCGATGACCACCAGCAGATAGATTCGGCAAGACCAGATCATCTTCGGCTTTTCGGTAGCGGGGAGGAACACATCGGTGGCGGCATCGACGCGGCCGAACGCATGCCGGACGACCTTGCGGATCTCCAACGAAGTACCCAGCAGTCCGAAGAAATCGATGATGATCGGCCAGACCTGCGTCGGCCGTGCAACCTGAATTTCCGGATCACGCGCTTGAAAGTACGTGTGGGTGTGATGCCGCGCGTGACTCCAGCGCCACCAGTAACCTTCGCGGATCGTCATGAACGATGACAGGTGATAGAAGGCGTCGTTGAGCCAGCGGGTCTTGAACGGTGTGCCATGGGCGAGTTCGTGCCAGCGGGCGTCGCTGGACGAATAGATCGTGCCGTAGACCAGGAATGCAGGCACGGCCCACCAGGTCCCCCAGCAGAGCGCGGCCACCCAACCCGATGCGGCGAGCAGCAACAACCAAGGCACGAAGTTGCGCAGGCCTTCGGCATCGCTGCGTTTCATCAGCTCTTTCAGCACAGCGCGCGGAATGCGCGGCTGATACCACTGCTCGTGAATACGCTCGTCGATAGACGGATCGGTGAGGGCGGGTTTGGACGCATCGCCGCCGCTGATATCGGGAGTCGAGGACATGGGGTTGTCTCCTGCTTAATTATGTTCAAACAACGTTTAAGCGATGTTTTGAGCGCTTCCCGTCAGTTTATTACCGCCGGGTGGCCTTCTTGTTGACTGAACGATAGATGAGCGCAGCTTGCCACTCACTCAAAAAAATGATGGATTTCCATCAAGCGCGGCTGCGGACCACATTGGCTATGGCTTTCCAAAATAGAAATTAAATTCCACCAAACCGTCGAGTGAAATTTTCTTTGCATTGGGGCGACCGGTCTTCTATGCTTGTCTGCACTAGCGGCCGGAGTGCTGCATCGATCGTCAAGGAGACAGGTGTGAACAGCATGGAACTGGGCGCGGTGACGCCTGAAGGTGTAGTCGAGGCGCTGTTGCGCGGTCCGGGCGCAGTGCGCATTCGCGGCGTGTTCAGCGCGGCGCAAGTGGCTGAAGCGCGGCGTGTCGTGATGGATCATTCGCAGGACCGTGCGCAGACGGTCACGCATTTCCAGGGACAAGCGGCTGAAGATCAGCGGCTGCATTTGCAGCGGCGCGTGTGGAATCTGCTGGCGAAAGGCGATGTGTTTTCGGAGATGGCCGAGCAGCCCGACATTGTCGCAGCCATGCGTCTTTTCCTCGGCGATGACTTCATCATGGGGTCAATCGCGGCGAACCGGATTTTGCCGGACGGTCCGGGACAGGAACCGCATATCGATTACCCGTACTGGGATTTTCATTCTCCGACAACTTTCCCGCTCGGCATCAACACGAGCTTTCCGCTCAACGCGCAGGTCACCATTCCTCTCGATCCGTTCACGGCGCAAACCGGAGCGACGGCTTTCGTGCCGCACACGCAGCATGAGTTGCGGTATCCCGGCGAGGGCGACGCCTTCTTTGAACGATGCGAGCGCATGGAAGCGGAGCCCGGCGACGCGATCGTTTTCTTCGGCGCGACGTGGCACTGTGCCATGCCGAATCACAGCACGCAGGATCGCAGCGCGGTGCTGCTTCAATACCTGCCGAAATTCGTCAAGCCGATGGAAGACCTGCGCGCGATGGTCGGCGAAACGTTCGTCAAGAACGCCAGCCCGACCATGCGGCAATTGCTTGGCTTGAACTTCCCGTATCCGCAGAACCTCGATGCGATCGCCGTTGCGACGAACGCCGAGGGTCGCAAGAACGCCATGCGCTAGATCAGCCTTCCGAGAATTTCAGCGCGTGTTCCAAAGCCGCCGGACTGATCGGCTTGTGGAGAAAACCGTCGAACGGTTCCAGGTCCTTGTCCTTGAGATCGGTCCTGCCGGTCACCGCGATCACGCACGCATCGCGGGATGCCCCTTCGTTGCGCACCTGACGGCATAGCTCCCGGCCATCGGCGTCGGGTAATTCGATGTCGAAGAACACGACATCGAAGCTCTGCGCTTGCGTCAACACCATCGCAGAGCGCCCGTCGTACGCGACTTGAACCTTGTGCCCCAGGCCGGACGCTATCTCGCCAAACGCGTCGGCTGAATCTTTATGGTCATCAATAAACAGAATGTGCACGATTCCCTCGGTATTAAGCAGATGTTGATGATTTGGAAAGCTGATGAACCGAACGAGATCGCGCGTTCGCTTTAAACACCTTGCAACGAAGATGCCAGCTTTGATCGCCGCACAGTGTGGGAACGGCGATTGCACTGAGCGGGTGCACGGCGCACCAATGCCGGCCTTTCGTTCGACAATCGACTACCCATTCCAAGGGGACACCTATGCGACTCCTGACTACTCAAGATGGCTTACCCCGTATCTCGTGGGGCGCAGTTATAGCCGGCGTGATTTTGTCGCTGATTGTTTATCTGATCATGAGCGTGCTGGGGACCGCGATAGGCGCGTCGCTTCTCGCGCCCATGTCGCAACCCAATCCCGGGCGCGTGTTTGGATTTGGCTCAGGCGTGTGGGTGATTGTTACAACCGTGCTAGCCGTATTTGTCGGTTCGTACTTCGCCGGACGTTGCGCGCCGGTGCTCGGATGGCTGCACGGTTTGCTCGCGTGGGCAGTGATGACCTTGCTGTTGCTCTACGGCATGACATCGATTATTGGCGGCGCTGTCAGCGTGGCCGGCAATGTGGCGGCGGCGACGGCGAACGTCGGGGCGGTGGCGAGCACTCAAGGTGATCAAGCTAATCAATCAACCGGATCGCTTGCCGATTCCGCCAAGCAGCAGGCACAGGCGGCGCTCGATGGCACAGCATCGGCCACGTCCGGCGCCGACGCGCAGCAGGACGCCATGCAAGCGGCGCACACGGCCGCGCGTGGCATCGCTCGCGCGACGTGGTACTCGTTTGCGGCGCTGGTGGTGGGCGCGATCATCGCGGTGGTGTCGGGCAGCGCGGGTTTTCGTCATCAACCGCCGTTTGAAGAAGGCGGTGGCTCGGCGCGCGATGACGCTGTTGTAACCAATGGATTGGGACGTCGCAGGGTTTCCTGATTTGACCGTTTGCTGATTGAAGGCCGGTCGATTCGACCAGCCTTCCTCACGCCATCGCCGTAATCGCTTCGAGCAATGCAAGATTCAGGCGCTTGAGATCGTTATTGGTCGGTTCAGGTTGCGACGAGAATTTCGCGATCACTGTCTCGCGTAACGGATCGACGTATAGCCACTGCCCATGGATGCCGATTGCGAAGCAGGCTCTGTTGGCGTTGCCAACTTGATACCACTTGTTGCGGTACTTTCCTTCCGGCAGCCACGCTGAGAAGGACCCTTGCCGCCACGCCTCGGCGCTCCCGCCCGAGAGCGTATCTTGCATCCACTCCGCGTTGATCAGTCTGCGTCCGTCCACCACGCCGCCGAGGCGCACCAATTCGCCGATCCTTGCCAGATCACGCACGGTCATGCTCATGCCGCCGCCTGAACGGGCGGTGCCGGCGAGGTCCACGGTGACGCAGCCGTCGTGTCGCAACCCTAGTGGTTGCCATAGACGCGTGGCCGCGAAGTCTGCGTAACGCGTGCCCGACGCGCGCTCGATCACCAGGCCAAGCACGTCAGAGTTGGGTGAGCAGTAATGGAAAGGACCGCCGTGTTCCTCCGGGCCTTTGGGCAGCGAAGCAAGGAAGCCAATCACTGTTTCGGGTCCCTCACCGTCTCGCCGCGGGTCCCACAGGCCGGCCCGGCGATACCGCGCATAGACGCCGTTCGGATCGAGATAGTCTTCGTTGAATGCGAGGCTCGTGCGCATATCCAGAACGTGCCTGACCTGAGCGTCGCCATAGGCCGACTGCGCAAGCTCCGGCACGTAGTGCGCGACTGGGGCTTGAGGATCGAGAAGACCATCGCCGACGAGTATGCCGGCGAGCAGGCCCGCGACTGACTTGCTCGCTGAAAATAAAATATGGCGAGTCTGCAGCGTGAAGTTCGGCGCGTGAAAATCCGCGATAAAACGCCCGGCGCGCATTACCGTGATGGCATCGGTCGAGGTCTGCCGCAAAATTGAAGCAACCGTGCGGCGTTCGCCGTCGAGCACGAATTCGTGTTCGGCCAGCGCGGTGGCATCGACCTTCGGTTCTTCGATGAGCCCGGATGTGGCCGTGATTCGCGCCGTTGGAATCAACTCGTGGACATGGCGAAAGGCCCAGACATTCCACGGCGCTTCGCGCCAGTTGTCATGCCGGACGCTGTCCCGGCGAAAGCCGTAGTCGCTTTCGAAATGTGGAGAAATCATCTTGGCTACGTATTCCTATGGCGTGCGGTCGTGAAAAACGAGGGCATCAATTAACGTGCTGCAGGAAGTCACGAAAGCGTTCTCCCGGCGGTGTCGACAGCATCTCGACGGGCTTGCCGTCGTGCACCACGCGGCCCGCTTCCATGAAGAGCAGGCGGGAACCCACGCGTTGCGCAAAGCCCATTTCGTGCGTGACGACGACCATCGTCATGCCCTCGCTCGCAAGCGTTTGCATCACCTTGAGGACTTCCTGGCGCAGCTCCGGATCGAGCGCCGATGTCGGCTCGTCGAACAGCATCAGCTTTGGCTGCACGGCAAGCGCCCGCGCGATGGCGACACGTTGCTGCTGACCGCCGGAAAGCTGCGACGGATAGTGCTGCATCCGCTCCGACAGACCGACTTTATGCAGCAGCGCGGTGGCGATCTCGCGCGCTTCCGCGCGCGTTTGGCGGCGCGCCCGGATCGGCCCGAACATGACGTTCTGCATTGCCGTGAGGTTCGGAAAGAGATTGAACTGCTGGAACACCATGCCGGCTTCGAGCCTGATGCGCCTCACGTCGCGCGCGGAACCCAGCACGCTGATATCGTCCACGCGCAGATCACCGCCGCTGATTTTTTCGAGGCCGTTGATGCAACGTAGCATCGTCGACTTGCCGGACCCGGAAGGGCCGACGATCACGGCGACTTCTCCTCGTTCGATCGCGAGATCGAGCGGATGCAGGACCACGTTGGCGCCAAAATGCTTAGAGGTTTGCTGGAATTCGATCATGCTCATGGCAGGCGTACTCTCCGTTCAAGCACTCGCAGACCCAGCGCGAGCGCGCTGATCACGAGCAGATAGATGACCGCCACCGCAGTCCAGATTTCCACCGCCCGGAAGTTCGCGGCCATGATTTCCTGCCCTCGCCGGGTCAGTTCGCCGACGCCGATAACCAGAAATATCGAGGTGTCCTTGACCAGGTTGACGAACTGGTTTCCCATCGCCGGCAACGCGCGTCGAAATGCGATCGGGGTGATGACATGAAGCAGCACGTTGCGAAAGGGCAGGCCCATCGCGAGGCCCGCTTCGCGCAATCCGAACGGCACACCGTCGAGCGCGCCGCGGATGATCTCCGCGTTATAGGCGCCCGAGTTGACGACCAGCGTGATGATGGCGGCGCTCGTCCCGCTGATCCGGATATTCATCATGATCGGCAAGGCGAAGTAAACGAACATCACCTGGACCACGATTGGCGTGCCGCGGATCAATGCAACGTAGAGCTGGGCCGGCAAGACCGTGAGACGGCCACCGTAGGTCAGCGCCACGCCCGCGAGAATGCCGAGCACGATGCCTCCGGCGAGGCCGGCCAGCGCAATTATTAAGGTAAGCTGAAGACCTTGCAGCAGGTCCGGCAGCGCGGCAATGACGGCCGCCCAGTCGAAGGTCATGACGACGCCTCGCCGAACCATTTGCGCCCGAGTGCCTGCAGCCGTCCGTCGGCCTTCATGGCGGCGAGTTGAACGTTGACCGCGGCGACCAGCGGGCTACCCTTCTGGAAGCCGATGCCAACATCGAGACCCTCCAGCGCCGGTTGTATGACCCTGACCTTGTTCTTGCCGGCGTTGTTGGCGTAGTAAAGCATCTGGGGTTTGTCGTAGACGACTGCGTCGGTACGGCCGGCTTCCAGCGCGAGCAGCGCATTGTTGATGCTGGGCAACTGCTCGACGGTGGCGTCCTTGATGTGGTCCTTGATGTATCCGACCGCGAGCGTGCCCGTTTCAGTGCCGATGTGTTTGCCGGCAAGATCGGCCGGCGTGTGGATGGTGGTGTTGTCGGCGCGGGTCAGTGCGATCAGGCCGCTCTTATAGTACGGATCGGAAAAATCGATTACTTGCTGGCGCTCGGGCTTGATGAAAAGTTGCGACACGATCACATCGATATTGCGAGTTTGAAGCGCCGGGATCAGCGCGCCGAACTCCATCGGTTGCAGCCGCCATTTGCGGTTCATGCCCTTTGCGATCTCGTTCCAGACTTCGACGTCGAAGCCGCTATAAGAGTCGCCCTGCTTGAACACGAACGGCGGCGCGCCGACGTTGGAACCGACGATCAGTTCGGCGTCAGCAGCGCGGACGGCGCGGGATAGCAGGAGGGCGGGCGCGGCGGCCAGGCTCAGTTGCAGCAGTTGACGGCGATTCATGGTGATGCCTCCACGGGTAAGTGAATCGTGCCGGGCCTGCCGTTTCCAGGACGGTCCGGTGTTTGTTATGGCTTGGTGTTTATTGCTGAGTGTCGATGCTGGGGCCAGTGTGTTCGGGCGTCACAGGAGTCAACGCGACCGTGAGTTCGATTTCGAGCAACCCGTTGCCCGGCAGACTTGCAACGCCAACTGCCGATCTCGCATGCCGGCCGCTTTCGCCGAAGATGTCGTGGAGCAGGGTCGAGGCTTCATCCATGACCTGGCTGTGATTCGCGAAGCCGGGCGCAACATTCACGAAACCACGCAGGAACAGGGTGCGATCGACTGCGCTCGTGGCCGGCAGCGTTGCAACGAGCACGCTCAGGGCGCGTAGTACGCAGGTCCGTGCCGCGAGCCGGATGACATTGGGTGGCGTATCGCGATCAACCGGCCCGGTGATGATCTCGTCGCCGATACGGCTGACCTGCCCGCTGATATAAGCGATACCGTTGTAGATCACCGCGCCGACGTATACACCTCGCGGCGATGGTGCCTCGGGGAGCGTCAAGCCAAGTTGCGCCAGCCGGCCGGCGATATCGATCGTCATGACGAGGCTCCGGCATGTCCTTCGAAGCTAACCGGACCGCCGAGCCAGCAGCCGTCCGGGCGGCTAGGGTCGAGGCCCGCGTCGGAACTGAAGCGCACTGAGATCTGCGACGGACGTTTCATCGCGCGTCCCTGGCGGATCGTAATGGTCCGTTCGGACGCTTCAACCATGCCATTAGTCAGGAGCCCAAAAGACAGCGCAGACGCCGCGATTCCGGTGGCTGCATCTTCCGGATAACCCGAGGCACGCGGAAACTGCCGGGCATCGAAGATTTGCTGGGCCGCGTCGAAGGTGGCGTAGGGGTAAAGGCCCGTCGAGCCGATTCGCTCGCACAGCGCCTCGATCTTCTCGAAGCGCGGCTGAAGGCTATCGAGGTCAGCAGTGCTGGTGAGCGGAATCAGCGTCTTGACGCGGCTTGTGCAGGCGTTCTGGATCGGCAGTGGCGCGAGTTGCGCGGCACTGATGCCGAGCACATCGATAATCTCGTCGCGGCTGAGTTGCGCCTCCGACAATGTTTCGATACGACCCGCGGGTTGGGAAATCTCGACCGTGGCGCCCTCGGCCGTGTGCCCGGTGATCCGGGCCCTGACCTTGCCGCTATGGGTGTGGATGGTGAGCAAGTCGCGCTGCAATCGCCCGCTTTGATGGAGTAGCCAGACCGCGCCGACCGTGGCGTGTCCACACATCGGCATCTCGTGGTTGGGGACCCAGAAGCGAAATTCGTAGTCGCACTCAGAGCCGGGCGGGGCCGGCAGCACGAAGCCGCTTTCGTGGCCGTAGCGCTGGGCCACTGCCTGCATTTCGGTGTCGGACATGCCGGCGGCATCGGCCACGATAGGCGCTGGATTGCCGCCGCCGGGACCGGCGGCGAACACGCTGACGAGTTCGACTGTGTGGCGGACTGCGGGTGGGACTGCAGGGCTGACTGTGTCGCGCTGAGGCATGACCGGATGAACCCCGCTGACCGGGGAGTGTGTTTCCATCCAGCCAGATTACGGGGATCAAAAAGGCGCCGCGCGCTCGAACGGGCCCTACCTTTTGACCGAACGGGCCATCGCGTTACGCAGGTCGGAGGGCGAATGGTCGCCAATCCGGCGCATGGCGCGCGCGAGGGCCGCGCCGCTTTCGAAACCGACGCGAAAAGCTATTTCGCCGATCGGCAGGTCCGTATCGACGAGCAGCCGGCAAGCATTCTCGTAACGCGCGCGCTGCTGGAACTCGCCGATCGAGAGGCCCGTGCCTTCGCGGAACAGTCGCGTAATGTGGCGGCGAGAAATGCCGAAGCGTTGTTCCAGGTCGTCGAGCGGGATGTCCTGATCGGCATGACGGGTAATGAAGGCTTCGAGTTCGGCGACCAGCGCCATGCCGTGCTCACGGGGCGAAGTCCCCGGCATCGTCTCGCCGGCGATAACCTCGCCAATGCACTGCATCAGCAATGCCGACGACAAGGCCTGGCGGATCGTCGGGCCGCCGTAGGTGCCCATGTCGTTGCGCAGCGAGATTTCCTGCAGCGCACGGATTGCGGCGGTTCGGCGCACGAGCAGCGGGACGCGCGTGCGCCGGCGGAATTCGCCGAGAGAGCCAATTCCGGTGTCGAGTTGTTGCAGTGCGTCGTCGGTCACGTAGACGGCGACGTGCGTGTGCGTGGCAAACCCTGCCCGGGTTTGATGTGCCCGTCCCGATGGAACCACCGCGAAGCGATCCTGCGACAGCCAAGTACCGGCGCGCTGGTCTTCATGCCGAAGCTCGACGGCGCCGTGGCTCGGCAGGATGAACATCAGGCAATCGTGCCAGTGCCACGGCATGGCGTAGGTGCCGCCGCCAGTGAGCGTCGCATGGCCGTGGTCGGCGGCGACCAGCAGGCCTTTGTCGGCTGGGTGACAGAGTTGGTCGAACGATCGCAGCATGGCGAACCTCCCATGCAAGTTTAAATGGGTGTCATACCGCTGGCCGGCTTTGCAATGGATCCGCCTGACACGCGTCGAGGTCAGGACGGCGTCGGCCTGGCACAAACGGGATCTGGCGAGGATAGCAGCGCAAAATGCGGCGGGGTATTCCGGTTGTCATCAATGCTGGCTGATCGCACCGCTATTTGCAAACAAGCCCTTGGTCCGCGCCACCTTCACAAGCCTCTCTGATCGCCCACGGGCCGGTCGGCTCGCTGATTCGTCAGGTCTCTCGCGCGCGCCAACGCGTCGCTGATCGCCAGGGTGACCTGCTCACGTCCTCCCGCGTCGTCCCGACGTAGTGCAAACGACGGATGATAGGTCGCGATCACCTGCATGCCATTCAGCTCGAACGAATCGCCGAGATACCCTTGCAGACTGACCTTTTCACCAAGCAATGCGCCCAGCGCCGTCGCACCTAGCGTGACAATGACAGCGGGGCGAACGCGTTGCAATTCACGCTCGAGCCAGACAGCGCAAGCCTGCACTTCGCGCTGCGCCGGCGTTTTGTGCAGCCGGCGCTTGCCCCGTGGTGTCCACTTGAAATGTTTGACCGCGTTCGTCAGATAGAGATCGCTTCGACGCAACCCCGCACGCTGAATGGCCTCGTCAAGCAATTGCCCCGCGGGTCCCACAAATGGTTTGCCGCTCAGGTCCTCCTGGTCCCCGGGCTGTTCGCCCAGCAATACGATGCGCGCATCCGCCGGACCTTCGCCCTCCACCGCCTGCGTTGCGTGCTGCCACAGCTCGCAGCGGCGGCACGCGTCGAGTGAACTGGGCGCGGTTCGCGACGGCTGCGCCGCTTCGGCTTCGACAGAAATGGCTTTCCCATCCAGCGCACCGACGCCGCTCGCTTGCGCAAGCCGTCGAGCACCACTCTTCGCTTCGCTGATCATTGATGGAATCAGCAGGCCTTCAGGCAGTCCCTTCCAGTAACGAACCGGCATGTGCTGATGCAGGGCCGTCTCATTCAGCCGCGCCGGATTGAAGGTGCTGCGGTAATACGCGAGCCAGAGCGCCTCGGCGGCGTCGGGCGCAATCGCGCTGCGCTCTGTGTGACCGTATTTCAGGTGCAATGTGACGCCGTCCCACGACGCAGCGCCTGACGGCGTGGCGATCAGCCAGGTCGCGCGGCCCATGCGCTGGGCGAACCGCTCGGCGCCCCACGCAAGGATGTCGTGCGCGGGTTCGTACCAGGCGACGTACTCCGGCTCGCCCGCGGCATGGTGAGCGCACTGGCGAAAGCGCACGTACGCGATCATGTCGTGTTTGTCACGTCGAACCGCTTTTGCCATTTGCTGCAGGCGTGCACCGTCGACGTCGGCAGGCGATGCAACGGCGCGATCGCCCTGGTGCCATCGCCAAATGACCTTATACAAAAACGCCCAGCGACGTGGATCCCGATATAACGCGGCATCGCTGAGTTGGGCCGCAAGTGTTTTCGAAATACCCACTACCAGCGGCGGCACGGCAGATTGGAACGGACGCGGCGCGGACACCGCCTCGTCGTTGCCGGTCTGGTTCGCGTCGAAATCGAACGAACCGCTGGTTGGCTCCACATGACCGTTCGCAGCACCATGCGCAAAGTCGTCGACCCGCCAGTCGATGGCTTCCGGGGACACGTTTGTCGCGAGCATCCGCAGGGCGGCGGCGCGCCACGCGCTATACGTATTCTCGATGGCGATGGTTTGCATCGAATGTCCGCTCGCTAACATGCGCGCTCACAGCAGCGCGAGCTGCACAGGTGGCGGCGTCAGCACTCGCCGCAACTGTTCCGACGACATGTCTTTCAATGGCGCCCGATAATCCTGCGTGACGATAAACGGCTTGATCTTCGCCATCGAGCAGCGCAACTGCACGAGATCCTGGTAACGCACCGCGCGCGAGCGACGCAGCTCCACCAGCCGTTGGGCATTGCGCATGCCGATTCCTGGCACGCGCGCAATCATGCGAAGCGGCGCACGATTGAGATCGACCGGAAACTGATGCCGGTGAGACAGCGCCCACGCAAGCTTCGGGTCGATATCAAGCGACAACGAACCAGCTTCACCGAACAGTTCGGCCACGTTGAAGCCGTAACCGCGCATCAGGAAATCAGCCTGATAAAGCCTGTGCTCGCGCAACAGCGGCGGCGCCTGCGAGGGCAGGGCGGAAGGACTGCCGGGGATCGGGCTGAACGCCGAGTAGTAAACCCGCTTCAACTTATACGACCCGTACAGCGTCTCGGCTGTACGCAAAATGGTGCGGTCGTCCGTAGCGTCTGCACCAACGATCATCTGCGTACTTTGACCAGCGGGTGCGAATTTAGGCGCTTTTTTGTCGCTGAGCGCTTCGTCCTGTCCAAGCCGGATCGAACTCATGGCCAGCTTGATCGTGCGCGCACTCTTCTCAGGCGCGAGCTGTTCGAGGCTGATCTCGGTCGGCAGTTCGATATTGACACTTAGCCGGTCAGCATATTTTCCGGCCTGTGCGATCAGTCCCGGATCCGCGTCGGGAATGGTCTTCAGGTGCAAGTAGCCGCGGAACTGGTGGTCCTCACGCAATGACTGCGCGACGCGAACGAGTTGCTCCATGGTGTAGTTCGACGACTGGATGACGCCGGAACTTAAAAACAGGCCGTCAATGTAGTTGCGCCGGTAAAAATCCAGTGTCAGGTCCACCACTTCTTCAGGCGTGAAGCGCGCACGCGGTACGTTGCTGGACCGACGGTTCACACAGTACTGACAGTCATACAGGCAGAAATTGGTCAGGAGGATTTTCAGTAGCGACACGCAGCGGCCATCCGGCGTGAAGCTGTGACAGATACCGGCGCCCGTGCTCGATCCCAGCCCGGGTCCACCTCGCGAACTGCGTTTCGGCGCGCTGCTGCTGGCGCAAGACGCGTCGTATTTCGCCGCGTCTGCCAGCACTTCGAGCTTCTTGAGCAGTTCCATTTCGTCCGCGCTTTACTGTATATATATACAGTATTGTACGGGGCTGTCGGGTCGAAGCAAAGGGTTTTTACGCTTGCATTCCTGCGGCTGAAATCCCGTCGATCTGCGCTCCCAGCCGCCCTCTTATGCGTGAAATCCCTGACGGACGCTCGCCAATGATAGCGTTACCATTCGCTCATTCAAGAGCGTGTTGATAGCGCTATCAAGGAGAACCAGCTTGTCCTCGAATCTGCCCGCGAAACCCACCGCCCCTCGCAAGACCCCCGAACAATTACGCAGCTACCGCTGGTATGGCGTGAACGATCTGCGCTCTTTCGGCCACCGTTCACGCACGGCGCAAATGGGCTATCACCCATCCGATTACATGGGCAAGCCGGTCATTGCCATCGTCAATACATGGAGTGAGCTCAACTCGTGCCATACGCACTTCAAGCAACGCGTGGAGGAGGTCAAGCGCGGTGTCTGGCAGGCTGGCGGTTTCCCCGTCGAGATGCCCGTGATGACGCTCGCCGAGCCGTTCCAGAAACCGACCACCATGCTGTACAGAAACTTCCTCGCGATGGAAACCGAGGAGTTGCTGAAGTCGTACCAGTTCGATGGCTGCGTGCTGATGGGTGGCTGCGACAAGACCACGCCCGGCCTGCTGATGGGTGCGATCAGCATGAACTTGCCGAGTATCTATCTGCCCGCCGGCCCGATGCTGCGCGGCAACTGGAACGGCCGCACGCTCGGCAGCGGTTCGGACACCTGGAAATACTGGGCGGAACTGCGCGCGGGCAAGATCACGGAAGAGGAATGGAAAGGCATCGAAAGCGGCATCGCTCGCTCGCCGGGCCATTGCATGACCATGGGCACGGCGTCGACCATGACCACCGCCACCGAATCGCTCGGCCTGACGCTGCCCGGCTTTTCATCGATACCCGCAGTCGACTCACGCCACGCGCAATTCGCCTCGCTGACGGGCCAGCGGATTGTGGAAATGGTCTGGATCGACCAGAAACCCTCCGACATCCTGACCGCGAAATCCTTCGATAACGCCGTCACCACCGTGCTCTCCATGTCGGGTTCCACGAACGCAATCGTGCACCTCGTGGCGGTCGCGCGCCGTGCTGGCATCGACCTGACGACCGCACGCTTCGATGAACTCGCGCGTATCACGCCGGTGCTCGCGAACCTGCGCCCGGCCGGCAAATACCTGATGGAAGACTTCTTCTATGCAGGCGGTTTGCGCGCATTGCTCGTGGAACTGGGCAGCCTGATCGATGGCACGCAGATGACAGTGAGCGGATCGACGCTCGGCGAAAACATCGCGGGCGCGGAAATCTTCGACGACGACGTGATCCGCAAGCGTGCCAATCCGGTGGTTGAACGCGATGGCCTCGCGGTGCTGACCGGCAACCTCGCGCCGGATGGCGCCGTGATCAAGCCGGCCGCCATGGAGCAGCATCTGCTGAAGGCGCGCGGGCCGGCTGTCGTGTTCAAGGATTACGCCGATATGGCGGCGCGCATCGATAGCGAAGAACTCGATATCACTGCGGAGTCCGTGATCGTGCTGCAACACGCGGGTCCGGTGGGTGCGCCGGGCATGCCCGAGTGGGGCCAGTTGCCGATCCCGCAGAAGCTGCTGAAGCAAGGGGTGAGAGACATGGTGCGGATCTCGGACGCTCGCATGAGCGGCACGAGCTACGGCGCGTGTGTACTGCATGTGGCGCCGGAATCTTTCGTTGGCGGTCCGCTTGCGCTGGTGAAAGACGGCGACATGATCGAACTCGACGTCCCCGGCCGACGCCTTCATCTCGATGTCAGCGACGCAGAAATCGCCGCTCGCAAAGAAGCGTGGAAGGCGCCGAAACGCCCGTTCGAACGCGGCTTTGGCGTGATGCATCAGCTTCACGTCACGCAGGCAAACAAGGGTTGCGATTTCGACTTTTTGGAAGAACCGGTGACCGCGTCGTCGTCTGAACCCGTTGCAGCGGCGGCAAGCGCGCGTCGTGACGAACCCGAGATTCACTAACCGTATACAGAGCACTCCATATGAATTTATCCGGCACCTCTGTCAGCAGCGCCGCGCTCGAATTATTGCGCCACGTCAGCACGGCCACGCTCACCACGCAGTTGTTCAAACGCGGCTTGCGCAACGTATTCCTGCAAGGCGTCGCGCCGCTCGTCAAACCTGCACCGGGTGCGCCGAACCTCGTTGGCCCGGCATTTACGCTGCGCAATATTCCCGCGCGTGAAGACCTCGATCACGTGGGCGTCTTCCAGGACCCGGACCATCCGCAGCGCAAGGCGGTAGAGAGCGCGCCGCCGGGCAGCGTGCTGGTTCAGGACTGTCGGGGCGACCGGTCGGTGGCATCGGTGGGATCGATTCTCGCGCTCCGGCTGGCGAAGCGCGGCGTGGCGGGCATGGTCTCCGATGGCGCCGTGCGTGACAGCGGCACGATTTCCGACCTCGGCCTGCCGCTGTGGTGCGCCGGCGCGAGCGCGCCGTTGAACCTCGCGAAACATCATGCGGTGGATATGAACGTGCCCATCGCGTGCGGCGGCGTGGCGGTATATCCAGGCGATATTGTGGTCGCCGATGTAGACGGTGTCGTGATCGTGCCGCACGAAATGGCGGAAGAAGTGGCGCGCGATGCGACCGAGCAGGAGCAACTGGAAATTTTCATCTCGCGACGGATTGAAGAAGGCAGGCCGTTGCGCGGGACGTATCCGCCGAATGAAGAGACGCTCGCGGCTTACGCGCAATGGCGCGCACAACAACAATAACAACCCGGACAACGGGCTGCAGGAGACACGGTGAATACTGTTCCGCAAGCGATAGATGAGACACCCTTGATCAATCGGCTGGCATTCAGGCTGATGCCGCTGCTTGGCTTGCTCTATTTGATCGCGTATATCGACCGGTCGAATATCAGCTTCGCCAAGCTGCAGATGCTGGGCAGCCTCGGTTTGAGCGAAGTGGCCTATGGGCTGGGTGCGTCCTTGTTTTTCATCGGTTACCTGATCTTCGAAGTGCCGAGCAACGTACTCCTGCACAAGTACGGCGCGCCGCGCTGGATCGCACGCATCATGCTGACGTGGGGCATTGTCACCGTGTTGCTCGCGTTCACGAAAAACGCCACCACGTTTTACGTGCTGCGCTTCCTGCTCGGCGCTTCGGAAGCCGGGCTTTATCCCGGCGTGATTTATTACCTGACGTTGTGGTTTCCATCGCGGCATCGGGTGCGGATGCTGGGGTATTTCA
>Ga0153932_1000263_pt1 | contig 18477 bp, 17 predicted proteins | sample TSNJ016MetaG_FD_102273 | JGI IMG/M metagenome (GOLD analysis project Ga0153932, IMG submission 102273) | Attine ant fungus gardens microbial communities from New Jersey, USA - TSNJ016 MetaG | ecosystem: Host-associated > Fungi > Mycelium > Unclassified | place: USA: New Jersey, Wharton State...
GAATTAGCTCAGCCGGTTAGAGCGACGGAATCATAATCCGCAGGTCCGGGGTTCGAATCCCTGATTCGCCACCAGTTGTAAAGAAAGCCGCTACTTCGAAAGAAGTAGCGGCTTTTTGTTTGGTTGCGGCTTGACGCTCACCCCTTGCCCTTGTCCCACAAGGGCTTGACGGCCATCAAACGCTCTAAACCTCGATTGGCACCCTGTGGTGCATCGAGCAACTCAGTGAATAGCCAAAACCTATTCTCGTTCAGGCTGAAAAAAACCTGATCCGCCACAATGGCTTTCGCGCGTTCGCACGCAACTTCGAGCATGAAGTCCGTGTGATTCTTGCCCATCGGATTGGCGGCATGGTCGAACAAGTCGCGCTGCTCGGGCGGCTCACGTGAATTGATGGAAGCGTCACGCATGGGCTCTTCCTTTATATGTATGCACGACAGCTACGCATAGTAGGTTCAGGGGAACTTCTTGATTTTCTCAGGTGCACCGTTCGCTGTCGTTACGCAGGGAGGCTTATGCTCCATATAGGATCTAAGCAAGCCCGAGCCAAGTTTTAACTCTTGCCCACCAACTCAACTGCAGGCCTGTCGGAGGTTGTTGATAGTCCGCAAGCGTGTAGTTCGACCGATGAGGAGTAAATGATTGTGGAGATGATGGCGACTTTGCCTCCTCGGGCGTAGGAATTCGCTGCTGCCTATCCAGCTCACGCTGACGCTTCAGGTGTGGAACTGATTGGGTATGCTGGATAAAAGTATGTCCCGGGCCATACTCTGATATCGACACAGAATCGGCCTCTTTCGGCGCGACCGGTTTTCCGTTCTCGTCAACAGATACAGTTTCAACTTCAACCAGAGGAATACACCACGCGGCATGCGCACGATCTGTTCTCTCCCCGTTCGCATCAGCGCAACGGAAAATGAAGTCTTCCGGATACTTCGACGCGTCCTTAATTTCCGTGCTTTGATTCCACGAATATTTGAATGCGATCGACCCGGGGTGCGGGGCGGAAGGCTCTTGCGCACCGCGTGGAAATTGCTTTGCCATCTCTGTCGCTCCAGACGTAGAAATGCAGCCGCACGCAAAGGCGGCGATACAGAGGCTAAGTGAAGTGCGGCGGATAACCATCACTGGGCAATCTTGTCGAAGTATTCGTATCGAGCGCGATAGCGCTTGCGCCCTTCCGTCTCGCATGGCGTTCCTTTACTCGACCAGTACATGTTGGCAGACTCCGCAAAGTCTTCAGTTATGTTGTTTCGCGCGTATTTCGATGGTGCCTGACCATCATTCGTCATAGCGTCCTGCCAGTCCTGTTTCTTGGCCGGGTCGCTCCATAAACCCTCGCTCCACAGATGTCCCGTTTCATGCAGCATCGTGCTATCGACGTATCGCTGTGGAAATGTTGACCAGCCTTTCCACGGAAAGAACGCAACCCCCTGTTTGATATCGGCGGTCGCGGCTGATGAGAATGATGAATCGCCGTATTCTTCCTGCCAGAGCGCATCCCGGGGGTTTGGTAAGGCATTAAGGGAAACCCTGTCCAAGTCTTTGTACTGCAGCGGCGGAACAGCTTCAAGCGCCTTCGCGATCTCTTTCTGACTCGGTATGCCGTAGCCTTGCGCTGGATTCTGTGCCGGCACGTAAATACTGACGAGACGACCGTTTACCGTCGCATCGTATTGGGTTGCAGCACCTGCCCCACCGCCGGGAAAGTCGAAAGTAGCCTGTTTACCAGGGCTTACCGTAACGTCGTTCACGTGCTTGTATAAGTCGGCTGGCGCGTCAATGCGCGCTTTCGATCCGTCTAGATAGGAGCAGTCGGATTTGGTGTTTGCATCGGATACAGGAGCTGGATGGGGCTGTTCTGAATTGTCATCGTCGGAGACTCGCGCTGATGAGGCTAGAACTGAAGCAATGCTGACGCCTCCAGCCAGGGTCCTCGTGACCGCCGATCCTTCGTTTGTGGTGAGGAACATTCCTGGATTCTTGCCCACGATCACCCTGTTCTTTCCACATGGACACAGCACTGGATCGCCGTCAAGAACAGCATCCCGTCCTTTTTCCGATATTCCCTTGCCAGTGCCATATATTTTGAATGCGCCCTTGCAGTTACCGCAGGTCGCCTCATCGCCACTCAGAGCAACCTTCTTTCCGTCATCGTGAAACGTCGATGAGTAGACCATAACAAAACCGCGCGTCGTGGTTGGGTCGCCATGCCTAACCACCGCCCTACGCATGGCTGGCCGCTCCGTCCGTGCCGGCTGTCGGCGGCAGCGTATAGGCGGGATCGAACAGGCCGGGAACCGGTTTGCCTTCGCAAACGGTGATGCCGCATCCATCCTGCAATGTTTCCGTGATCGTGTCGCCGTTGGTCAGCCGAGAACCGACAAGCGCGAACGGCTTGTCTTCCCAGGCGGCAGCGAACCCCGCACCGTCAATTATGGTGGCCTCGCTGCCATCGTCGTATGTGACGATATCGCCGACACACGCTAATGCCATTCCTTTGTATTCAGCCTTCGTTGATACGCGCGTGACATGTCCTCCGTTTTTAGTGCGCGAACCGATGGATACAAAAAGGTAGGTCGTTTCCTTGTTCATTTTTTCAGACATATTTAAGATTCCTATGTGAATAGAGACTGCAACTACGCGCTAAGCGTCTCAGCATAACCATCGTTCACAAATGTATTTGTCAAGAATGATCAAGGAACGGGCGGACTTAAATCGGATGCGTTGATGCGCGGCCCTTATCGCAACAAAAAATTACTCTTTCCATGTTGATCTCTTCCGACTCACCGGCTGCGCAGCTTAAGTGGCACTCGGATCGACGTACTCCAAGCCGCAGCGCAGCGCGCTGCGGACAGCACGGCGATCTTGCGCGTCGTCCCGGCGACTATCTTCGCCTCCCCGACGCGAGCCGACGTCCGTCGATAAAAATTGCTCAGGGCTGTGTCGGTCGTCACGGTGCTCTTGCTGGAGGACCGGCCTCAAGGCCGACGGGATCTTGCTGCCAAGAGGACGTGATCAGGATCTAAAGTGCCCGACGATTAGTCTAGCTAACTGATTTCTACCCGAGTCAGACAGTCGTTTTGATAGCTCGCGTCACAATCGGCTTGCGTGCCCCAGTGTTTGGTCGACTGAAAAGTCGAAGTACGGTGAGACGGCGGTCAACGGTGGCGGCCTCTGGGCATCATGTAAACTTATTGAAATAAATCACTCGAGGCCGTTTCACCCCCCGCTATCTCCTGTAGAATTCGTTTCAATACAAAGATGGCAGAGCCAATATGGCCGACGGGGCATCAGAGTTGTCTGGCCATAGCCAGCGCCTGAGAACAATAATGATTTTTGGATGCCTTCTACGCCGGGGGGAGATCGTCAATCCGGCGATCTGGCCATCGGCGCGCGCGTGAACGACATGAGCGTCGTAGGCACGCAGCCTCTCAGTCGGTTTCTAAAAATGGCCGTCATGGCGGGGGTCGAGAGCGCCGTTCAGATTCACATCGATCGTGGCGACAATCTCAACGCCCGTGATGGCAATGGTTTGACCCCTCTCATGTTGTCGGCAGCCCGAAACAAGCCCGCTATCTGCAGAATGCTGCTCAGTGCCGGGGCTGACGACGGTCTACTCGACCCTTCTGGAAAAACAGCCTTCGCTATCGCGATTGCTGCAGGCGCACAAGCGGCCGCAGCCGTCTTCCAGTCAGCCAAAGTCCTGATCGGAGCTGTTGACGACTTAGCTCCTAGCGCGCTCTTACCCTCCGATCGACCTATCGAGCCTGCCAGCGCCCAAGCTTCGGAACACCGCACGTATCCGATCGGCACGAACACGATTAAAACGAACGTAGCGCCGCCTTCTGCCCCAATCGAGGAAGGAGGAGCGAACGAGTCAGAAAACACGCCGGACTTTGACTTGTCTGGCTGGGAACCCGAGGAAGACCGCCCCCCACCAGACGCGGATTTGTCGGTCACCCAAGCCGCAATAACAATTCAAACGGCCATCGCGAATTACGAACCCATCGACTCCTCGGCCGACTGGGATGATATCGACGCCTACTTACCGGAAATATCGCTGCCGTTGGTGCGCACGGACGACAGCGAAGTTCTAGGACGGCTGCGCCTGCTGATGCTTCGAGCCGTCCGCGAGGGCAGCGTGCCGCGTATGTGGGTCGAGGCGCTTTCGGTCAACGATGACCGATCTCCAAGCCCGGAGACTGAAGCGCTGCTGAGCATGGTAATCAATGACCTCGGCGCCGAAGTCGATGACCGATTCGAATACGGTGGCGCCACCGAAAACTTCGAAGTCTACGTCAAACCCGAGGAATCGCCGGACGAAGAAGAGACAGTTGCCAATGCCTTGGCCTCGATCGATAGCCTCGCCTCAAATCGAACAGAGCCTCTGCGCATCTTCCAAAAGGAATTCCAGCGGGAAAGACGCATTTCTGCAGAAGAAGAGGTGTCGCTGGCCCAAGCCATGGAAAACGAGCTGGAAAGAGCACTCGACGCCTTGGCCACTTGGCCACGCGGCATTAACCTGACGTTAGCCGCTGGACACTTGGTTAAGACTGGGAAACGGCCTTTAACCTGGTTGTCGCTTGGCCCCGCCGAAGCCCAGCCAGACCTTGAGCCCGCTATTGAAGGTGAAAACGATCCCGACGCGGCGGCGCCGGACCGGCCCGACGAAACCGCTGAGAACGATGGCAGCTTCCAATTCGACACCCGCCCGCTCGGTGACCAAGCCTCATACCTCTTGGATGCGCTGGGTCAGCTCGCGAGCCTCGCAGTCGACGCTGTCCAGAAAGGAACAGAGTCGCGCGCCATTCGCGAAACGCTGTCGTCGCTTCGACTGAATCGGCGCTTCCTCTTAGAGTTGGCCGACGTAGAAGACAACGACGACTCCGGCTCGGTCGATCAATACGCCAATGCAATGAAGGCGTATCGACGCGCACGCGAAAGAATGGCCGTCGCCAACCTGAAGCTCGTTTTCTATCTCGCCAAAAAATATTTATACAGTGGCGAACCGTTGGACGACTTGGCCCAAGAAGGAAACATCGGGTTGCTGAAAGCCGTGGAGCGCTTCGATTGGCGACGTGGCTTCAAGTTCTCCACCTATGCCACTTGGTGGATACGGCAGCAGATTGGACGCCACATCGCCGACAAATGCAGGACGGTCCGTATTCCGGTCCATATGCATGACAAGGTCCAACGGCTCTCCAGAGAAACTCAGGCGTTTGAATCGGAGACAGGACGCGCACCCGAGCTCGATGAGATCGCGGCGCGTTTGGACATACCCGCCCACAAAGTAGCCGCGCTTCAACGCCTCACTCCTGAGCCATTGCCGATCCATGAACTGCCCATCGACGAGCTGATCGCCGTCGAGGTTCGATCCGATTTCGCCTCGCCAGACCCCATGGACATCGTGGCCGAGTCTGAATTGCACAGGGCGATTGACAATCTGCTGTCCACACTCAAACCCAAAGAAGAGCAGATTCTTCGGCTGCGCTTTGGCATCGGCGTCGAAGAGGCGTTGACGCTCGACGAAATTGGCTGCCAATACGAAGTCACGAGGGAGCGCGTTCGCCAAATTGAGGCCGCCGCGCTACTTAGATTGAAGCATCCGAGCCGCATGGGTGCGTTCGCGCACGCAGTCTTCGGCCGCCCGCTTTCCAAAGATCGCAAAGAGGAAGAAGACGGCGTTAAGCAACCATCGGAAGCCAAAACGGTGCGACGGCCTGTTCCGACCAAGGCGGATTCCGCGCAGCAAGGCGCCCCGCCATCCACCCAATCGTTGGGCCTCAATGACCTCTTGGCAAAAGCCGCAGACTTAGGCATCCCTATTACTGACGATCGCAACGGACCTTCGGGGAGAATATGGGTTAGCGTCGCTAAGACACCAGATAGCCGCTTCCGCAAATTGGTCCGTGACCTGCTGGCGTTGGGGTTCGAGTTCTCCCCAGGGAAGGGCTATTCGAGATGACTACAAAGACACGAAACGCGCCTCCACAGGCGGTAGCTATGCTTGAATCGCTTCGCGGCCTCGGCTATTCCACCGCAGCGGCGCTCGCCGACATAGTGGACAACAGCATTTCCGCTGGTGCGACCGAAGTTCGCATCGATTTTTCCTGGGACGGGCAGAATAGCCGCATTTCGGTCCTCGACAATGGGCGTGGTATGTGCGACGCCGAGCTTGAAAGCGCCATGCGTCTTGGCGACAAGAACCCATTGGCAGCCCGCGACTCACACGACCTTGGCCGTTTCGGCATGGGGCTCAAAACCTCGTCCTTCTCCCAATGTCGCCGCCTTACGGTCGCCAGCGTCAAAGACGGTGTTCAAAGCTGCCTCAGGTGGGACTTGACCGAATTGTCCGCCAACCCCAACAGCGGATGGCTCCTCTTTGAAGGCCCGGCGCCAAGTTCCGAATCGTTTATCACAAGCCTAAACGGGATGGAGACCGGGACCATCGTCCTGTGGGAGACGCTCGACCGCATCGTAACTCGTGGCTACAAAGCAGACGACTATCTGGTGTTGATCGACGATGTCGAGGCTCACTTGGCAATGGTCTTCCACCGCCTTATCCAAAGCCCGCGCGCCCGCCTGAAACTGCTTTTGAACGGTCGCGTCGTCAGGCCATGGGACCCGTTCATGACAGGACACGTTGCCAAAGCGTGGGCGCCTCCGCCCGCGAAGCACCACGCCGAATACGGAACCGTCGAGGTCCAATGTCATGTCTTGCCACACCGCGACAAGCTGACGGCGGCTGAGTTCGACACCAATGGCGGCCCAGCGGGATGGACGGCCCAGCAGGGCTTTTACGTCTACCGTAACGAGCGGCTCTTGGTCGCAGGAGGCTGGCTCGGTCTGGGCAATTCGCGCGTATGGAATCGAGAAGAAGCGCATCGCTTGGCACGCATCCGCGTCGACATCCCCAACACAGCGGACGTCGAGTGGAAAATAGACGTCAGAAAGTCCACGGCGCGCCCCCCGGTATCGCTCAAACCCTGGCTCACTCAGTTGGCCGAGAACACGCGTGAGCGCGCTCGCCGGGTGTTCGCCTATCGCGGAACCCCTACGCCGAGCCAAGGCAACACTCCCGTCGAACAAGCTTGGCGCGTGGAGCGGATTAAGTCAGGTATGCGGTATCGGATCGAAGAAAAACATCCCTCCGTCGCAGCCGTCCTCGATAGCGCAAGCGCTATCCAACCCCTGATCAAAGCAATGCTTCGGGTGATCGAAGAGACAGTCCCGGTCCAACGCATCTGGCTCGACACCGCCGAGAACAAGGAGACGCCGCGCACCGGCTTTGACGGCGAGCCCAACGAGGCGGTGATCGAGATCGCGACCGTTCTCTTCGACGACCTCATAGAGCGCAAGAAGCTAAGCATTGATGAGGCCCGCAGGGCGCTGCTGCGCACAGAACCCTTTCAAAAATTTCCCGCGCTTATCGCACGACTTGGGAGCAGACCATGACCCTGGCAGAAGCCGCAGCAGCCCAAGCGGAGCTGCTCGAGAATGTGATCGCCACTGCACAGCGGTTGGTGAAAGCGGAGAAGAACAAGTCGAAAATCACGCCAGCCTACGTTGCCGAGACGGTGGCGCGGGCTACGAAGATGTTTGCAACCGACTCTGCCACCGCAGTGGACCAGCAATTGGCGGTCTCCACACTCATCCAGCGATTCAGTCACTGGATTGGCAAGGCAACGACGCTCAAGGACGAGGTCGGTCATATTTATTGGCTTACAGCCGCCCGCAAGAAAGATTGGCACTATTGGCGCCGCTACCGCGACTACCTCGAAGCCAAGCTTTCCGACAGGGTCGTGGATGGACTCGACGAAGCAACCAGCGACATCCTGGGTCTGCTCGAAGACCCGCATCGGTCTGATCCATGGGATCGCCGAGGGCTCGTCGTCGGCCATGTCCAATCAGGCAAGACAAGCAACTACTCGGGACTGATCTGCAAGGCGGCCGATGCCGGCTACAAGATCATCATCGTACTAGCTGGCACCCACAACAATCTGCGTTCCCAGACTCAAATGCGCCTCGAAGAAGGCTTCTTGGGGTATGAAACGACTGTGGACCGCGACCCTGGCCTGCCCATCGGAGTGGCCGACTTTGGCGAGGACTTGAAGACGAACTCCGCGACCACGCGCGCGGACAACGGCGACTTTAACAAGGCTATCGCCAAACATTTCCATGGCATCTCACCAGAAGAGCGACCATGGCTCTTCGTGGTAAAGAAGCAAAAAACGGTGCTGGCAGCCCTTCTGAGCTGGATTCAGAACCGTGTGTTCGACGCGACGGAAGATGGCCGGAAGATCGTCACCAAGCTTCCACTTTTGATGATCGACGACGAGGCCGACAACGCATCCGTCGACACTGGTGAGCAATTGTTCGACGAGGATGGAGTCCCCGACGAGGAACACCAGCCCAAAACCATCAACAGCCTAATTCGGCAGATTCTGCACGCATTCACTCGAAAAGCGTATGTGGGCTATACGGCAACACCCTTCGCAAACATCTTCATCCATCATAAAGGAGCCACGAAGAAGGAAGGTCATGATCTATTCCCGCGCTCCTTTATCATCAACTTGGCCGCGCCGTCGAATTACGTCGGTCCCGTCCGCCTATTTGGCAGGAAGTCCAAGGATGGGCGCGAGGGCACCCTCCCACTCTCCCGCCCCATTCTCGACCAATACGACCCCGAGACTCAATCAGGCTGGATGCCGCCAAAACACGATAAGACGCATGTCCCTCTCTACGACGGGCAGGAGACGGTCCCGCCATCCTTGCGCGAGGCGATCTGCGCCTTCGTTCTAGCTTGTGCGGCGCGAAATCTACGCGGCCATGGCGCGGCGCACAGCTCGATGTTGATCCACGTCACGCGGCTCGTCTCTGTGCAGAACCACGTTCGGGTTCAAGTCGAGGAAGCGGTGCGGGGCATGCGCCAAAAGATCGGCAGAGGCATCGATGCCGAAGGCCTGCTTGCTCAGATGAAAGAACTGTGGGACCTTGATTTCGCCGCCACCAGCGCCAAGGTCTCCGAGCTGTCTCCAACCGAGGAGCGCTCACCTACTTTGCCGACTTGGGACGAGGTGCGGGCGGCGCTTCCCGATGTCCTCGAAGACATCGTGGTGCGCTCGATCAATGGTACGGCCAAGGACGCTCTGGACTACATCACGCCAGGCTCAACGCTCAAGGTTATCGCCATTGGCGGAGACAAGCTGGCGCGAGGTCTGACGCTCGAAGGACTCTGCGTGAGTTATTTCGTGCGCACGACGAAGATGTATGACACGCTGATGCAAATGGGCCGATGGTTCGGCTATCGGCCTGGATACCTGGATCTCTGTCGCCTCTACACGTCTCCGGACTTGGTTCGCTGGTTCGGCCACATCGCCGACGCCTCCGAGGAACTGAGGGAAGAGTTCGACTACATGGCAAGCGCGAAACTCACGCCAGAAGATTATGGTCTCAAGGTGATGTCCCACGAGGTGCTTACGGTCACGTCACCCTTGAAGATGCGCAACTCGGAGACCCTGTCCCTTAGCTACAGTGGCACGCGGCCCCAAACCATACTGTTCCATCGTGACTCCAAGATACAAGAAGCGAATCTCGCCGCTACGGATAAGTTGATCACCTCCCTTGGACAACCTGTCGTCTCCGGCCCCGGCCCATTGTTCAAGCGTAACGGCAGCGTCGACTCGTGGCCAGGTTCGCACCTATGGACGAACGTGGACTCTACAAAAGTGCTTGCATTCTTGGGCGCCTATGCAACCCACCCCAACGCAACCAGCGCCAAGGCTCCGGTCCTTGCGGATTTCATCGGCAAGATGAACGAGATAGGGCAATTACGCCAATGGAGCGTGGCCCTGCTGGCTGAAGGGAGCGACGAGGACAATCCTTACGAATTCACTGAAGGCATCCGCATCGAGTCCTTACCGATGCGCTCTCCCGACGACCCCGATCCACCCGAACAAAGGGATCCGCTTAATTTCGCTATCGGAGTGTTGACCGACCCGAAAGACGAGGGGATCGACTTGGATGACGATGCTTGGCGCAAGGCTCTAGACATCACGCAAGCATCCTGGAAGCCCGACCCAGCTCGGGGACGGGTCACCATGCCAACAGTCCCAAGCGGCAAGGGCATCCGCGTGGCACGTGAGAAGCTTGGCGGTGACGTGGATCGAGGCTTGCTGCTCCTCTATCCGCTCTCCCCCTTCGTTGCCAAGCCAAAATCCCAAACGAAGTTCCACGTCGTTCCTGGATGGGAGAAGCCCATCATGGCCTTCGCCATCGCATTTCCAGCCAGCGACAATGGAATCAAGGTGGAATATGAAGTGAATGTTCTCTACTGGACTCAGGAATATGGCCCGACAGAATGACGAGTTCTTGATGGCTTGGTCATCGCTCTCCGGCGACGGCCCAGAGGCAGGCTGGCAAACCATTTCCGTGACGCCCGCGGGACCGCTCGAATTGAGCGCCGGCCGCCGCACCCCCGACAACGCAGAGGCGGTCTTGGTGGGATTTCCGGCCGCGCGCTTGGCGGCCGCTGACAAGCTACCTGAGGGGCAAGGTTTCGCCGTAGAACGTGCGAACCCCGAAAACAAAGGCATGCTTTGGCTCGCCCTGACGCGAAAGACCGCTGGAAACGTGGAGGTGTTCGCGGACATGGCCGGCAATGTGACCGGCGCGCTGGACGACGCAGTTGCCGGCGGAGCCGACGTTGCCAAGCTGCTACGGGTTTTCATTGGCCGCGTGGGGGCTTGGCAAGAGTTCATGCGCAAAGGAAGCCAAGTATTGAGTTCCGAAGCAGAGATTGGTTTGGTTGGAGAGCTTGCGACGCTTCTGGAAGTCATCAAAGCGGGCGTTCCTGCAGCACCAGCCATCGAAGGATGGCTAGGCCCCTTGGATGGCGTCCAAGACTTCGAGCTCGGGACCGGCGCGCTCGAAGTCAAATCAACGCTGTCATCGGCGGGTTTCCCTGCGCGCATCGGGTCACTTGAGCAACTCGACGACGCCGTGCGCCAACCGCTATTTGTAGTCGGCGAGCGGTTGCACCAAACCGAAAGTGGACAAAATTTGCCCGACTTTGTCGATGTCGCGAGGTTGGCGGCCAAGGCCGATCCTGGGGCCGTAAGCGCGCTTAACGATCGCTTGGTGGCTGCCGGATATTTCGACTCCCACGCCGACCGATATCCTCGACGCTTCTCGCTGACGGGCACGCTCGTGATCGAGGTCAGTGACGCATTTCCGCGCTTGACCATCGGCCGGGTTGCTTTCGGTATCACGCGGGCCGCATATGACATCGATCTCGACAAGGTCATTGGCTATCGCGTCGACCTTGCTACAGCATTGAAAAAAATGAGGGCGATTTAACTATGGACTTGCCAGAATTTCTGCGGGAAACACAAGCGGCCGTCCGATCGCAAATGAGGGAGGGCGCGTTGTATGAAGAATTGGTGTTTGCCGGAATCGTGATGGACCACATGTCAGAGATCGGCATGACGTTCGAACCGGTCGAATGCTATTTCGAAGGCAAGGTAGGAAATGCAAATTTGAGACTCAGCGGCTATTCCGTCTCAGAGGAAAGCGATCAGCTCGATTTGTTCGTTAGCCTTTACGACGGCGTCGACATCCCTACCCCAGTTCCCGACTCGCAGACTATATCCGCTGTGGAGCAGTGTCTGCGCTTTCTGACGCTTTGTGCGGAAGGCAAAATGGCTCCAAAGCTCGATCCCTCAAGCGACGTGCGCTCACTGGCGGAAACGCTGCAAGGCATCTACAACGACTTGGAGCAAATTCGTGTCTATGTCATTACTGACAAGGTCGCTAAGTCGAAGAGCTTCAAGACGCGCGACATCGCCGGCAAAGCAGTGCGCCTCGAAGTCATGGACATCGAGCGACTTCATCGCCATTGGTCCGAGGGCAAGCCGCGCGACGAACTGGTCGTCGATTTCAACGAGGTCTCCGGTGCTCCCTTGCCCTGCGTCTTTGTGCCTGGCGAAAATGACGACTACGACTACGCGCTGACGGCCATACCTGGCGAGGCGCTGCGATTGCTCTATGAGAAGTTTGGTGCGCGGCTTTTGGAAGCCAACGTCCGGTCTTTCCTTAGCGTCAAAGGCAAAGGGATCAATGCCGGCATTCAAACCACCTTACGCTCGGCGCCTGAGCGATTCATGGCCTACAACAACGGCATCGTGATCGTGGCCGACGAAATGCGCCTAGGCAAGCCAGGCGATGGCTCGGCGGGGATCGCTTGGCTCAAAGGACTGCAAATCGTCAATGGTGGCCAGACGACTGCATCGCTTTACTTCACTAAAAAGAAGTATCCGGACATCGACCTAAGCCGCGTCAGGGTTCCGGCAAAGATCATTGTGATGAAGGCGCAAGACTCCACGAAGGAGGAGGCGCTCGTCTCTGATATCTCGCGGTTCGCCAACAGCCAAAACGCAGTCCGGCAGTCGGACCTCTCCGCAAATAAACCCTTCCATGTCGAGATCGAAAAGCTATCGCGCTCAATCTACTGTCCCGACGGTGTCGGCCAATGGTTCTACGAACGAGCGGCGGGCAGCTACAACACCCTCCTAATCCGTGAAGGAACCACGCCTGCGAAGCTCAAAGCCTTGAAGGACGCTGTCCCCACGGCCCGCCGCATCACAAAGACCGACTTGGCCAAATACCTCACCGCATGGGACCGCAAGCCCGACATCGTCAGTCTCGGCTCCCAAAAGAATTTCGACCGGTTCATGGCCAGCCTCACTCCGTCCGATGGGCAGGAGGCGTCGCTGCCCACGGTCCCCGAATTCAAGGCGATGATCGCCAAGGTCAAGATTTACCGGGATGCCCAAAAGCTGTTGCGACCCATGTTCCAAGCCTTCCAAGCCAATGTTACTGCCTACACCGTATCGCTACTTTCAGAAAGGCTTGGCAGCCGCATCGACCTCGACCGCATCTGGGCAAAGCAGGCTGTTTCTCCCGAACTGCTCTCGCAAATCGCCGTATGGGCCAGGGAGGTCAACGATGTGCTTCATCGATCCGCTGGCGGGCGTATGGTCTCCGAATGGGCCAAGCGGCCAGAATGCAAAGAGGCGGTGATGGGCGCGAGCTACTCGGTCGCCGAACCGAATATCCCCGAGATCAAGGCATATTAGGAGACTTCGATGACGGCCGCGCGAATTAACATCGAGACATTGGCCTATGACTGATATTGTGCCGCCCTCGGTACGAAGCCGAATGATGTCCGGCATCAAGGGCAAGAATTCGCTGCCCGAAATGCTGGTCAGGCGGATGCTGTTTGCAGCTGGATACCGATATCGCCTACATCGCCGCGATTTGCCCGGCACGCCCGACATCGCCATGCAGGGCAAGAAAATCGCCATCTTCGTCCACGGTTGCTTCTGGCACTCCCACCAAGGATGCAAATATGCCAAGAACCCAACGACTCGCGCCGATTTTTGGGCGGCAAAGCTCCAAGCTAACGTCGACCGCGACCAACGGGCCATTGAGAGGCTAACCGCCATGGGCTGGCGAGTCCTGTGCATTTGGGAGTGCGCGACGCGCGATCACGAAGCCGCTAAATCGGTGAGGGACAATCTGATCAACTGGATCAACGGCAACGAGCAGTTTGGAGAGATCAATGGACCGCTGGCCCCTACTCCAAGTCGTGGCGGTCGGGCGGCATCAACTGCTCACGCCCGGGGGGAAGCCAAAAACCTGTAGACGACCGTCGCGATTTCCCGGGCCAGCAGTGGCGGGACCGCATTACCGATCTGCCCATACTGCTCCGTCCTGTTGCCCTCGAAGAAGTAATTATCGGGAAAAGTCTGCAAGCGCGCTGCCTCCCGAACCGTGAGACTCCGGCACTGAACAGGGTCGGGGTGGATGTAGTAATGGCCGTCCTTTTTGATGTGCGAGACTACTGTCGAAGAAGGGGCATCGCCGATCTGGACGCGAAAACGATCCTTGAAAGGAATAGTCTCTGCGTCGACGTTCACATGGTCGGGCAGCAACTTGGGTGGAAAGTTATGGAGCGTCGGCGCATAGCGCTCCACCTCTACAAAGCAAGCCGCGAACAGGTAGCGGTGCAAGTCAGATCGCATGTGGCTGCGAGTCTCGTGCTGCAGCACTCCGCCCAGCCGGCTATCCAGATACCAAGAGCGCAGCTCCTTGGGCATGTCCGCGTTCGGCGTTACGGTCATAGGGATGAAGCTTCCACCCGGCGAGACCAACTGCTCTGATTTCTTGGCGGCACGCACCATCAGCGCCTCGATCTTGTTGCGCAAAGGTAAACGCCACGACGTCAAACTCGATGGGGCTTTCTTCAAAACACTGATCCATGCCTCGTGGGAATCGGGCTCTTTGGATAGTCGGCTGCGCAGCGGCGGCAGGCCGGACAATGCGGCGTTGACGCTAACCTTTGGAAGGGACTTCTTCAAAAGAAACTTGCGCGGGTTCTGAGCCAGCGCTAGCGTCGCCTCCGCAACGTCAGACCTGATCCCAAACAGGATCACCCGATGACGGCTCTGCGGAACGCCATAGTCGTCGGCCTCGATCACGTAGTCTTTGGGCTGCAGTTCGTTGCCATCGACAACCAAGGACCGAATTTGGTAGTTCAGACCATCCTTCGGCGCCGAGAGGTCACCCAAAATGCGCTCGAAAATACTCGATCCGCCGTGCTTGGAATTGAGCATCCCCTTGACATTCTCCATGACAAAGACCGATGGCTCGAACTCTTGAATGATCCGCAAGTATTCCGTGTAGAGAAAATGCCTTTTGTCGCTCTCAAAGGCATCAGGGTCTTTTCCCCGAAGACGCGAACGCCCGGCCAGTGAATAGGCTTGGCAAGGCGGCCCTCCGATCAACACCCAATTGGTGTTGCCACCGAGAGCTTCCTTGATCCATGCATCGATGACGTCATGGGGTGTGGCACCGAGCTCGGCGCATCGCGCTTCCTTTGCTGCTTCCTCTGCGGCGTCCTTAACCTCCGCGCGCGCCAAGAACTCTTCACGGGTGATGTTGCCACGCACATACTCGTAGTAACTCTCGGGAATTTCTCCCTTAGGAAACTTCCGAAACAACGCCCTGAGCATCAGCGTTCGATGGGCAACAGGGTCTTTCTCGATGGAGACCTTGACTTCGAATCGAGGGAAGCCGTTCTCGTCCAAGGTGGACGAGAATCCTTCGCAAAGCCCCCCCGGACCGGCAAACAAGTCGATCACCGGAATTTCGCCGCGCTGTGCCATCAACTATTCTTTTTCACATCATTCATCTAGGGATCGTCGGCACGCCGGAGATAGTGGTAAGCGGCACCACCGCTATCCAACTCACATGGAGCGTCATTATCCCATACCTGCAAAAGAAATCGGCTAATTCACCCGCTCGCTCCTGCTCATCTAAGCTTGGAATGTTTGGCGTGTGATCGTACCGCGAGCCACCCATTTCTTATCCCGCTCCATGGGCGTCATCCGCCGCTCCAAGCCCTACGTATTGATTGATCCAGCCGCAGGTGTGTTACTCCATTTCTCGGTCCGTCAGCAACCTCTCCTCCGGTCGGCCATCGTGGGCGACGGCGGAAAAACGGATCGAGCCAGTATTGCAAAGTGTTGATCGTCTAAACTGGATTAACTCATTCAGCTTACGCGGTAATGCCGGTGCGCGGAACGTGCGCTTACCGATCTTCATGCCAAAGCCGGCCAAGATCGCGCGGCGCCGGGCCTATCGCGTGCGAGGTCGCCTGCTGCAGGGGCGTCTCACTTTGAGCTGTTTGACGCCGCGCCGGACCGCGCGGAACAGCGCATCTGTCAGATCATCAGCGATGCCACCGTCCAAATTCCAGATACATGCGGAGGTTGGCCTCGCGGGTAGTGAGACGGCATCGTGTGCGCCTTGCCACCTTTTCACCGAGGTGCACGCCAAGCTTCCGGTGCTGCATATACACGTCGTCACCCACATCGCGAGAGCTGCACCGACTCGCGCGAACGCAAACACTATCAGCGCAATCAGCGACTTGGTCGCGCAGGCCCGTGGGCGGACTCACATCGATGCTGCGGCCTAAATGCCACGCCTAGTGGCACGAATCAGCGGCGGCTTCCCCTTTTTTTGCACTGGCCCAGACATCCGGCCCGCTTACGGAATCAAGGAACTCGTAGTCAGACCGGCTCAACCCTCCGAGCGTGATGTCGACCGTTGGGCCATGCTGGGTCGGCTCAATAAAGGCCGCCCTTTCAATCAGGAAAGGTGATGCTGCGCGTACTTGACGTCGCTCATCATGCGTTCACTGACCGTCTCGTTCTCGATGAGTTCGACCAAGCCGTCGGACTCAACCCAGCCACCACCCTTATCCGACTTATTCAGGGTGATAATGGCTGAAATCCGTTTAGCAGTAACACGAAGCGTGAGTTGAGTGCTGACTGCTAAGGGATCTGCGCGCGGCGCCGTTATCCAACATGCCAACAACTAGTGCTGACCCGGGCGAGTGCCCGGTGTACGACTGACGGCAAAATAGCTTTCGAAGGTAGGTGATTACACGGCCTTCATAACGCAACTGAAGTTCGAGAACGAAGCCAGCGTATAGCGAGCGCCAACACTACTTCGCGCTGCGACGCTGGCCTTCACCGCAGTAATGGCAATAGCTGCAAGCCGCACAATTGAGTTGTCGACGTGGTTATGCATCGTCGACTTTTGAACTATGAGAACGCTCGTGTTGAACTCGCTCAACATCCCTGCCACCAGCCGTAACGGTCGGCGTGACATGGCGCCCACCGTATGCTCACCATCGAGTAAACATGGATTACTTCCTCTCGGTGCTGCTGAGCATCGTCGCAAACCTGCTCACCCCAATGGCCAAGCGTGCGATACGTTGGCCTCCTGAGCTCGATGAGCCAGTCCAGCACAAGTTAGTTGACGAGGAATTGGCAATTCCTGACGACGAATACAAAGAACTTGTACGAGTGCAAAACCGCGCGCGACTCGCTGCATTGGGTCGAGTGATAGCGGTGCACATGATCACGCTCTTCTTTCTGCTCGCCGCAATTGGACTTCCCCTCTTGTTCAAATCGCTTCCTGGCAAAGGAATCGAGTGGTCTGCGACTCGTCTCGGTGCCTGGGGCGGCGACCTGTATGTACCCGATGGTCGCACCTTCACCGCCGCCCTTTGTCTTTCGTTGATCTTCTATTTGCCAGTGTGGGTGCTGAGTCAGCCCATCGCGTATTACGCCGCTTCACTTTGGGATCAGGTCTCCAAGGTTACCCCCGCACGCTATACCTCGCTCATCGCACTTTCGTTCGCCGGCCTTTGCTTCCTCATCGCAGGACATTGGATATATTTCCTGTTTCCTTCCATTGGCTATTATCAGTCCCTGACGCTCCCCTTTGTAGCCATGTTCGGCGTCGGCTACCTATCGTCACAACGGCGATAAGGAACCGGCCAAGAGACCACGTGGTTCAGTCATTGTTGATTCAGCCGATAGGAGGCTGTGGCCCGACCCAACCTTAGCGCCTTTATGGGAGCCGGCCGACATCTCGCACTACGGCGGTATTTTTCACTGCAATCCAACCGCCCCCACGATCGTCCGATTAAAGACTCCCGCATGCGTGACATTCATCCCATGCGACGCGCCTTCAATCGTCACCCTCCGCGCTCCTTCAATCCAACCTTCCAGCGCTGTGACCGCGTCCCGAAACATCCGCGGGCTCTTCTCCCCATCGATTAGCAGCGTAGGGCATTGCACCCTTCCCGCGGCCTGTGCATCGTAGGCCGGCAACGGGTCTCGGAACTGCAATGCCAACGTATTCGCGTTATCCATCGCCATGGCCTTGAACTCTTTCGGACTCCTCGCCCAGAACCCAGGCCGGCTCACCGAATCGACAAAAAGCTCCAACCCCGCATCCACTTTCCCGCTACCGATCAACTCCGCAGCCTTCGCCCGCAGCGCATTAATCGGCGCGGGCAGCACCGTCCGCGCCCACCCATCATCATCGGGCCTAGCCACCGCCCCACCCGGATCAGCAAGCACCAGCGACTTCACCAGCTCCGGATATCTCACGGCGAGATGAAACGCAACACACCCACCCCGCGAGTGCCCGACAACATGAACCGCCCCAACGCCCAGCCGCTCGATAAACCGCCCCAATTCATCAACATGCGCGTCCCAGCTAAACTGCCTTGATCCGCCGCCCATCGCACCAAACCCCAACACCCCCGAAGGCCAGTAATGCGAAAGACTGGGCGCAACACATCGATACTGCTTAGCCAACGGCCCCAACTGCGGCTTCCAGTATCGAAAGTCACAAAGCGACCCATGCACGAACAGAATCACCTCGTGATGCTCATGCCCCGTCTGTACAAACGGCACTTGCAGTCCGTCATCCAACGTGGCGATATCCGGCTCTGGCAGGCCAAAAAGTTGCGAGGGATCCACTCCATCCAACAGCTTCATCCGATGCAACTCCGGTTAGCGAAAAAACAAAAACTCACTCCGGCGCCGTAGC
>Ga0153932_1000264_pt1 | contig 18443 bp, 13 predicted proteins | sample TSNJ016MetaG_FD_102273 | JGI IMG/M metagenome (GOLD analysis project Ga0153932, IMG submission 102273) | Attine ant fungus gardens microbial communities from New Jersey, USA - TSNJ016 MetaG | ecosystem: Host-associated > Fungi > Mycelium > Unclassified | place: USA: New Jersey, Wharton State...
CTCCCCGGCAATGTCGGCAAAGAGCCATTGCGGCTCTGGTGGCGTGAGCACGACACGCTCGCCGTCGATGGCCAAACGCCCTTCGACGAACCAGCGCACCGCGCGTGGGTAAATAATGTGTTCTGCGGCCAGCACCCGAATGGCGAGCGCGGCCGGATCGTCGCCGGCCATGACCGGCACCGCCGCCTGCGCGATGATCGGGCCATGATCCAGCGTCGGCGTGACGAAATGGACGCTTGCGCCGTGCAGGCGCACGCCGGCATCGAGGGCTTGCTGATGCGTTTTCAGCCCCGGAAAGCACGGCAGCAGCGACGGATGAATGTTGATCATGCGTCCCGCGTAACGTTGGACAAACGGATCTGTCAGCACGCGCATGAAGCCCGCGAGCACGACGAGATCCGGTTCAAAACGATCGATACTGCGTGCAAGCGCCTGATCGAAAGCTTCGCGGGACTCGAATTCGCGATGATCGACCGCATGTGTTTCAATGCCATTTGCCGCCGCGAACGCAAGTCCGGCGGCATCGGGGCGATTCGAGATGACAGCGGCCACCCGGGCCGGCCAGCCTTCGCGCGCGCAGGCCCGCACGACGGCTTCCATGTTGGTACCCCGCCCGGAAATCAGGATGACAATTTTTTTCATCGGGCGATTTTATCATTCGATGCCCGTAAAACCGTCCGATTCGGCGTCGCCCAGCGCGGGCGCGGCGTCCGCCGATCCGTGCGAGCGTTTATAATCGGACGCTTTGCAGCAATCGTGCTCGTGGCGCTGCAGCCCACCTAACTGTCAACCGCCGACCCAACCGCTATCGTGAGAGTCTTTCGCGGCCTACCCAATGCCGAGAGCCGCGCGCCCTGCGCGCTGACCATCGGCAATTTCGACGGTGTCCACCGCGGTCACCAGGCGCTGCTCGCGCACGTCCGCGCCGCCGCGAACGCCCGCGGGCTGCCGGTCTGCGTGATGACCTTCGAGCCGCATCCCCGCGAATTCTTCAATCCCGCCGGCGCGCCGCCGCGCATCGCCATGTTGCGCGACAAGCTCGAAGCGCTGCGCACGAACGGGGTGGACCGCGTCGTGGTCGAGCATTTCAACAAGACGTTTGCCGCGCAGTCGCCGGACAGGTTCGTCGAAGATGTGATCGTGAACGGGCTGCATGCGCGCTGGGTGATGATCGGCGACGATTTCCGCTACGGCGCCAGACGCGCCGGCGATTTCGAGTCGCTCGAAGCGGCGGGACACAAATACGGCTTCGAAGTCGAGCAGATGGCGACCGTCGCGGACCTGAACGGCGCGCGCATTTCAAGTTCGGGCGTGCGTGCATCGCTGGTTGCAGGCGACCTGGACGCCGCCCGGCTCGCGCTCGGACGCCCTTATGTCATCAGCGGACACGTGATCCACGGGCAAAAGCTCGGGCGCGACCTCGGTTTTCCCACGCTCAACGTTCCGATCGCGCACAAGCGGCCGGCGCTCGCGGGGATTTTTGCCGTGCGCGTGCATGGACTTGCGGCCGAGCCGTTGCCGGGCGTGGCGAGTCTCGGAATACGACCAACCGTCGATGATTCCGGCCGCGTCCTGCTCGAAACCTTCGTGCTCGACTGGCATGGCGACGCCTACGGCAAGCTCGTGCGGATCGAATTCCTGCAAAAGCTGCGTGACGAGGAAAAGTACGTGGACCTCGAAACCCTGACGGCGGCCATCGCCCGCGACGTGACAAACGCGCGCGCGTATTTCGCCGCCGACGTCAATTCAAGCGGCCGCGACAGCGGTTTCGCAACGTCGGCAACGGACCGAATTAGGTGAGCGCGTAGTGCCGGGACGCAAATCCCGACGCGCTGCCCGCTGCCTCGCTCATCACATCGCGGATACCTTTTCAAGCATTTCGAGCCCGTTCCCGGATGCCATCCAAGTCCGGAACCGCCGCTTCATCGAATCCATATCGAGTCATTCATGAGCAACAAGAAAGAAGCCAAGCCCCAGTCGAAATATCCGGTCAACCTGCTCGATACACCGTTTCCCATGCGTGGCGACTTGCCCAAGCGCGAGCCGCAATGGGTGAAGGAATGGCAGGACAACAAGATCTACGAGAAGATCCGCGCCGCCAGCAAGGGCCGCAAGAAGTTCATCCTGCATGACGGCCCGCCGTATGCGAATGGCGACATCCATCTTGGCCACGCGGTGAACAAGATCCTGAAGGACATGATCGTGAAGGCGCGCAACCTGGCGGGCTTCGACGCGGTTTATGTGCCAGGCTGGGATTGCCATGGCATGCCTATCGAAATCCAGATCGAGAAGCAGTTCGGCAAGTCCTTGCCGGCGCGCGAAGTGATGGAAAAGGCCCGCAAATATGCGAGCGAGCAGATCGAAAAGCAGAAGCTGGGTTTTCGCCGGCTGGGCATTCTCGGCGACTGGGACAACCCGTACAAGACCATGAACTTCGTCAACGAAGCGGGCGAAATCCGTGCGCTGGGGAAGATCGTCGAGAAGGGTTATGTGTATCGCGGGCTGAAGCCGGTGAACTGGTGTTTCGATTGCGGCTCGGCGCTGGCCGAAGCGGAAGTGGAATACAAGGACAAGACGGATCCGACTATCGACGTGATGTTCGCCTTCGCCGAGCCGGAAAAAACCGCGCAGGCTTTCGGACTCACCGAACTGCCGAAGGGTGGCAATGAGGCGGAAGGCGGCATCGTGATCTGGACCACGACGCCGTGGACGATTCCCGCCAACCAGGCGTTGAACGTGCATCCGGAGATCGTCTACAGCCTCGTCGATACCGAAAAGGGTCTGCTGATCCTGGCGGAAGAACGCGTCGAAGAATGCCTGAAGCAATACGGCGTGACCGGCACGACCGTCGCGACCACGACGGGCGAGAAGCTGAGCGGCCTGCGTTTTCACCATCCGCTGAGCGCGGCGCATCCGGGCTACAAACGTACGGCGCCGGTGTTTCTCGGCGACTATGTGACGACGGAAAGCGGCACGGGGATCGTGCATTCTTCGCCGGCATATGGCGTGGAAGACTTTATCTCGTGCAAGGCGCATGGCATGACGGACGCCGACTTCATCAACCCCGTGATGGGCGATGGGCGGTACATCGAGTCGTTGCCGCTCTTCGGCGGCCTGTCGATCTGGGAAGCGAACGACCAGATCATCGAAGCGCTGCGCGGCGCGCACTCGCTGCTCAAGACCCAGAAGTACACGCACAGCTACATGCACTGCTGGCGCCACAAGACACCGATCATCTATCGGGCGACGTCGCAGTGGTTCGCGGGCATGGACGTGAAGCCGAACGACACCTCACGCACGCTGCGCGAGACCGCGCTGGAAGGCATCGAGAACACCGCGTTCTTCCCGGCCTGGGGCAAGCAGCGCCTGTACAGCATGATTGCGAACCGCCCGGACTGGACGCTGTCGCGTCAGCGCCAATGGGGCGTGCCGATGGCGTTCTTCGTGCACAAGGAAACGGGCGATCTGCATCCGCGCACGCTGGAACTGCTCGAGGAAGTGGCAAAGCGCGTGGAGGTAAGCGGCATCGAAGCATGGCAAACGCTCGATCCCCAGGAACTCCTCGGCGACGAAGCCAACATGTACGAAAAGAATCGCGACACGCTCGACGTCTGGTTCGATTCCGGCACGACGCATTGGCACGTGCTGCGCGGCTCGCACAAGGATTCGCTGCAGTTCCCGGCCGACTTGTATCTGGAAGGTTCGGACCAGCATCGCGGATGGTTCCATTCGTCGTTGCTGACGGCTTCCATGCTCGATGGCCGTCCGCCGTACAACGCGCTGTTGACCCACGGCTTCACCGTCGATGGCGAAGGCCGCAAGATGTCGAAGTCGCTCGGCAACGGCGTCGATCCGCATGAAGTGTCGAACCGGCTGGGCGCGGAAATCATCCGCTTGTGGATTGCATCGACGGATTATTCCGGCGAGCTCGCGATCTCGGAAGAGATCCTGAAGCGCGTGACGGAGACCTATCGGCGGATTCGCAACACGCTGCGTTTTCTCTTGTCCAATCTCTCCGATTTCGACTTCGAGAAGGACGCGCGTCCGGTCGGAGAATGGCTCGAGATCGATAAATACGCCGTCGCGCTCGCACAGAACCTGCAAGACGATGTCCTCGCGCATTACGAGAAGTTCGAGTTCCATCCGGTGGTGTCGAAGCTCGCGACGTTCTGCTCGGAAGATCTCGGCGGGTTCTATCTGGATGTGCTGAAGGACCGGCTCTACACCATGAAGCCCGATTCGCACGAACGCCGCGCGGCGCAGACGGTGCTGCATCACATCGCCCATGGTTTGCTGCGCCTGGTCGCGCCGTATCTGTCGTTCACGGCGGAAGAGGCGTACAAGGTCCTGCAACCGGGCCGCGATACGATCTTCACCGAGGTTTATCACGACTACCCGCAAGTACCGGATGCCGGTGAGCTGCTCGACAAGTGGACGCTGATCCGCTCGGCGCGCGGCGACGTCACCAAGGCGCTGGAAGAAGCGCGCACGGCCAACCTGATCGGTTCGTCGTTGCAGGCTGAAGTGGAAGTGCGGGCAAGCGGCGCGCGTTATCAGGCGCTGACGAGTCTCGGCGACGACCTCAGCTTTGTGCTGATCACGTCGGCGGCGCAGGTCGTGGAAGTGGCGAACGAAGCGGACGAAGGCGTCGATGTGATTGCATCGAAGTACCTGAAATGCGAGCGCTGCTGGCATTACACGGCGGACGTGGGGGCATCGGCGGAACATCCCGGCTTGTGCTTCCGGTGTATCAGCAACCTCTTCGGTGAAGGCGAAAAGCGGAGCGCAGCATAATGGCAAGAACGATGTCGAAACAAAGCAGTGGTTCCCTCGCGCCGTGGCTGGGTGTGTCGCTGATCGTGATTCTCTTCGATCAACTCTCGAAGATCGCTGTGGCGCGGGTGTTCAGCTACGCGGAACCCCACGCGCTTACGCCGTTCTTCAACCTGTTTCTTGTCTATAACAAGGGCGCGGCGTTCAGCTTCCTGGCTGCCGCCGGCGGATGGCAGCGCTGGGGTTTCACGGCGCTCGGCGTGGTCGCGGCGATCGTGATCGTCTATTTACTCAAGCGCCACGGCACGCAGCGTTTGTTCTGCACGGCGCTCGCGCTGATCATGGGCGGCGCGCTTGGCAATGTGATCGATCGCGTGGCTTATGGGCACGTGATCGACTTCCTGGACTTCCACGTCAACGGATGGCACTGGCCGGCGTTCAATCTCGCCGACAGCGCGATCACCATTGGCGCGGTGCTGCTCGTATTCGACGAACTGCGGCGCGTGCGCGGAGCGAAGTAACCCGCCTTACGGCGAGCTTTTTGGAGGCAGCGTTGGACACGGCAGAACTCGCAGGAAAGCATCTGGTACTCGGCCTGTCGGGCGGTATCGCTTGCTACAAGATTGCTGAGCTCACGCGGCTGCTGGTTAAAGCCGGCGCGACGGTTCAGATCGTCATGACCGAAGCCGCCACGCAGTTCATCACGCCTGTCACCATGCAGGCGTTGTCCGGGCGTCCCGTCTACACGTCGCAATGGGACGCGCGGATTGCGAACAACATGGCGCATATCGATTTGTCGCGTGAAGCCGATGCAATCGTGATCGCGCCCGCGTCAACCGACTTTATCGCAAAGCTCGCGCATGGCAACTGCGACGACCTGCTCTCCACGTTGTGCGTGGCGCGCGATTGTCCGCTGCTCGTCGTCCCCGCAATGAACCGCCAGATGTGGCAGAACCCGGCGACGCAACGCAACGTCGCGCAACTGCGTGCCGATGGCGTGCAGGTGCTCGGTCCGGACTCCGGCGCACAAGCGTGCGGCGAAGTGGGCGATGGCCGGATGCTGGAACCCTCGGCTACGTTCGAAGCGATCTGCGCGTTCTTCCAGCCGAAGATCCTGCAAGGGCATCGCGTGTTGATCACGGCCGGCCCGACCTTCGAACCGCTCGATCCCGTGCGCGGCATTACCAATCGATCATCCGGCAAGATGGGTTTTGCATTGGCACGTGCGGCGGCTCAGGCCGGCGCCGATGTGCATCTGGTCGCCGGTCCGGTTTCGCTGGAAACGCCATGGGGCGTGGATCGGGAAGATGTGCAGACCGCGCAGCAGATGCACGACGCCGTGCTGCACGCTTCAGCCGACGCGGACATCTTCGTTGCGGTGGCGGCGGTCGCCGACTGGCGTGTCGATCATGTGAGCGAACACAAGATCAAGAAGGCCGCTGACCACGCCATGCCCACCTTCACGTTCATCGAAAATCCGGACATTCTCGCGACCGTCGCGCGTTTGCCGAATCCGCCGTATTGCGTCGGTTTTGCGGCGGAAAGCGGCGATCTCGAAGTGCATGGCGAAGAAAAACGCGCCCGCAAGAATGTGCCGCTTCTGATCGGCAATCTCGGGCCGCTGACGTTCGGTCTGGACGACAACGAGGTCGTGCTGTTCGAAGCATCGGGTATTACACGCCTGCCGCGCGCCGATAAAAAACTGCTGGCCCGTTTGCTCATCGCCGAAATTGCGAAGCGTGTTCCGCGCGGCGGATCGCTGCTGTCTTGACCGGATGGACCGCCATGCCAACCAGACTCTCCGTACTCGATCAAACACCGGTCATTCACGGCCACACCACCGCCGACGCCATCGCGGCCACGCTCGATCTGGCGCGCCTCGCCGATGACCTCGGCTACACGCGTTACTGGTGCGCGGAGCATCACGGGTTGCGGGGGGTATCGAATCCGTGTCCGGAGGTTATGCTGGCGCGCATCGGCAGCATCACGCAGCAGATCCGCATTGGTTCGGGCGGCGTCATGCTGCCCTACTACAGCGCGTTCAAGGTGGCCGAGCAATTCCTGATGCTCGAAGCGCTGTTCCCGAACCGCGTGGACCTGGGCGTTGGACGCGCGCCCGGCGGCGATATGCGCACTGCGCAGGCGGTGGCCGCGGGCGACTACAATCGCGGCGATATTTTTCCGCAGCAGGTCGGCGAACTCGTTGGTTTGTTCGACGGCACCCTCCCCGACGATCATCTCGCGCACGGCGTTTTGCTGCAGCCTGAAATCGAAACGCGTCCTGAATTGTGGATGCTCGGTTCCAGCGACTTTGGCGGTTTGCTCGCAGCGCAACTGGGAATTCGCTTCGCGTTCGCGCATTTCATCAACGCGCAATACGGGCATCGGGTGGCGGAGGCGTATCGCGAACGGTTTGTATCGCGTAATGGGTCGAAGCCCTATCTTGCCGCCGCCGTATTCGTGATTTGCGCCGATACCGAAACCGAAGCGGCCGCGCTCGAACGCGCCGTGGATCTGCGCCGCGTGCAAATGGCTTATGGGCTGAACATGCCGATTCCATCCATTGCGCAAGGGGCGAACCAGGCGTTCGGCGAGCGCGAACTGAACGTCATTGCGCGCGAAAAGAATCGCAGCATCATCGGTACGCCGGAACGCGTGACCGAACAATTGCATGAACTCCAGCAACGTTTCGATGCCGACGAACTGATCGTGCTGACGGTGGCGGGAAGTTATCAGGCGCGTCTGCGCTCGTATGAACTGCTGGCTGAAGCGTTCGAACTCAACAAACAGAACTCATGAAACTCGACATCAAGATCCTCGATGCGCGCATGCGCGATTACTTGCCCGCCTACGCCACGTCGGGAAGCGCCGGACTCGATCTGCGCGCGTGCCTGGACGCACCCATCACGCTCGAGCCGGGTCAGACCACGCTCGTGCCCACGGGCCTGGCGATTCATATCGAAGATCCGGGTTATGCAGCGTTGATTTTGCCGCGCTCCGGCCTGGGTCACAAACACGGCGTGGTGCTCGGGAATCTGGTCGGCTTGATCGACTCGGACTATCAGGGGCAACTGATGATCTCGACATGGATTCGCGGCGATACGGCGTTTACGCTTAACCCGCTTGAACGCCTTGCGCAACTGGTGATCGTGCCGGTGGTCCAGGCAACGTTCAATATTGTCGATGACTTCGCCCAGAGCGAGCGCGGCGCCGGTGGTTTCGGCAGCACGGGCAAGCACTGAGCTTCGGGTAACTAAAAAGCGCTACGCGCGGCACGCCGCCGCGTAAGTCCTGATCACCTGCCGCACGCGATCCTGGACCAGCGCGAGCGGCTCGTTCTTCAACTGACCGCGCCGCACTGCCCAATATTGATCCGGCAAGAACTGGCTGAGCAGGTTCTCCGAAATCTTCAAGGCGCCCAGGTTATCCAGCAGCTTTTGCGCGGCTTTGGTGATCTCCGAATCAGCCCAGTAATAACGCACACGATCGCTGTAACTGTACGTGCGCAACACGCGCTGCTGTTCGGCATCGCCGTGATAATACTTCTCCCAATTGCCTGGCTTGTCGAGCATCACGCGCTCGACGACTGAGCGCAGATTCGAGCGCTTGTCCGCAGGGACCAACTGCGTTTCGATGTCCGCCAGCGCGTAAAGCGCCTCGCGCAACGCGAAGGTTACGCCCGGACCAACCTTGAGAATGCGGAAGCCATCACGGACCAATGCCGTCAACGCTTCGGAGGTCTGGTAATCGGTGGAATGCGCTTCGAAAACCATGCCGGGAAGATCGTCCAGCGCGCTCTTCAACGACTCTGCACGCGACGGCACATAGTCGATCACCTTCGTGTGATCGAACTCCACGCCCGGCTGCACGACCAGCGCGATCACGCGCGGCCACGTGTCCTCTACGCCCTGCTCTTCCCACGCCTTCTTGTGGACCGCAGCCGTTTCAATTGCGGCTGCGCGGGACGTCGGTTCAACGATTTCAAGTTCTTCCGCCGCGCCGCCGGGCACCGGCACTTCCGTGCCGATCACATACACCGGGCTTACGCTGAGACTCGCGCGCTTTACGGCCGCTTCGGCCACCGCGCACAAACGCGCGGCGCGCGATGCGACAACTGCGTCCGACAAACGCTCGGGATCATCGGCGCAAGCCATGCTGGTATCGAGGTGAATCTTCGTGAATCCCGCCGATGCATACGCATCGATCAACGCATCGGCGCGTTTCATGGCTTCTTCAGCCGGCAAATGACGCCATGCGTTTGGTCCGAGATGATCGCCGCCGAGAATCAGATGCTCATGCGGGAAGCCGACACGCTCTGCAATCGAGCGCACGAACTCCACGAAATCGGCGGGCTTCATGCCCGTGTAGCCGCCGTACTGGTCGACCTGATTCGATGTCGATTCAATCAGCAACGGCGTGCCGTCTTCCAGCGCCTGCCGCATGGCCGCTTCCAGCACCCACGGATGCGCGGAACAAATCGAATAGATGCCGGCAAGCCATGCCGAAGCGGGATGCGCATTGCTCAAGCGCGAGACGATCGAATTCATGACATTACTCCGTGGCTGTTTTCAAAAACGCGTCGAGCTCGGCGAAGGTCGCCGTGCCTTCCATCGGGCCTTTCACGCCGACCGCCCGCGCCCCGCTTGCGCTCGCATATTTGAGCGCCGCCTCCACGTCCATGCCTTGGGCGCGGCAACTGATGTACGTCGCGCCGAAGCAATCGCCCGCGCCGGTCGGATCGAGTTCCTCGACCTTGAACGCCGGGCGATGCGTCTCGCCGTTGGCATCGAAGAAACTGCAGCCTTCCGCACCGCGCTTCACCACCACTTCCTTCACGCCGCGCTTGAGCAGTTCATCGATCGCCCCACGTTCCGACGTTGCGCTCGCGAGCAACGTCACTTCATGACCGCTTGGCAGGAAGACGTCGGTGTAATCGAGGATGAAGTCGAGCGCATCGCGCATTTCCGGAATCCGCAGCATTTCCTTGCGGATGTTCGGATCGAAACTCACCGTGCCGCCGTTCTTCTTCACCGTTTCGATAGCCTGCTTCATGGCCTCGATGATCCTGAACGAGAACAGCGACGAACCCATCACATGGAAGTTGCCGCAGTTGGCGAGCAGGTCTTCGCGCAAGTTCGCCACCGACAACTGCGCCGACGCACTGTTCGTGATGTTGTAGATGAAATCGCGATCGCCGTCTTCACGGTACGTCACGAACGCGCTGCCCGTGGTCGCGTCTTTAAGCACGGCGATGCCGGAAACGTCCACGCCGTCGGTCCGTAGGCGTTCGACGTTGAGTACGCCGAAGTCGTCGTCGCCCACGCAACCGATCATGGCGCAGGGGCTGCCGAGCTTCGCCACCTGATCGATAAAGATCGCCGGCGCGCCGCTGGCAAACGGGCCGATCAGCGTGCCCGGTTCGCTGAAACGCTGGCCGATCTTCGTGGCCATGATCTCGACCAGGATCTCGCCCATCGCGACGATGGTGCCGGCCTTCGAGGGAACACCGTTTGAATTAGGCATGACGTTTCTTCGTTTGAACATCGATACACACCGCGACCAGAATCACGATGCCTTTCACGATGAGTTGATAGAAATAGGGAACGCTCAGCAGGTTCATGCCGTTGTTGATGACGCCGATGATCAGCGCGCCGATCAGCGTTCCGGTGATCGTTCCATAACCGCCCGACAGACTCGTGCCGCCGAGCACGGCTGCGGCAATGGCATCGAGTTCATAACCAATGCCCGCGTTCGGTTGCGCCGAGTAAAGCCGCGATGTCATCAGCACGCCGCCAATGCTCGCAAGCAGACCCGAGATCATGAAGATCATGATCCGCAGACGGTTCACATCGATACCCGAATACAGCGCCGCCTCGCGATTGCCGCCTGCCAGGTACGCCTTGCGTCCGAACACGGTACGCGAGAGCACGAAGTGATTCAACAGCAGCAATACCGCGAGAATCCAGATGGGCAGCGGAATGCCGAGCACCGCGCCGTTGCCGAGGAAAGCGAAGGCGTCGTTGTCGATGGAAATCGGCACACCGTTCGACGTCAGATACGCGAAACCGCGAAACACACCCATGGTGGCGACGGTGACAATGAACGACGGAATCGTGAGCAACGCCGAAAGCGAGCCGTTGATGGCCCCGAGAACGAGCCCGGTGCCCATGGCGGCGAGCACGGCAAGGAACGGCGATGCACCATGCTCCAGCGCGAACGCACAGACGGTGCCGACCAGCGCCATCGTCGCACCGACCGACAAGTCGATATCGCCGAGCAGCAGCACGTAGGTCATGCCGAAGCCGAGTATCGCGATGATGGACACCTGCATCACGACATTCAGCAGATTATTCACGGACATGAAGTTGGGCGACAGCGCCCAGAAAAATCCGCACAAGACGATCAGCCCGACGACAATGCCGCCGTAATGCCTGAGCGCGCGATTAAACGCGCCGCTTGCGTGCGAACGGCGCGGTGCTGCGCCGCCGCTGAGTTGGCTCGGGTTCATGCTGTTGTGGCTCCTGTTGCGTACGACATGACGTCTTCCTGCGTCGGACCTTGAGCGTTGAATTCGTGGACGATGCGTTTTTCGCGCATCACGACGAGCCGGTCGCTCATGGCAAGTGCTTCCGGCAATTCCGATGAAACGAGGATGATCGCGGTCCCGCTTGCAGCGAGCTCGCGAATCACGCGATAGATTTCGAACTTCGCGCCGACATCGACGCCGCGCGTGGGTTCATCGAGGATCAGGACTTTCGGTTTGCGCGCCAGCCATTTCGAGAACACAACTTTCTGCTGGTTGCCGCCACTCAAGTTTCCAACGGCCTGGAACGGTCCCGATGCGCGGATGTTCATGCGCGCCATGGCGTTCGCGGTTTCTTCGCGTTCGAAGCGGCGGTTCAGGATGCCGAAGCGCGAACCGTGTTCCTCGAAACTCGCCATCGTCACGTTGTTGGCTATGGAATGCATCAGCACGAGACCCTCGTGCTTGCGGTCTTCGGTGACGAACGCAATGCCTTCGCGAATGGCGTGGGCCGGATTGCGCAACTTCAAGCGCTTGCCGCTCATCGTGATCTCGCCGCTCGGCCGGCCGATGCCGAACAGCGCCTTCATCACATCCGATCTTCCCGCGCCGATCAAGCCGAAGAAACCGAGGATCTCGCCCGCGTGGATCTCGAAGCTGATGTTCTCGAACTGGCCGGGCAGCGTCAGGTTGCCGACCTTCAGCAACGGCAACGATGGCCGCACATAAGGCGTTTCCCGTCGTGGATAAACATCGTTCATTTCGCGGCCGACCATCATCGCGATCAATGCGCCAATGGTCGTCTGATCCTTCTGCAACGTCGCGATGTAACGGCCGTCGCGCATCACCGAGATGTCATCGGAGATGCGCATGATCTCGTCCATGCGGTGCGAGATATAGACGACCGCCGCGCCCTTCGCCGTCAGCTTCGTGACGATATGAAACAGGATCTCCGCTTCACGATCGCTCAGCGACGACGTGGGTTCGTCCATGATCACGAGCGATGCATCGCGGCTCAGCGCCTTCGCGATTTCCACGAGCTGACGCTGCGCCATCGACAGGCGTGAAACAGGTGCGGTTGCCTCGATATCGATACCGAGGTCATCGAGCAGGACCTGAGCTTGAGCGTACAAACGCTTGAAATCGACCACGCCAAAACGCCGTGGCTCGTGCCCCGCGAAGATGTTTTCGGCAACGCTCAGATTCTTCGCGAGACTCAGTTCCTGATAAATGATCGCAATGCCCGCCTTCTGCGATTCGCCGGGCGTGGCGAACGTAACAGGTGCGCCATTCATCAGGATCTCGCCACGCGTGGGCGCGTGAACGCCCGCGAGAATCTTCATCAGCGTCGACTTGCCCGCGCCGTTCTCACCGAGCAGGGTATGCACGCGGCCCGGCAAGATGGCGAGGGACACGTCCTTGATCGCCTCGACCGGACCGAACGATTTCGCGATGCCGCGCAGCTCGAGCAACGGCGTGGGAAACCGCACGGCATCGCGAGGTTTCAAGACGGTATTCATTTCACCGACGCGTTCAGATACTGCCCGGGCGTGACCGGCTGCAGCTTCGGCACCGCTTGCTTGGCCGCGACCTTGACGGCCGTGTCCACTGCGAGCGCACCCATCTTGTCCGGATACTGACGGATCACGCCAACGAAATTCGGGTTCTTATCGACCGCTGCGCGCGCTTCCGGCATGCCGTCGAAGCCGATCACCTTCACCTTGTTCCCCGCCGACTTCCCTGCGACCGCTGCAGCCATTGCAGCGTCATCGCCGAAACCGAAGATGCCCGCGAGATCAGGGTTCGCCTGCAACATGTTCTGCGCCGCGCTCAATGCATCGGCACGCGTGATGCCCGGCTGGATTGCGACGATCTTCACGTCCGGGCATGCGGCGAGCGCTTTCTTGAAGCCCGTCACGCGGTCGATCACGGACTGGATCGTCGGGTAATCGATCACGCCGACCTTGCCCTTGCCGCCCAGCACCTTGCACATCAGCGCGCCGGCTTGCAGGCCCCCAGCGTAGTTATCGGTCGCGATATGCGATGCAACTTCAACCCCTGCCGCGCTGATATCGACAGTGATGACCGGAATGCCGGCCTTCTCCGCCGTCAGCACGGCGGCTTTCACGCCCTTCGAATCGACCGGCGAGATCACGATCACATCGACTTTCTTCGTGACGAAATCCTGCACGTCGGCGATCTGCTTGCTCAGATCCTGGTTTGCAATTGCAATATCGATTTGCGCGTGATCCTTCGCGGCTTCCGCTTTCATTGCGTTGGCGAGTTCGACGTAGAACGGATGCTGTTGCGTAAGCAGCGATGCGCCAATCTTCACATCGGCGGCGTGGGCGGCGGTTGCAGCGACAGCGGTGACAAGAACGGCCAGGACGGAACGACGAAACATGAACGTGTCTCCAGATATTGTTTAGGGTTGCTGATTACGAAATTCGAGAATCCCTTCTTCCCGCCGGTTCACATCGAGTCCGGCCTTGAGAATCAGGTCGAGCGTGGGTGGGTCGATGGCGTCATCGAGGACCAGTCCGCCCAGGCGGCTTACGTGACAAAACATCTTGCCCTCGCCTTGCAGCGCGGGCTGATACGCAACAACGACAATCCGTTTCGCGTTCTTCAACGCCGCCTTGTATACGTCGGCAAGACGCGGATCGGCGCACAGCAGATTGCCTTCGCGATCAAAACCCGTCGCTTCGAGCACCACCAGATCCAGCGACAAAGCCGACAATGACCGCTCCGCGTCAGGCCCGAGCAGCACGGTGGAATCGTCATCGAGCGAGCCGCCGGAAAGCCGCAGCTCGCAACGCACGAAACGCTGGACGGTCGGCACCATTGAGATGTCGTTGAGCGTCAGCGCCAGGTTCGAGCGGTCGGCGAGCAAGGGCAAGAGCTTGTGCGTGATGACTCCGGCGCCGATAAACACAGACGCGTGGTCATCGATGAAATCCGCCGCCAGCCTTGCGATCGCCATATCGGCGGCCTGCCGGGTCGCGCTCGCCGGCACCGCCGACAACACGTTTTCGCCCGGCCGTTGCGCGACATAACGCGCCTTGCCGAACGCACGGATGAGGTAGCGCTGCTGCTCGAGGTAATTCAGGTCAGAGCGGATGGTGACGCTCGATACGTCGAACGCGGTCGCGAGTTCATCGACCGATACCTCGCCGCGCTTGCGAACAAGTTCGACAATGCGCAGACGTCGATGAAGCGAGTTTTTATTGGCCAGCACGGACAAACCACCTTTGCACTTTCGTTTCGAAAGATTCTAGTTTCGAAACGAAAGAGACGCAAAGCGGTTTATCGTCGGTGTTTACCCGCGCTCGTGCTGTTTTTTAGGTGCGCTTTCGATACCAGATCGCATAGACGCCAATCAGGACGGCCATGAACGCGAATCCGTAGACGAGCGTCATGCGGAATTCGTCGGTGAACGCGGTGGTGATCATGATCGCGGCCATCAGGACCGCGCCGAGCACGCTTCCGACCGGATGCAGGATCATGCGGAAGGACAACGGAGGCCCGTTGTAGCGCACGCGGAAGAAAAGATGCGTGACGAAGATCATCAGCCACGCGAACATCGCGCCGAAAATGGCGAGCGACATCATCAAGCCGAAGGCCATCGCCGGCCAGAACGCGGTCAGGACGGTCGCCAATGCAATGCCGATGGTCGAGACGGAAAGCGCCGCGGTCGGCACGCCGTTCGCGCTCAGGCGCCCGAATCGAGCCGGCGCGTAGCCCGCGCGCGACAGGCTGAACATCATGCGCGTGGTGATATAGAGCTGGCTGTTCATGGCGGACAGCGCCGCGACCAGCACCACGAAGTTGATCACACCTGCAGCGTACGGAACGTGCGTGGCGGCCATGACCTTGACGAACGGACTTTCGTCAGTGCTCGCCTGCGTCCATGGAACGATGGCCAGCATCAGCGCCAGCGTGAGTAAGTAAAACAGCACAAGACGGAAGACGGTCGACCTGAACGCCTTCGCCACTGCGCGTTGAGGATCGCGCGCTTCGCCCGCTGCGACCGCAATGGTCTCGATGTTCAGGTAGCTGAAGATCGACACGATCACCGCGAACCACATGCCTTTCAAGCCGTGCGGAAAGAACCCGCCGTGCGCGGTGAAGTTGCTGAACCCCACGCCGGAAGACGTTGGCGCGCCATAGACGAACACGGCGCCGAGCAAAATGAATGCGACGATGGCCACGATCTTCAGCATCGAAAACGCATACTCGATCACGCCGTAGACCTTCACGCTGGCTGCGTTCACCCCGATCAACGCGCCCGAAAACCCGACGATCCAGTACCAGCCGGGCACGTTCGCGAACCAGTACTTCATGAACACGGCAACCGCGCTGACCTCCGTGCCGACGGCGAACACAACCGCCGACCAGTACGCGTACCGCACGAGAAACCCCGCGAGCGGCCCGATATAAAACTCTGCGTAAGCGCCGAACGAACCCGATGTCGGATGCGCCACCGTCATCTCGGCAAGCGCGCCCATCAGCAACAAGGCGATGACCGCGCCTATCGCGTAACTCAGCAACACGCTCGGCCCGGCAAAGCCGATCGCAAAACCGCTGCCCAGAAACAATCCCGTTCCAATCGCCCCGCCAATGGCGATCATCGACATCTGTCCGGCCGTCAGACTCCGGTGCAGCCCCTTCTCCCGTTCGATAATGGTCTCGAACGACCCACGTTCAAAGCTCAAATCAACCTCTTGAATTCAATATCCGCAACGCTCGCGGACGTGAAAAAGCGAGGCGGCGCGGAAAGTTTCTCCGCGCCGCCTCGCCGATGATGACACACCTTACACGCGTGTCACCTGACTTCAGTCATCACCTGCTTGTTGCTTACTCGACCTCGACCGCTTCCGGGTTTGGATTGCGCGGAACCGGGCTTTCGTCGAATGTCAGCGACACCTTGTCGTCCGCATCCACGTCGACCGTCACGCGCCCACCCGTCATCAGCTTGCCGAACAGCAACTCGTCAGCCAGCGCACGACGAATCGTGTCCTGGATCAGGCGCTGCATTGGCCGTGCGCCCATCAGCGGATCGAAACCATGCTTCGCGAGGTGCTTGCGCAACGCGTCCGTAAAGACCGCATCGACCTTCTTCTCGTGCAACTGATCTTCCAGTTGCATCAGGAACTTGTCGACCACGCGCATGATGATTTCTTCATCCAGCGAACGGAAGCTGATGATCTGGTCCAGACGATTGCGGAACTCAGGCGTGAACATCCGCTTGATATCGGCCATTTCGTCGCCGGTTTCCCGACGGTTCGTGAAGCCGATAACCGATTTCTGCATCGCTTCAGCGCCCGCGTTCGTCGTCATGATGATGATGACGTTGCGGAAATCCGCCTTGCGACCGTTGTTGTCGGTCAGCGTGCCGTGGTCCATGACCTGCAGCAGCACGTTGTAGATATCCGGATGCGCCTTCTCGATTTCGTCCAGCAACAGCACGCAATGCGGCTTCTTCGTGACGGCTTCGGTCAGCAAACCGCCCTGATCGAATCCGACATATCCCGGCGGCGCGCCGATCAGTCGGCTCACCGCGTGACGTTCCATGTACTCGGACATGTCGAAGCGCAGCAGTTCGATACCCAGCGTGAACGCCAGTTGCTTCGCAACTTCCGTCTTGCCGACACCCGTCGGACCCGAGAACAGGAATGCGCCGATTGGCTTGTCCGTCTTGCCGAGACCCGCCCGCGCCATCTTGATGGCGGCCGCGAGGGCATCGATGGACTGGTCTTGTCCGAACACCACGCTCTTCAGATCCCGATCCAGCGTCTGCAGCTTGCTGCGATCGTCTTGCGACACGCTTTGCGGCGGGACACGGGCGATCTTCGAGATGATTTCCTCGATCTCATTCTTGCCGATCGTTTTCTTTTGCTTCGACTTCGGCAGGATCCGTTGCGCGGCACCCGCTTCATCGATCACGTCGATTGCCTTGTCCGGCAAATGACGGTCGGTGATGAAACGCGCCGACAGTTCAGCCGCTGCTGAAAGCGCACCCGACGAATACTTCACGCCGTGATGTTCCTCGAACCGCGACTTGAGTCCACGCAGGATCGCGATGGTCTGCTCGACAGTCGGCTCAGCGACATCGACCTTCTGGAAACGACGCGACAACGCTGCGTCTTTTTCGAAGATCCCACGATATTCGGTGAACGTAGTGGCGCCGATGCACTTCAGTTGACCCGACGACAACGCCGGCTTCAGCAGATTGGATGCATCCAGCGTTCCGCCCGATGCAGCACCCGCGCCGATCAGCGTATGAATCTCGTCGATGAACAACACCGCATGCGGGCGTTCCTTCAACTCTTTCAACACTGTCTTGAGACGCTGCTCGAAATCGCCCCGGTACTTAGTACCGGCGAGCAATGCACCCATATCGAGCGAATACACCTGTGCGTCGGCGAGAATATCCGGCACTTCGCCGCGCGTGATGCGCCAGGCGAGCCCTTCGGCAATGGCGGTCTTACCCACGCCAGCCTCACCTACGAGCAGCGGATTATTCTTCCTGCGGCGGCAAAGTACTTGCACCACACGTTCGACTTCCAGTTCGCGGCCGATCAGCGGATCGATCTTGCCGTCCTTCGCAAGCTGGTTCAGGTTCTGCGTGAACTGCGCAAGAGGGGTTTCCTTTTGCGCTGCCGCGTCTTCCGCTTCCGGATTCGCTTCGCTGCTCGCCTTCGCCGCATCGCCCGTGTTCGTCTTCGCAATACCATGCGAGATGAAATTGACGACGTCGAGGCGCGTTACGCCCTGCTGTTGCAGGTAGTAGACGGCATGCGAATCTTTTTCGCCGAAGATAGCGACCAGCACGTTCGCGCCGGTGACTTCCTTCTTCCCATTCGACGTTGATTGCACATGCATGATCGCGCGCTGAATCACGCGCTGAAAACCAAGCGTGGGCTGAGTATCGACGTCGTCCGTGCCGGGCACGGTGGGCGTGTTGTCATGAATGAAATTGCGCAGGTTTTGCCGCAAATCTTCAATATTTGCTGCGCATGCACGCAACACTTCAGCCGCGGTCGGGTTGTCCAACAAGGCCAGTAAAAGATGCTCGACCGTAATGAACTCGTGCCGCGCCTGACGTGCTTCCATAAACGCCATGTGCAGACTGACTTCCAGTTCC
>Ga0153932_1000265_pt1 | contig 18393 bp, 17 predicted proteins | sample TSNJ016MetaG_FD_102273 | JGI IMG/M metagenome (GOLD analysis project Ga0153932, IMG submission 102273) | Attine ant fungus gardens microbial communities from New Jersey, USA - TSNJ016 MetaG | ecosystem: Host-associated > Fungi > Mycelium > Unclassified | place: USA: New Jersey, Wharton State...
CCATCGACGGCGAGCGTGTCGTGCTCACGCCACCAGAGCCGCAATGGCTCTTTGCCGACATTGCCGGGGAGGGCGTATGAGGCTTCATGGATTTTTGATAGGACAAACAGAGACGTTGCTGGCGGACGTATTGCGTTTCAGCGGTCCCGCCGACGCCGCCACCAGCCGTTTTTTCCGCGCGCACCCGAAGCTCGGACACAACGAACGCGGGGTTATCGCTGAAGCGGTATTCGCGGTCCTGCGCCGGAAGATGGAGTTTTCGCACCTCGCGGAAAGCGGCTCGGGCAATCTGGCGCGGCGTCTCGCGTTGCTGGGACTGATGCAGACGGCGGGTTTGTCGGCGGTAAAACCGTTTATCTCCGCCGATGAATACCAGTGGCTCAACCAGGTTTCGAAGATCGATCCGGGCAGCCTGCCGGTGCGCGTGCGCACGAACTTGCCGCAGTGGATCTACGACGCGATGACCAAGCGGTTCGATACCGACGAACTCGCCCAGCTCGCCGCCGCGCTGAATTACCCGGCGCCGCTCGATTTGCGCGCGAATCCGATCAAGGCCACGCGCGATCAGGTGATCAAGACGTTGACGGAAGCGGGCATCGACGCCGGTGAAATGCCGTTCGCGCCTTATGGCGTGCGGGTGGACGGCAAGCCGGCGCTCACGCGCCTGCAACCGTTCCAGGACGGCTGGATCGAAGTGCAGGACGAGGGCAGCCAGCTTTTGTGCTCGCTGGTTGCGCCCCGGCGCGGCGAAATGATCGTGGATTTCTGCGCGGGCGCGGGCGGCAAGACGCTGGCGCTGGGCGCGATGATGCGCTCGTCCGGCCGTCTCTATGCCTTCGACGTGTCGGACCGCCGTCTTGCGAAACTCAAGCCACGCCTCGCTCGCAGCGGTTTGTCGAACGTCAATCCAGTGTTGATCGACAGCGAGCACGACGCCAAGATCAAGCGGCTGGCAGGCAAGATCGACCGCGTTCTCGTCGATGCCCCCTGTTCGGGCCTTGGCACGCTGCGGCGCAATCCGGACCTGAAATGGCGTCAATCGCCGGAATCGGTCGCTGAACTGACGCCGAAGCAGCTATCCATCCTGACCAGTGCGGCCCGGCTCGTGAAAGTGGGCGGCCGTCTCGTCTACGCGACATGCAGCATGCTCGAGGCGGAAAACGAGGGCGTAGTGACGCAGTTCCTCGCCTCGCACCCGCTGTTCAAGCTGGTCCCGGCGAAAGATGTGCTCGCAGAACAGCGCATCGACCTCGATACCGGCGACTATCTGCAGCTGTGGCCGCACAAGCACGGAACGGACGGTTTCTTTGCGGCGGTGCTTGAACGCCTGCCCAATCCGGCAAAAGAGTCACCGGTGGAAGAGGTTGCCGCCGAATAAGCGGTATCTGCCTTTCTTGACACGGATTGGCGACCAATCCGTGGTCAAGTTCTCAAAAAGGAGGAAATCGGGGTTAAGCGCACTTGATTTAGCGGCAATCAAGCGGTCAAAATTCCCGTTGCTTTTGCGCGAAATCAAAAATTTCCTCCATGCACACAAAGACTTGGAACGCTTGACGTAAAATGCCGTCGAACCACGTGCATAATCCTTTCATGCACCCAACAGCCGTCGATACTGTTTTCGTTCGGCTAAATTTCACCGCCTTTTAGGTAAATTGCCTTGCTGAATTCATCGCTTGAATTTCTCGCCAACGGTTTGCTGGACCTTACGTGGTGGCAAATCCTGTTGTTCACTCTCGTGATGACGCACATCACGATCATCGGCGTGACCGTCTACCTGCATCGCTGCCAGGCGCACCGCGCGCTGGAGTTGCATCCGGCCGTCAGTCACTTCTTCCGTTTCTGGCTGTGGATGACCACCGGCATGCTGACCGGCCAATGGGCCGCGATTCATCGCAAGCACCACGCCAAGTGCGAGACCGAAGAAGATCCGCACAGCCCGCAAACGCGCGGCATCTGGAAAGTCCTGCTCGAAGGCGCCGAGCTTTATCGTTCGGAAGCCAAGAACGAGGAAACCATGCGCAAGTTCAGTCACGGCACGCCGAACGACTGGATGGAACGCAATGTCTACACGCGCTACCCGATTCTCGGCATCAGCATCATGATGGTGGTCGACGTTGCGCTGTTCGGCATCGTGGGTCTTTCGGTCTGGGCCGTGCAGATGATCTGGATTCCGTTCTGGGCCGCCGGCGTGGTCAATGGTCTTGCTCACTGGTGGGGTTATCGCAACTTCAACTCGTCGGACGCCAGCACGAACATTTTCCCGCTCGGCATCCTGATCGGCGGCGAAGAACTGCACAACAATCACCACACGTATGCCACGTCGGCGAAGCTGTCGAACAAGTGGTACGAATTCGACATTGGCTGGATGTATATCCGCATCATGTCGGCGTTCAAGCTGGCCAAGGTCAAGAAGATCGCGCCCACGCCGCGTTTGTCGGCATCGAAGCCCGTGCTCGATCACGACACGCTGCAAGCCGTCTTGTCGAACCGCTACGAAGTGATGGCGCGTTACGGCAAGGCCATGAAGCGTGCGTATCGTCAGGAATTGTCGAAACTGAAGGACGGCGGTTCCACCGATAAATACCAGTTGATGCGCGGTGCGCGCAAATGGGCGCACAAGGAAGAAGCCGGTCTCGACGAGCCGCAACGCCAGCAATTGCCGGCGCTGTTCTCGGACAACCACAAACTGCGCACCTACATTGAGTTGCGCCAGGATCTGGCTGCCATGTGGGACCGTTCCAATGCGTCGCGCGAACAACTGCTCGCGCAATTGCAGGACTGGTGTCATCGGGCGGAGCAGAGCGGCATCAAGGCGCTGCAGGATTTCGCATCGCGCCTGCGCCGGTACGCCTGACGAGTGGTCTGAACCACGACCCGAAACGCAGAAACCTTCGTCACTGTTATCCGCTAAAATTTCGTGACGTTACGAGACCCCGCTCTGGCGGGGTTTTGTCGTTTTGGAACGGCAACATGCGCGCCGTTTTTACGAGATTGGAGACAGGCAAGCGATGGAACAGGCGATAAAAAGCGTCGAGTACGACCTGCCGCAAGGGTTGACGTGCGGCATCGGCCAGGCATGGGCGAAAGTGCCCGATGCGCCGTCGCAGGAAGAGAGGCGCGAGTTGAAGGAGCGCATTCGCGCGTTGCTCGTGCGCGAGAAAGCGGTGTTGGTCGCACATTATTACGTCGATGCCGAGCTGCAAGAGCTCGCCGATGAAACCGGCGGTTGTGTAGCGGATTCGCTGGAGATGGCGCGCTTCGGGCGCGACCACGCAGCGCACACGCTGGTTGTGGCCGGCGTGCGTTTCATGGGCGAGACGGCGAAGATTCTCAGCCCTGAAAAGCGCGTGCTGATGCCCGATCTGGACGCCACGTGTTCGCTGGACCTCGGTTGTCCCGCCGACGAATTCTCGACTTTCTGCGATGCACATCCCGACCGCACGGTCGTCGTGTATGCGAATACCAGCGCGGCTGTGAAGGCGCGGGCGGACTGGATGGTGACATCGTCGATCGGGTTGGAAATCGTCGCCGACATGCACGCGCGTGGCGAAAAAATCCTCTGGGCGCCGGACCGGCATCTGGGCTCGTACATCCAGAAGAAAACCGGCGCCGACATGCTGCTGTGGCAAGGCTCGTGTCTCGTGCACGATGAGTTCAAGGGCGTCGAACTCGATCTGCTGCGGGCCGAATATCCCGATGCAAAAATCCTCGTTCATCCGGAATCGCCGGAAGGCGTGGTTGCGTTGGCGGACGTGGTGGGGTCGACCACGCAATTGATCGATGCCGCCGTGAAGCTCGACGCGAAGCGTTTCATTGTTGCGACCGATCTCGGGATTCTGCACAAGATGCGGCTTGCGGCGCCGGGCAAGGAGTTTATCGAAGCGCCGACCGCCGGCAATAGCGCGAGCTGCAAGAGTTGCGCGCATTGCCCCTGGATGGCCATGAACGGGCTGACCAATCTCGCCGCGGTGCTGGAGCGCGGCAACAACGAGATTTTCGTGGATCGCGCGACCGGTGAACGGGCGCGTGTTCCTATCGACCGGATGCTCGACTTCGCAGCGGGTCACAAGAAGCGCGTGCAGGCGAGCGGCGATCTGGCGAAGGATGGTTCGTTGTTTTCAAACGTTGGAGCGGCGTGAATGACTTCTGCCAGTCAGTTGGTTTCCCCTTTATTCAATGAAATCCGTGCGCAATACGGCGCGGCCTTCGACCAGGCGCTTGCACGCAATGTGACCGATGCGCTTGCCGAAGATATCGGCGATGGCGACCGCACCGGGCTTCTGGTCCCGGCGAAGATAGAAAGGACAGCGCGGATCATCGTTCGCGAGGAAGCGGTGCTTTGCGGCGTGCCCTGGTTCGAGGGCGCGATGCGGCGCGTGGATGAATCGATTCGCGTTGAATGGCTTTATCAGGAAGGCGCGCGGATGCGTGCTGATTCGCCCGTTGTGTTGCTGCGCGGCCCGGCGCGTGCGCTGCTCACCGCGGAGCGCAATGCGTTGAACTTCCTGCAGTTGCTCTCGGGCGTGGCGAGCGCGACGCGGCGCTTTGTTGACGCAATAGACGGCACGCGCGCGCAGATCCTCGATACCCGCAAAACGCTGCCCGGCCTGCGTCTCGCGCAGAAGTACGCGGTCCGTGTCGGCGGCGGCGCGAACCAGCGGCTCGCACTTTATGACGGCATCCTGATCAAGGAAAACCACATTGCCGCCGCCGGCGGCGTGGGCGCGGCAATGGATTCGGCGCTCGCGCTGAATGCCGGCGTGCCCATCCAGATCGAAGTCGAAACGCTGGAGCAGCTCGAGACCGCGCTCGCGCATCGGGCGGAATCCGTTTTGCTCGACAACTTCAGCTTCGACGCCATGCGCGACGCTGTCGGCCTGACGGCCGGACGCGCAGTGCTGGAGGTATCGGGCGGCGTGAACTTCGATAGCGTGCGCACGATTGCGGAGACGGGCGTGGACCGGATTTCGATTGGCGCATTGACGAAGGATGTGCGCGCCACGGATTATTCGATGCGTCTGGAATGACGCGTTGAGTGCACGACGATCATGGCGTGCAACGCGCCATGATCGAGGTTTTCCCCTGCATCTCGCACAATGTCGTGTCTAGACAACTTTGCGACGTTCCCCTCAAAGTGCGCTGTTTTTCCGCCGAATTCGTTCCGTTAATCCCCGTAACTTCCCCGTAAGCCTTGTCCGTGAAGCCGCTCGGTATTTTCCCTAGGTTTTCGCGCCCGCGAACAAAAACCGTTGCCAGTCCTTTTTGTTCAATGCATGCTTGTCTATACAAGTTGGCGATTCGCCAATCGGTTAATCACTCATTTTCGGAAAAGTGGCTCAACTATGACAGGCAAAATGAACTTGCTGGCTCGACTGGCGGCATCGGTGGCCGTTGGTCTTATCGCGCTCGGCGCCGCCAATGCGCAGGCGAAGGACTGGAAAACCGTCACGATCGCCACGGAAGGCGCGTACGAACCGTGGAACCTCACGCTGCCCGGCGGCAAACTCGGCGGGTTCGAGCCGGAGCTCATCCAGAACGTGTGCGATCGCATCAAGATCCAGTGCAAGCTCGTGACGCAGGACTGGGACGGCATGATCGCCGGGCTGCAAGCGGGCAAGTTCGACGTGCTCATGGACGCGATCTCGGTCACCCCTGAACGCGAAAAGATCATCGCTTTCTCCCGGCCTTACGCATCCACGCCGGCCGCGTTCGTCGCTTCCGGTGACGCGCCTGCTGCGCTCGCGAAGCAGCCCGGTGCCGGGCAGATCGTGAAACTCACGGGCGACGCAGCCCACGACAAAACCACCGTCGATGCATTGCGCGTGGCGCTGAAGGGCAAGACCATCGGCATTCAGTCGGGCACGGTGTACACGAAGTTCATCGATACGAACTTCAAGGACGTTGCCACCATCCGCGAGTACAAAACCGCGCCGGAGCATGACCTGGATCTGGTGGCTGGCCGCATCGATGTCGCCTTCGACGACAGCACGTACTGGGCATCGGCGTTCGCCAAGCCGGAAAACAAGGGCCTGGCCTTCACAGGACCGAAGATCTCGGGACCGGTCTGGGGTCCGGGCGAAGCGCTCGCATTCCGCCAGTCTGACAAGGACTTGAAGGCCAAGTTCGACGAAGGCATCGCCGCGGCGCTCGCCGACGGCACCGTCAAGCGTCTTTCCATGAAGTGGATGAAGGTCGACGCCACGCCTTGATTTGATCGCTACCTGATCAACGCCCCCAGGACGATGCAACACCGCAGGAGATAAAAGATGAATCTGGTTCAACTACTCGGCTTCGGCGAGCAAGGGTGGGGCGGCGCGTTGCTGGTCGCGCTGCTCATGACCGTGCTTCTGACCATCGCCGCGCTTGCCGTGGGCGCTGTGTTCGGCGCGATGGTCGCGTCCGCGAAACTGTCGCGCAGCCGCACGCTGAGGGTTATCGGCGATGCGTACACCACGCTCTTTCGCGGCATTCCCGAACTGCTGATCATCTATCTCTTCTACTTCGGCGGTTCTTCGGTGGTCACCGCCGTCGGGCAGTTTTTTGGCGCCGATGGATTTATCGGCGTGCCGCCGTTTGTGGTCGGCGCGCTCGCCATCGGGCTGATTTCGGGCTCGTATCAGGCGGAGGTTTACCGCTCGGCGGTGCTGGCCGTGTCCCGTGGCGAGATCGAGGCGGCGCGCGCCATTGGCATGTCCACGCCGACGCTGTGGCGCCGCGTGCTGATCCCGCAGGTCGTGCGTTTTGCGCTGCCGGGGATCGGCAATGTGTGGCAGTTGAGCCTGAAGGATTCAGCGTTGATCGCGGTGACGGGGCTCGCCGAACTGATGCGCACGAGCCAGGTCGCGGCCGGATCGACGCATCAGTACTTCACGTTCTATGTGGTCGGCGGGGCGCTTTACCTGATCCTCACGAGCCTGTCGAACCGTGTCTTCGATCGCGCTGAAGCGCGCATCGGCCGGTCGTTTCGCAGCACGCTTGCGCGCCATTAAGACGAACGTCCCAAGAGAATCCGACCATGAACATCGATTTCGAATTTCTCGGCGATACGTTGTCGAAACTCCTGGCCGCCGTGCCGACCACGCTCGGGCTTTTCTTCGCCTCGCTGATTGTGGGTGGCCTGCTTTCGCTCGTGATCGTCGCAATGCGCGTCAGCCCCAACTGGGCGATAAACCGGTTTGCGCGCGCGTACATCCTGGTGTTTCGCGGCTCGCCGCTCCTGATCCAGATGTTCCTTGTTTATTACGGGCTGGGGCAATTTCCCGCGGTCCGCGCGAGCATCGTCTGGCCCGTGCTTCGCGAGCCTTATGCGTGCGCGATTCTTTCGCTGGCGTTGTGCACCGCAGGTTATACCGCCGAGATCATCCGTGGCGGTCTGCAGTCCGTGCCGCATGGCCAGATTGAAGCGGCGCTCGCATGCGGCATGTCGCGCTGGACGGTGCTGCGCCGGATCATCGCACCGATCACGCTGCGCTATGCGCTGCCTGCGTATTCCACCGAAGCCGTGCTGCTCGTCAAATCGACGGCGCTTGCAAGTCTCGTCACCGTCTGGGACGTGACCGGCGTCGCGCAGCAGATCATCCAGCGAACCTACCGGACCATGGAAGTGTTCGTCTGCGCCGCGGCCATTTATCTCGTGCTGAATTTCATCATCGTGCGTGCGCTCGGGATGCTCGAAAAGAAGCTCTCGCCGCATCTGCGTGATCGTAACGAAACGGTATCGAAGAAACCTGTGCCTGCATCGCTCAAGGCAACGACGGTGCCAAACACGCATATCGATTCCTGAATCGGAGGGAGAAACTCATGAACACCAGCAGCTCCATTGCGCTCTCCGCGAGCAACATCCACAAGTCTTTCGGCGATGCGCACGTGCTCAAGGGCATTTCCCTCGATGCGCACGAAGGCGACGTGATCTCGATCCTGGGTGCGAGCGGCTCGGGCAAAAGCACGTTCCTGCGCTGTATCAACATGCTTGAAACGCCGGATGACGGCGAAGTGAAACTGGCGGGCGAAGCCATCGAAATGAAGCGGGGCCGCGATGGACGTCTGCAGCCCGGCAACCGCAAGCAGGTCGACCGGATTCGTTCGCAGCTCGGCATGGTGTTCCAGGGTTTCAATCTCTGGTCGCACATGACGGTGATGCAGAACGTGATCGAAGGGCCGCTGCGTGTGCAAAAGCGCACGCGTGCCGAGTGCGTTGAAGAAGCCGAGCAGTTGCTGACGAAGGTCGGCCTGTATGAAAAACGCGATGCGTACCCTGCGCATTTGTCGGGCGGCCAGCAACAGCGCGTCGCGATCGCGCGTGCACTGGCAATGCACCCGAAGGTCATGCTCTTCGATGAACCCACGTCCGCGCTCGATCCCGAACTGGTCGGCGAAGTGCTGCGCGTGATGCGCGCGCTCGCCGAAGAAGGGCGGACCATGCTGGTCGTCACGCACGAGATGGGCTTTGCGCGGCATGTGTCGAACCGGGTGATGTTCCTGCATCAGGGACAAGTCGATGCCGAAGGTCCCCCCGACGACCTTTTCAATGGACGATGCTCGGAACGCTTCCAGCAGTTTGTATCGAGTCATCATTCACGTACCGCCAACTAATCTGCAAGCGAGGTTATCGTGCTGGCCAGTTCCCTTTTGCAGGCGCCATCGATTGATTCCGTGGTCATCGGCGCCGGACTGAATAACGGTTTCATTCATGGATATACATCGGCCGTGGTGAATCTCGATGCGCCGCTTGGATGGCGCGATATCGCGCGGATTGCGAATGGCGCGAAGCTGGTTTTATCGCCCGATGCACGCGCCCGGATCGATCATGCGCGCGCATTGGTCGAGCAGATCGTCGAGCGCCGGATTCGCGCTTATGGCGTGAACACGGGCGTGGGCGCGCTGTGCGATGTGATCGTGTCGCCGTCCGAACAGCGCACTTTGTCGCGCAACATCTTGATGAGCCACTCGGTGGGCGTCGGCGAACCACTGCGGCGCGAGGAGACGCGGGCGATCATCGCGGCGGCGGTCAACAACTTCGCGCACGGGAAGTCAGGCGTGCGGCTCGAACTGGTCGATTTGCTCGTCACGCTGCTCGACAGCGGGGCGATTCCCGAAGTGCCGGCGTTCGGGTCTGTCGGTTATCTGAGTCATATGGCGCATATCGCGCTGGTGCTGATCGGCGAAGGATTTGTCCGCGATGACACTGGCCGGCTCAGCGCGGCTTGTGCGTTGCAGCGGCTCGAACGCGAACCGCTGGTGCTGGAGGCGAAGGAAGGCCTTAGCGTGGTCAACGGCACGCCGTGCGTGACGGGGCTCGCCTCTCTTGCGCTGGCGCGCACCGAGCGCCTGCTGCAATGGGCCGACACCATTTCCGCAATGACCTTCGAAAACCTGCGCGGGCAGGCCGCCGCCTTCGATGCCGACTCCCTTGCGCTGCGGATATCGCCGGGATTGTCGGTGGTGGGCGCGCATTTGCGCGAGCTTCTGGCCGACAGCGGGATCATCGCGGCGTCGTTTGGGCGCAGCACGCAGGACCCGCTGAGCTTGCGCACGATCCCCCACGTCCACGGCGCTGCCCGCGATGTGTTCGCGACCACCGCCGAAGTCGTGAACCGCGAGCTGGCGTCCGTCACCGACAACCCCGTCGTCACCGGCACGCTTGCCGCGCCGCGCGTCTTTTCCCAGGCGCATGCGGTGGGCGCGTCGATCGGTCTCGCGATGGACAGCTTGAGCACGGCCGTGGCCGAAGTCGCTGCGATGGCGGAGCGGCGTATCGACCGGCTGGTGAACCCGCTGGTGAGCGGCTTGCCCGCATTCCTCGCCGATAGCGGCGGCACGTGTTCCGGCTTCATGATCGCGCAGTACACGGCGGCGTCGCTGGTCGCGCACAACCGGCGGCTCGCAATGCCTGCCAGCCTCGATGGCGGCATCACGTCCGGTCTGCAGGAGGACCATCTGTGCCACGCGACGCCGGCAGCGCTGAAGGCGCTGGAGATCATCGCGAACGCGGAGCGGATTTTTGCGATCGAATTGCTTGCCGCGGCGCAGGCCTACGACCTGCAGCCCCCCGACCTGACGCGCGCGCCCAGGACGGACGCCGTGTACCGGAGCGTGCGTGCGGTGATCTCGCCATATCGTGATGACCGGCCGCTCGCGGGCGATATCGCCGCCGCTGTTGCCTTCGTCTGCGAGGCTGCGCCAGTTTTCTAAACCGCTGTATAGACAGATTCATGCCGCCACTTGCTGGCGGCATTTGCATTGTTCCCCGCTGCCAAGCCGCGCCACGCCCGGTTCCTGCCTCATCAAAGTAAACCCCTACGGGAATCGATTAACCTTCACTTGCGCTCCTTTTTATTTTAATTCAGACTTGTATATACAACTTGTCGACCGACCCGCGCAGCGCTTCGAAAGCCGCGGCATCGGCCTCAAAAGACCGAATACTTTCAATCCTGTCCAAGGAGTGCTTCTATGAAAAACCACAACCCACGTCCCCTGCGCGCACCGCGCGGCACCGAACTTACGTGCAAGAGCTGGCTTACCGAAGCGCCGTACCGGATGCTGCTGAACAACCTCGATCCCGAAGTCGCCGAGAACCCCGACAAGCTGGTTGTGTACGGCGGTATAGGCCGCGCCGCGCGCAACTGGGAATGCCTCGACAAGATCCTGGAAACGCTGCAACGCCTGGAAAGCGATGAGTCGCTGCTCGTACAATCGGGCAAGCCGGTTGGCGTATTCAAGACGCACGCCGACGCGCCGCGCGTGCTGATCGCGAATTCGAATCTCGTGCCGAAATGGGCGACGTGGGAGCACTTCAACGAGCTCGACCGCAAGGGCCTCTTCATGTACGGCCAGATGACGGCCGGGAGCTGGATCTACATCGGCAGCCAGGGGATCGTGCAGGGCACGTACGAAACCTTCGTGGAAGCGGCGCGCCAGCATTTCAACGGTAGCTGGAAAGGCCGCTGGATCCTGACGGCGGGCCTGGGCGGCATGGGCGGCGCGCAGCCGCTCGCGGCGACGCTGGCGGGGGCGGTATCGCTGAATATCGAGTGCGACCAGACGCGCATCGACTTCCGTCTGCGCACGCGCTACGTCGATAAACAAGCAAAGGATATCGATCACGCGCTCGAACTCATCAAGCAACATACCGCCGCAGGCGACGCCATCTCGATCGCGCTGCTGGGCAATGCCGCCGAAGTGCTGCCGGAACTCGTGCGCCGCGCCAAGGCCGGCGCCATCAAGCCGGATCTGGTCACTGACCAAACCTCGTCGCACGACCTGATCAACGGTTACCTGCCGGCCGGCTGGAGCCTGGAAAAGTGGCGCGCGGCATCGCTGGACGCCTCGCAACACGCCGAGCTCAAGGCCGCCGCGCAACGCTCGTGCGCGCAGCACGTCCAGGCCATGCTCGATTTCCACGCAATGGGAATCCCGGCCGTCGATTACGGCAACAACCTGCGTCAGGTTGCCTTCGATGACGGCGTGAAAAATGCCTTCGATTTCCCCGGCTTCGTGCCCGCGTATATCCGCCCGTTGTTCTGCGAAGGCAAGGGCCCGTTCCGCTGGGTCGCGCTGTCGGGCGATCCGGAAGACATTTACAAGACCGATGCCAAGCTGAAGGAACTGTTCCCGCATAACGCCGGCATGAACCGCTGGCTCGATATGGCGCGCGACCGCATTGCCTTCCAGGGTTTGCCGGCGCGGATTTGCTGGCTCGGGCTGGGTGAGCGTCACGTTGCCGGTCTCGCGTTCAACGAAATGGTGAAGAGCGGTGAGCTGAAGGCACCGATTGTCATCGGCCGGGATCATCTGGATACCGGTTCCGTCGCGAGCCCGAATCGCGAGACGGAAAGCATGAAGGACGGCACGGACGCCGTGTCGGACTGGCCGCTGCTCAATGCGCTCCTGAACACCGCTGGCGGCGCGACGTGGGTGAGCCTGCATCACGGCGGTGGCGTGGGCATGGGGTACTCGCAACACGCGGGCATGGTGATCGTCGCCGATGGCACCGAAGCCGCCCACAAGCGTCTCGCACGCGTGCTGGTGAACGACTGCGCGTCGGGCGTGATGCGTCATGGCGATGCCGGTTACGAGCAGGCCATCGAATGCGCGAAGAACTTCGGCCTCGACCTTCCATTCATCACGACCTGATATGTCTCTTGCCTTCAGCATCATTCGCGCGGCCGATCTGAAGGCCGTGCCGTGGAAAAACGGTGGCGGCGCGACACGTGAGATCGCGGCGTCGCCGAAGGGCGCCGCATTCGATGCGTTCGACTGGCGCGTGAGCGTTGCCGATGTATCGGAGGCGGGCGCGTTTTCGGTGTTCGACGGAATCGATCGTGTGCTGACGCTGATCGAGGGCGAGCAGATGGTGCTCATCGATTCCGAAGGGCCGGAGTATGTTCTCTCGCGCTGGGATTCGGTCGCGTTTGCGGGCGAAGCGTCGATCAGCGCGGAATTGCCGCACGGTCCCACGCGCGATTTCAACCTCATGTCAAGGCGCGATCGTGCGTCGGGGAACGTGACGGTTCGTCGTCTGGCTGAACAATTGGACGTGGCGCGCGGCAGCGTCGTGCTGTTCGCGGCGCTCGGCGCATTTGCGGTGAACGGCGAGCGTTTGTCCCAGGGCGATGCAATGGTTTTCGATGCAAGCGAGAATGGCGTGTTGAGCATCGAACCGCTTTCGCAAGACGCGGTTCTGATCGACGCCCGTATCGTTTCAAAGGATCCCGGACATGGCCTCCAGTAACACTTTGCAAGTCTGGCGCAACGCAAGGCTTTCGCCGCGCGCCGATCCGGCAGAAGTCATAGAGAACGCGGCGATTGTCGTGCGCGATGGCCGCATCGAATGGTTCGGCGCGGAGGCTGAAATGCCGCCGGCCTACACCGATGCCGTACGCCACGACCTGCAGCAAAGAATCGTCACGCCGGGTCTGGTCGATTGCCACACGCACCTCGTCTACGCTGGAAACCGCGCGGAAGAATTCGCGATGCGGCTCGAAGGCGCGAGTTACGAAGACATCGCCAAACGCGGCGGCGGGATTGTCTCGACGGTGCGCAACACGCGCGCGGCAAGCGAAGACGAACTCTTCGCGCAATCGCTGCGACGCCTCGATGCGCTGCTCGCCGAAGGCGTGACGGCGCTGGAAATCAAGTCGGGCTACGGGCTGGATCTGGCGACCGAGCGCAAGATGCTGCGCGTCGCGCGGCGTCTGGCTAAGACCCGGCCGGTGACGATCTCGACCACGTTTCTCGGCGCGCATGCGTTGCCGCCGGAATACGCCGATCGCGCCGATGACTACATCGACCACGTTTGCAACGAGATGTTGCCGACGCTCGCGGCCGAAGGTCTCGTAGATGCCGTCGATGTTTTCTGCGAGCGCATTGCGTTCACGCTGGAACAGGCCGAGCGCGTGTTCGGCGCGGCATCGAAGCTGAACCTGCCGGTGAAAATGCACGCCGAGCAGTTGTCGCTGATGGGCGGCGCGGCGCTCGCGGCGAAGCATCATGCATTGTCCGCCGATCACCTCGAATTCCTCGATGAAGCCGGCGCCATGGCCATGCGCGAAGCCGGCACGGTGGCCGTGTTGCTGCCCGGCGCGTTTTATTTCATCCGCGAAAAGCAACTTCCTCCCACCGATCTGCTGCGCCGTCATGATGTTCCGATCGCGCTCGCCACCGACAGCAATCCGGGTACATCGCCGAGCACATCGCTGCTCTTGATGCTCAACATGGGCTGCACGTTGTTTCGTCTATCGGTGGCCGAGGTGCTCGCGGGCGTTACGCGCCACGGCGCAAAAGCGCTCGGTCACGCCGATGTCACCGGCGAGATCAAGCTCGGCGCGAAGGCGGATTTCGTCGCATGGGATATCGTGACGCTCGCGGAACTGGCTTACTGGACCGGGCTGGAACGCTGCGCGCTGGTGGTGAGGCACGGCGCGGTCACTGTAGACAAACGGAAAATCGCATGACAAAAAACAGCCTGTTTGCCGAACACGCGCGTTTGCAGGATGGCTGGCGCCGCGATGTGCTGCTCGAATGGGACGATCACGGCACGCTGATCGCCGTGACGCCGGACACGAAGCAAGCGGCCGGCGTGCAAAAAGCCAACGGCCCCGTGCTCGCCGGCATGCCGAATCTCCACTCGCACGCGTTCCAGCGCGCAATGGCCGGCCTCACCGAATATCGTGCGAACCCGACGGACAGTTTCTGGAGCTGGCGCGACCTGATGTACCGGTTTGCATCGCGGATCTCGCCGGAAAGTCTGGGCGATATCGCGCGCTGGCTTTACATCGAAATGCTGAAGGCGGGTTACACGTCGGTTTGCGAGTTCCACTACGTGCACAACACGCCCGACGGCGCGCCCTACGCGAATCCCGCTGAAATGGCGGCGCGCGTGGTCAATGCGGCCGGACAAACCGGCATAGGCATGACGATGCTGCCCGTGCTTTATCAATACAGCGGTTTCGGCGCACGCGAGCCCACACCGGGCCAGGCGCGCTTCATCCACACGCCGGAATCCCTCCTTGATGCGCTCGTTTCGTTGCGTTCATCGCAAGCGGAAAACGGCAATCTCCGATACGGCGTCGCGCCGCACTCGCTGCGGGCGGTATCGAAGGAGACGTTGGGCCGCATGCTCGACGGCCTCGACCGCGAATTCCCCGGCGCGCCGGTGCATATCCATATTGCCGAGCAGACGGCCGAAGTCGATGCGTGCCTCGACGTCCTGAAAGCGCGTCCGGTGCAATGGCTGCTCGACAACTTCGACGTGAACGAACGATGGTGCCTCGTGCACGCGACCCACGTCGACCAGGACGAAGTCCGCGCGATGGCCGCAAGCCGCGCCGTCGCCGGCTTGTGCCTGACCACAGAAGCCAATCTCGGCGACGGCATTTTCCCGACGCACGCCTATCTCGCCGATAACGGCCGGTTCGGGCTTGGCTCGGACAGCCACATCGCGCTCGACTGGCGCTCGGAGCTGCGCCTGCTCGAATACGGACAACGGCTTACGCGATGCGAGCGCAACGTGCTGGCATCCGAGAAACAAACGTACGTCGCCGATCGTCTTTTCGATGCCGCCGCAGAAGGCGGCGCGTACGCGACCGGGCGCGCGGTCGGCGCGCTGGAAGCGGGGCGTCGCGCGGATTTCATCGTGCTCGATCCTGACCATTCGGCTATTGCGGGCCAGGCGCCGGACGCGTGGTTATCGGGCGTGGTGTTCTGCGAACATGGCGAGACGCCGGTGCTGGATGTTTGTGTCGGCGGTAGAGTCGTGGTTGAAGCGCGCCGGCATCGCGATGAGCGCGAAGCGTTCGGGCAGTATCGAAAAACGCTGGCGGGCCTGCTCAAATAAAGGAATTCACCCATGACCGATCAAGTTTTCACCTTGAAGCGCGGCACTGCGCCGCTGCTGATTTCGATTCCCCACGCCGGCACGCAGATTCCGGCGGACGTTGCCGCGACCATGAATCCGATTGCCCGCGAAGTCGACGACACCGACTGGCATCTCGAACGTCTCTACGGGTTCGCGGCGGACATGGGCGCGTCGATTCTCGCGCCGTTCAATTCGCGCTACGTGATCGACCTTAACCGTCCGCCCGATGGCGCGAACCTCTACCCGGGACGCGATACAACCGGCCTTTGTCCCGTCGATACCTTCAACAGCGAGCCGCTTTACCCGGAAGGTGGCGCGCCGACCGAAGCACAGATTGCGGATCGTCGCGAAAAATACTGGCGGCCGTACCACGATGCGTTGAGCGAAGAACTGGCGCGTCTGAAAGCCGCGCACGGCAAGGTGCTGTTGTGGGAAGCGCATTCCATCCGCTCGCACGTGCCGCGTTTCTTCGATGGCAAGCTCTTCGACTTCAACCTGGGCACCGCAGGCGGCGAGAGCGCGGTCGCGGGACTCGGTGAAAAGCTCGAGGCGATGGTCGCCAGGACCGGCGTGTACACGGCTGTTGCGAACGGGCGCTTCAAGGGCGGCTACATCACGCGTCATTTCGGCAAGCCGCAGGACGGCATCCACGCGGTGCAGCTCGAACTCTCGCAGATCACGTATATGGAAGAAACGCGCCCATATGCATACGACGAAACGCGCGCCGGCCAAGTCGCGCCGTTGATTCAGGATCTGGTGCAGTGCGCGCTGGATGCCGTGCGAGAGGGCTAACCTTCACGCCGCCTGACCGCGGGCGGCGTGAGCACGGTGGGCAGCGCCTTCGGCAATGTCTCCGGCCAATCGCGGCTGAAATGCAGGCCGCGGCTTTCACGCCGCGAACACGCGCTTTCAACGATCATTGAAGCGACATCGACCAGATTGCGCAGTTCGAGCAGGTCCCGGCTCACCTTGAAGTTCGCGTAGTACTCGTGGATTTCGTCCCGTAGCAACGCAATCCGATGCTGCGCGCGGGCGAGGCGTTTGTCCGTGCGTACAATCCCCACGTAATTCCACATCAGCCTGCGCAATTCGTCCCAATTGTGCGCGACGACAACTTCCTCGTCGGGATCGGAAACGCGGCTTTCGTCCCATGCGGGCAGCGGTGCATGCGCGCTCGTGGCATACCCTTCGGCTTCCATGGCTTGCGCCGCAGCGCGTCCGATCACGAGACATTCGAGCAGCGAATTGCTCGCCAGCCGGTTGGCGCCGTGCAAGCCCGTGCACGACGTTTCTCCCACCGCATAGAGTCCAGCGCGATCCGTGCGCCCGGCCAGGTCCGTGACCACGCCGCCGCATGTGTAATGCGCGGCCGGCACGACGGGAATCGGCTCCTTCGTTATATCGATACCGAACTCCCGGCAGCGCGCGAGGATGGTAGGGAAGTGCTCCTGCAGGAACGCCTCGGGCTGGTGGCTGATATCGAGATACACGCAGTCGATACCGCGCTTCTTGATCTCGAAGTCGATCGCCCGGGCCACGATATCGCGTGGCGCCAGCTCGGCGCGTTCGTCGTGCGCGGGCATGAAGCGGGTTCCATCGGGCAAGCGGAGGATGCCGCCTTCACCGCGGACCGCTTCGGAGATCAGGAACGACTTGGCGTACGGATGAAACAGGCAGGTCGGGTGGAACTGGATGAACTCCATGTTCGACACGCGGCAGCCCGCGCGCCAGGCCATGGCAATGCCGTCGCCCGTCGCGGTGTCGGGGTTCGTAGTGTAGAGATAGACCTTCCCGGCGCCGCCGGTCGCAAGCACCGTATGCGGCGCTTCGATGGTGACGGTGCGCCCGCTGGCAATATCGAGCGCATACAGCCCGTGACATCGATGCCCCGGGAGCCCGAGATGCTCGGATGTGATCAGGTCTATCGCGTGATGATCTTCGAGGACGGTGATATTCGGATGATTGCGCACGCGCTCGTTGAGCGTTGTGACGACCGCGTGGCCCGTGGCGTCGGCGGCGTGAATGACCCGCCTGTGGCTGTGGCCGCCTTCGCGCGTCAGATGAAAGCCGAGTTCGGCCGAGCCATCCCTGGTGAACGGCACCCCTTGTTCGATCAGCCATTCGATAGCCGCGCGCCCGTTGTCCACAATGAAGCGCGTGGCGGCGGCGTCGCACAGTCCGGCGCCGGCGATGAGCGTGTCATCGACATGGTTGTCCGTGCTGTCGCCGGAGTCGAGCACCGCTGCAATTCCGCCTTGCGCCCAATCGCTTGCGCCTTCGCTCACGCTGCGCTTGGCGAGGATCACGACGCGCCGCGTGTGCGCAAGATTCAGGGCGACGCTCAGGCCCGCCAGTCCGCTGCCGATGATTGCCACATCGAAATTCATCCTGCCATGTCTCCGTCAGTTGTTGTCCGCCATGACTTTCGATTCACGCCGATAGCACGTAAAAAAGTTTGGCCGACAAGCATAACGCGTGGGAAACGCGACCGACACTTTGCCGTTCGGCCAGTAGGGCGAAGGAATGAGCGAAGACCGGCTGAACCAAAGCAAAAAGCCTCGCAGAAGCGAGGCTTTTTGTGCAGCGATACAAACGAAACAGAGACCTTATTTGATCTTCGTTTCCTTGTAGTCAACGTGCTTGCGGATAACGGGATCAAACTTCTTGATCGCCATCTTTTCCGGCATGTTGCGCTTGTTCTTCGTGGTCGTGTAGAAGTGACCCGTGCCAGCGGTCGATTCCAGCTTGATCTTGTCGCGTGCGCCCTTGGCCATTTTCGTGCTCCTTAGACTTCACCACGTGCGCGCAAATCTGCGAGCACGGAGTCGATGCCGTTCTTGTCGATCAGGCGAAGGCCGGCGTTCGAGAGACGCAGACGAACCCAACGGTTTTCGCTTTCAACGAAGAAGCGACGGTTTTGCAGATTGGGCAGGAAACGACGCTTGGTGCGGTTGTTCGCATGGGAAACGTTGTTGCCGCTCATCGGCCCCTTCCCGGTTACTTGGCATACACGTGCCATGAGAGCACTCCTAATACGC
>Ga0153932_1000266_pt1 | contig 18359 bp, 11 predicted proteins | sample TSNJ016MetaG_FD_102273 | JGI IMG/M metagenome (GOLD analysis project Ga0153932, IMG submission 102273) | Attine ant fungus gardens microbial communities from New Jersey, USA - TSNJ016 MetaG | ecosystem: Host-associated > Fungi > Mycelium > Unclassified | place: USA: New Jersey, Wharton State...
ACATCGCCATGGTCGATGTCCAGAACCGGATGAAGCAGATCGAGTCGCGCCTGCCGCAGCAAGTCGTGCAGCAAGGCATCAGCGTCTTCAAGTCGACCGGCACGTTCCTGATGCTGGTCGCGCTCACTTCCACCGACGGCCAGCGCGATTCCGTGGAACTCAGCGACTACGTCAATCGCTATATGCTGCGCGACCTGAAGCGCGCGCCGGGTGTCGGCTCAGCCGAATTGTGGGACGCCGGAGAGGCGTTGCGGGTCTGGATCGATCCGATGAAACTGCGCGAATACAACCTGGCCGCGGCCGACGTCACCCAGGCCATCGCGGCGCAAAACGCGACGGTCACCGCCGGCACGCTTGGCGACGTGCCCTTCGTCGCCGGTCAGCAATTGACGGCGTCGGTCACGGTCAGGGGACAATTGATCTCGCCAGGCGAATTCGGCGAGATCGTGCTGAAAGCGCGCACCGACGGATCGGCCGTCCGGCTGAAGGACGTGGCGCGGGTCGAGGTGGGACGCGACAGCTACGCGTCGTTTTCTCGGCTGAACGGCAAGTCGGCGGCAACGATCGGTATCCGGCTTTCGCCTCAAGGCAACGCGATGGAAACCTCCGCCGCGATCCGCGCGAAGCTGGCTGAATTGTCGCGTAGCCTGCCACCGGGCACGGCGGTCGAAATTCCGTCCGACAACGCCAAGTTCGTCCACGTCGCGCTGCACGAAGTGGCGTTGACGCTCTTCGAAGCCGTGCTGCTGGTGTTCCTGGTCATGTGGCTTTTCCTGCGCGACCTGCGTTATGCGCTGGTGCCCACAGTGGTGATTCCGGTTGCGCTGACCGGCGCGCTGCTTGCGCTGTATGTGCTCGGCATGTCGATCAACGTGTTCACCATGTTCGCGATGGTGCTGGCGATCGGGATCCTGGTCGACGATGCCATCGTCGTGGTCGAGAACGTCGATCGCGTGATGCGCGAAGAGGGACTGGCGCCTCGCGCGGCCACGCGCCGGGCGATGCAGCAGATGGGCAGCGCGATTGTCGGCATTACCGCCGTGCTGACCGCCGTGTTCGTGCCGATGGCCTTTTTCCCCGGCAGCGTCGGCGGGATTTATCGGCAATTCACGGTCGCGATGATCGCGTCGATTCTAGTGTCCGCGTTCACGGCACTTTCACTGACGCCGGCGTTGTGCGCGAACCTGCTGAAAGCACCGCCGCGCAGTGCTGTGCGGCATGGTGCTCACGGCTTGCATGGATCGCACGGGGCCAGTGGCCGTTCGTTCGGCTTTACGGCCGCCTTCGACTGGACCTCGCGCAAATATCGCGGGCTCGTCGCGCGCGTGCTGCGCCGCGCGGGTTCCATGCTCGTGGTGTATCTCGTGCTGGCCGGCGCATGCGCGTTGCTTTATCTGCATATGCCGGGCGGCTTCCTGCCTCAGGAAGACCAGGCGCAGCTTCAGGTGATGGTGCAGTTGCCGGCGGGCGCTACGCAGGCGCGCACGCTCGCGGTCGTCGAGCAGGCGGAAGCAATCCTGAAACGCCAGCAGGCAGTGGCCAACGTGACGACCGTGGTCGGCTGGAGTTTCCAGGGCAGCGGCCAGAACGTGGCCATGTGTTTTGTCGATTTGAAGGACTGGTCGGCGCGCACGACCGACGCAGCCACGCTGCGCGACACGCTGAATCGCGGGTTCTCGAAGATCATGGACGGCGAGGTCACTGCCCAGATGCCGCCGTCGGTTCCGGGCATGGGTCATTCCGAGGGGTTCGTGATGCGGCTGGAAGATCGCGGCGGCATTGGCATTGCCGCGCTGACTGCCGCACGCGAACAGCTCTTCGACCAGGCCCGCCACAATCCCGCTTTCGCCGATGTCCATTCGGAAGCGTTGCCTGACGCGCCGCGCATCGTGCTGGAAGTCGATCGCGCGAAGGCTTATGCGCTGGGCGTTTCGTTCGACAAGATCGGCGACGCACTGGGGAGCACCTTCGGCTCGTCGTATATCGACGACTTCCCGTCAGGCGGCCGTATGCGTCGCGTGATGGTCGCCGCCGACGCGCCGTCGCGGATGACCGAAGAGAGTCTGATGAACCTGTCGGTGCGTAACGCCGCGGGACAGATGGTGCCGATGTCCTCCGTGGCATCGTTGCACTGGACGACCGGGCCGTCGGTGCTGACGCGCTACAACGGTTCGCCTTCACTCGATGTCAGCGGCCGTCCCGCCAACGGCGTCAGTTCCGGCGCGGCAATGGCCGAAATGGAGCGGCTCGCGCAAGCGCTGCCGGTGGGCGTGGGTTATGACTGGACCGACACCGCGCTTGAAGAAACGCGTGCCGCCCGCCTGACGCCTATCCTGATTGGCTTGTCGCTGCTGGCCGTGTTCATGGCGCTGGCGGCGCTTTACGAGAGCTGGACCATTCCGCTCGCGGTGCTGACGATCGTACCGCTGGGCGTGATTGGCGCCGTGATCGCGATGCTTCTGCGCGGCATGCCCAACGATGTCTATTTCAAGGTCGGGATGATCACGGTGATCGGGTTATCGGCGAAAAACGCGATCCTGATCGTGCAGTTCGCGCGCACGCTTTACGCCGATGGCGCGCCATTGAAGGACGCAATCGTCGCCGCGGCGAGTGCGCGCTTCCGGCCGATCGTGATGACATCGGCGGCGTTCTTGCTGGGCGTCGTGCCGTTGCTCGTGTCCACGGGCGCCGGGGCGGAAAGCCGGCGATCGATCGGGACCGGCGTATTCGGCGGCGCCATTACGGCGACCGTGCTCGGGCTGGTGTTCACGCCGCTGGCGTTTTATATCGTTGTATCGGGGCAGCGGTTTATTCAAAGCCGGGTGCAGTCGATGAGCCGGGAGAAGGTGACGCCAAACGCCGTCGAGTCCGAGGCGCCGCGTCGCGACGTGCAAGGTTCGCAAGAGGGATAGTTCGACGTGGCGCAGCCGGCCCATTTCGCCGATGCGTTTCCCCTATGATGGCAATCTCGCGTACTTTCGCGCATCGGGAGGCATGTCATGCAGTTTCCAGCAGGATCCGTTCAGGCGCTCAGTTCGGCCGCATCGACGGTGTTTTCCATCGGCATCGTGTTCCTCGGTTACTGGGGCATTCACGAGGGCTCGCATTGGCGCTCCGGCGATATCTCCGTCGCGCTGCTGGCGCTCGCCGGTTTCGCGTGCCTGGGTTTGGTGCCCTGGCTGGCCACGTCTCCAACCAAACGTCCCGACGATGAATCGCGCGTGCGTATTGCGCGTCATGCGTTTTTGGGTGGCGTAGGCGCGTTGTGGCTGGCTATTGTCGTGTCCGTGTTCACGCAATGAGCGTCGCGCGCGCTGCGTGTTTTTCATTGCCGCTTCCCTTCCCCGGCACTCATCCCTCATGAAGATTCGAGCAGGTGCTGTCGTTGAACTCGTGGTCAATCTCCTGCTGCCGTGGCTTGCGTATCGGCTCGCGTTGCCGCATTGGGGTGAACTCGGCGCGCTGTACGCGTCGGCGGTGCCGCCGGTTGTCTGGAGCCTCGTGGAGTTCGCGAGAACCCGTCGCGTCGATGCCCTCAGCATCCTGGTCCTGCTCGGGATCGTGTTGTCCATCGTGCTGATGGCGCTTGGCGGCAGTCCGCGCTTGTTGCTGATGCGCGAGTCGATGGCTTCGGGCGCTATTGGCGTTGTGTTCCTGGTTTCGCTCGTGCTGCGGCGTCCGCTCACCTTTTATCTCGCCCGGGCAACCGTCGCGCGCAAGGAAGAAGGCGGCGCGGAAAGATTCGAGGCGCTCTGGAACGAACGGCCCGCGCTGCGTCGGTCAGTGCGTCTGATGACTGCTGTTTGGGGGCTCGGCCTGGCCGGCGAGAATGCGCTTCGAGCCTGGCTGGCGTGGCACTGGCCGGTCGAGCGCTTCCTTGTTGTCTCGCCGTTCATCGGATATGCGATCTATGGCGCGTTGACGGTATGGACGCTGATATATCGCAGGAAGCTTCAGCGGCGTGGTACGGCCGCGCCTACGGAGGCTGTTGGTCCTTCGTAGTGCAGTGAGCAATCTCGGTCTGCAAGGCTACCGAATGCGCCGATGGGTTCACAGGCCCCCGAGGCCCGCGTTTCATCCACGCTCCCAACGCAAAACGCGCCCCTGATCGTTTCTGGCCAGGGGCGCGCATCGATTAAAACCTCAAAAGCCTCAAGCCGCCTGCTGCTGATACTGGATCCGATGAAGGTTCGCGTATAGCCCGTTGTGGCGCAGCAACTCGGCGTGGCTGCCCTGCTCGGCGATTTTCCCTGCGTCCATTACCAGGATCCGGTCGGCACGCTCAATAGTCGACAACCTGTGCGCGATCACCAGCGTCGTGCGCCCCTTCATCAGCGTTTCCAGGGCTTCCTGCACGTGCCGTTCGGACTCGGAATCGAGCGCGGACGTCGCTTCATCGAGGATAAGAATGGGCGCGTCCTTGTAGATCGCCCGCGCAATAGCCAGCCGCTGCCGCTGCCCGCCCGACAAGCGCATGCCATTGCCGCCGACACGCGTGTCCACGCCTTCGGGCATGGCCGCGACGACATCGGCCAGATTCGCCGCAGCCAGCGCCGCCATCACCCGATCGCGATCCGGCGTCTGGCCATACGCGACGTTGGCGGCGATCGTGTCGTTGAAGAGCACCACGTCCTGGCTCACCATCGCCATTTGTCCGCGCAGGTCGTGCAGGCTGTACTCCTGAAGCGGCACGCCGTCGACCAGCACTGCGCCGCTGGCGGGATCGAAGAAACGCGGCAACAGGTTGACCAGCGTGGTCTTGCCGCTGCCCGACGCACCGGCCAGCGCCACCATTTCTCCCGGGGCGATCTTGAACGAAATCGCGTCGAGCGTGGGTGTTCCAGTCGATCCATAACTGAACGACACTTCGCGGAATTCCACCTCGCCGCTGGCGCGCACGAGCGGCCTGCCGCCGCCTTCGGGCTCGGCGGGTTCATCGATAAGACCGAAGATCAGTTCCGCTGCCGTCATGCCGCGCTGCAGCGGCTGGTTGATATCGATCAGGTGCTTGAGCGGCGAGATTACCAGCAGCATGGACGTGACAAACGCCACGAACCCGCCGACGGTCGTCTGGTCATTCGCCGACTGCACCACGGCAATGGTGATGACAATAGCGAGTGCAATCGACGCCAAAAACTGCGTGAGCGGCTGTGCGAGACCGCCGGACACTGTCATGCGCATTTGGTAGCCGCGCAGGCGATTGCTCATGTCGGTGAAGCGGTCGTTTTCGTAGCGCTGGCCGTTATGAACCTTGACGACCTTATAACCGCCAACGGTCTCTTCCACGATGTACGACAGCTCGTTCGTCAGCAACTGCGACTCACGATTAAGCCGCCGCAACCGTCGATTGATCTTGCTCACCAGCCAGCCGATAGCCGGCAGGATCACCGCGATGACCAAGGTCAGCCGCCAGTTGAGAATGAACAGGTATCCCAGCAGAAAAACCACGGTGAGCGAATCGCGCACGAGCGTGACGACCACGCTCTGGAGCACGTTGAGGATCTGATTCACCTCGAACACGATGGCGTTGATGATCGTGCTCGCCGTTTCCCGCTGGAAGAAACCGGCGCTGGTGTGGATCATCCGGTCGAACATCTTCAGGCGCAGTTCGAGCAGGATCTTGTTGGTGACGTAGGCGAGCAGGTAGCCCGACGCGTATTGCGCGCCGCCTCGCACCACGGCGAGGCCGACGACCGCGCCCGGCACGATCCACTTGGCGCTGGCACTGCCCTTCGCACCGAAGCCGTGATCGAGCAGCGGCTTGAGCAGCATGGGAATACCGGCCTCGCTTGCAGCGACGAAACCCATGGCGATCAGGCCGAGCGCGACAATCCAGATCAGGGGGCGGATGTACGGCCAGAGCCGGCGCATCACGGCAGCCGGCGATGTAGTCTGCCCGCTGCCGATCGTTTTGCTCAGGGTTGGCTTCTGACTCAAAAGAGGTCCTTAATCGTGAATCCGTGCGTGGATCCGTAGCTCGGACAGCGGGCGAAGCGCCACTGAACCTGCGCCCGGGCGACGCTTAAGCGCGCCAAACCGCGCCGACACGGCAAACCGGTATTGTAATGCGCCGTGAGTCTTTGTCTCATTAAGAGGCTTGTCCGGGAGAATGCCGCAACAAGGCCGAGTTGCGGCCTCCGCTGCCCCCTCTACTGCTGCTGCGACAAAGCCCCTCGCGCAGGCGCAACCCGCCCCGCGAGACGCTCGCCGCGACCGAGAAGGAACCCGGAAAAACACCAGAAAGCGAGCGCGGTGGTCTGCCACATGAAGTCGTCGGTGAAATTCTTTGCAATCATTCCGATGACCAGCGCCATGCCCGCCGAACTCAGCCAGGGCACCACATGCCGCAGCCGCCAGAAACGCCAGATCAACGCAAGCAGCAGCGCCGCCTCCAGCACCACGCCCACGATTCCCGTCTCCAGCCACGTATTCAGAAATAGATTGTGCGCATGCGTCAGCGCCTGTGGTTCCGTCTCCAGCAACGCAGGCGGAATTTCGCTTTGAAATACCCGGCCCGGCAACGGCTTGCCGAAACCCACGCCGGTCCACGTATGCGACTCACCTTCCCGGCCGTAGAACGCCCAGAGTTTAGGACGCGTATCCGAAGACATGACATCTCCAATGCCCGCCAGTGCCTCGGGGACATACACCTGGTCCTTGCCCACTCTCAGCTCCCGCGCAGCGGCTTTCGGCATCGCGTGGCCGTAACGCATCCGCGCGCTCATCTCGAGCGTGCCCACCGCAGCCACGCCGATCACCGCCACGCACACGGCCGCGATCACGAGGTGCTTGCGGTACAGCGGGTAGCACGCGATAACAAGCGTCACGGCCGCGGCAGGCCAGAAGAACCGGTTGAGCGTCGCCAGCCCGATGACAAGAGCCAGCACCAGCCCGCTCAAGGCGATTGGCCACCAGCGGCGATTCAGCAGCAGGCCGGTGAAGAGTGTCATCGAAAAGATGACGAGTGTGCTCGTGTGGCCGACGCGGTTGTAATAGTGGAGAAGGATGTCGGCGGGATTCGTGGGCGGCTGCAAACGGCCCCAGTAATACAGGCTGCCGGCGGCCAGCAGCAGGCAGGCCACCCAGTTGATCAGCACCATCCATTCGGGCTTCGTCGTGCGCGTGCCGATCAGCCAGAACGCGAAGAACGACACCAGCGGATACAACACTTCGTCGAGCCACGCGTGCATGCTGTCGCGCGGATACGGCGACCATGCAATCGACGCCAGCGCCCACGCACTCCAGATAACAATAGGCCACAGCAGCGGCCAGTGCAGCGGCGCCGGCCGCTCCGAAGAAAAAGCCGCGGCGAGTGTGCCGATACCAACCAGTCCCAGCGCCATGTTCTCCAGCGCGGTCATATGGGCGAACATCGCGACAAACATAATTACTGGACACGCCACCCACAGAACGCGTTCCAACTGCCTGCACATCTTCGTCATTGCACTCCCGGAAGGACCGCCTGCAAGCTGTTGCAGACGACCTCAAGCGAAATAAATCCCATGCAGTCCGCATGGTCACCACGCCATGCGACGCATGTCTTCGTGTTGCGGTCACAGCGGCGAGCCCAGGCCACGTGCCGTCTGAAGATATCTTGTTCATTGCGGCACGGCATGTCCGCGATAGTAACCGGCATGAACGGTGCGTCGCGCCAGTAATTTCCCGCGCCATGTATCAACGCGTTACCAGGGCCGAACAATGTAACCGTCGGCACGCCGGTCAGGCGCCCGAGGTGCGCCACGCCCGTATCGGGACAGACAATCGCGCGCGCGCCGGCGAACAGATGCCACACCTGTCCCAGATCGATCCGGCCCGCGAAATTCGGGTAACGGCCATCGGGATCAATCACATCGACCAGCGCCGTCTCGCTCGGTCCGCCACTCCACACAGGCGTGAATCCGCGTGCTTCCACGAACTGCGCCAGCGCTCGCCAGCGATCGTCGGGCCAGCGCTTGACCTCGGTGCTCGCGCCTGGATGTAAGACCACGTAAGGACTTCGCAACACGCGCGCGTCAGGTTCTGAAAACCCGGCAGGCGCGGGCGCCGGCCAGTCACTTACTCGATACGGCAGCGGCGGCGGCCCGGCCACCAGTTCAGCCGCAAGATCCGCCCATGCTGCCGGTATATCCGGATACAGCACGGCTTCGTCAAGCGGCATGTTTTTCCACGCCGGCTTGTCCGCAGCGTGTCCGACAATCCATCGGCACCCGGCCGCCAATGCAAGCCATGCATGTCGATTATCTCCGGCCACGATGCCCAGATCGTACGGTCCCGAACGCAACACCGCATTCACCGAGCGGAAGTCGCGCGGATCGAAGGCAATGACGTCGATGCCAAACGGCCGGCCCGCATAGAGCGGCACGATCGGTTTGGGACAGGTCAGCACGATCTGGGCGTCAGGATATTGCGCGCGAAGTTTCGCGACGAGCGGCGTCAGCAATAGCGTGTCGCCGAGCAACAAATGATGCGCGATCAGGATGCGCCTCAAGACTTGAGGCTTACGGCGCAGCGGCTTCAACGCCAACCGGGGCAACGCGCGGGCGATGATGCGCACGCGTCCGGAAAGTCGGCTCATCGGGTGGCGTTCCTACGTGAAATCGAGATTATGCCGGTTGATGGTGGTGAGCTAAGCTTTTCCGGGTTTTTACAATCGCCATGCGACGAGACCTGCTGCGCTGATCACATCGAGCGGCAGGCTCGACTTCACATCGGCGAAGACGCCGCCGGGTTTCGCCAGCGCCAGCAAAGCCTCGGTCTTCTGCAGAAAATCGCGATGCGGAACCGCCAGCACAATCAGGTCGGCCGGTTCAAGCGCGTCGAAAGCGGTCAGCGTCACGCCGTATTCATCGAAGGCTTCCACGGCATCCGCGAGCGGATCGTGAAGCTGAACCTCGAGCCCGTAATCCTGCAGGTGATGGACGATATCGATGACTTTCGAATTGCGCAAATCCGGGCAATTTTCCTTGAATGTCAGCCCAAGGACCACCGCCTTGGCACGCAGCGGCGCGCGCCCGGTCCCGATCAGCGTCTTCACGGCGCGATCGGCCACGAAACGGCCCATGCCGTCGTTCACGCGCCGGCCGGCGAGGATCAGCTGGGGCGTATAACCCGAGATCTGCGCCTTGTGCGTCAGGTAATACGGGTCCACGCCAATGCAATGTCCGCCCACCAGTCCCGGCGTGAAATCCAGGAAGTTCCACTTGGTGCCGGCGGCGTCCAGGACTTCGCGTGTGTCGATATCGAGGTAATCGAAGATGATGGCCGCCTCGTTCATCAGCGCAATATTCAGGTCACGCTGCGTGTTCTCGATAACCTTCGCGGCCTCGGCCACCTTGATCGAACCGGCACGGTACACGCCGGCCGTCACCACGGAGCCATAGACCTGCGCCACCAGGTCAAGCGTGGCGGCATCCGACCCGGACACGATCTTCACGATATTGCAAAACGTATGCTGCTTGTCACCGGGATTGATGCGCTCCGGACTGTAGCCGACCGTGAAATCCGTCCCCAGCGTGAGGCCCGATTCACGCTCGAGGATCGGGATGCAAATCTCCTCGGTGACCCCGGGATAGACCGTCGATTCATACACGACCACGTCGCCACGCTTGAGCGCCCGACCGACCGTTTCGGACGCCCGCTTCACCGGCATCAGGTCCGGCTGCGCGCCCGAGCTGATCGGCGTAGGCACCGCGACAATATGGAAATTGGCTTGCCGGAGGACGTCGATGCTATCGGTCAGATCGAGGTGCGCCGCCGCCAGTTCGTCCTGGCGAACTTCGCCGTTGCGATCGAGGCCCGCGCGCAGTTCGGCAAGCCGGGCCGGGCTTGTATCGAACCCGATTGTGCGGCGTTGCAGGCCGAATGCAATGGCGACGGGCAAGCCCACATAGCCCAGGCCAATGACGGAGACGTGGCGATCATGCATAACAATAGGTACTCGTAATGGTCAGGACGGGTATGCCCGAAGGCCGCTCCGCGCAGGTCGGCACGGGGCGGGGCAAATGCTGGCCAGGATGCCGGCCCAAGCGCTGGCAGCCCGTCATTTGATTTTCAGGTAAAGGCGGCTGAGAAGCGGCCGGCTATGCACCCACAAACGGCCTTTCAGCCACGCGGCCGGCTTGTCGCGCACATCGAGTCGCAAGATGCGCGCTGGATCGCCGTGACGCGAGTTCGTGCCGGGTTCAACGGTATATAGATGGCGAAAGCCCGCCGCGTTCGCTTCTTCTACGTAGTCGGTATCGAAATAGCCTTGCGGCCAGCAAAGATGATCCGATACATCCCCAAGGTGATGCGCGAGTGCCGCCCGTGCCTGTTGCAAATCGTCGCGCAAGCTCGCGCGTTTGGTGGATGCATCCGCGCTCACGCGATCCCAGCGCGTATGGGTGTGCGTGTGGCTGTGAAACTCGAAGGTCCCGGCTTGGCGCATTGCATCGATTTCCGACCAGCGCATGATGGCCCGGTCGCTCTCGCCGGCTTCGATTGCCGCTTTCGCGGCGGAGTGACCCAGCAGGCCCGGAAGGTTCGCGGCGGACGTCGAGGGCGTTGCGTTCGGACGCACAGGCCCGCTGTTCACCCAGCCCGACACCAGGAATCCGAGCGCTGTAAAACCGTATTCGGCGAGTACTGGATGCGCGTGAACCCAGTTGTCGAGATAACCGTCGTCGAAGGTGAGCACGACCGACTTCGCCGGCACCGGTTCGCCCGCCAGATACGCGCTGAACGCCTGCGCACCGAGCGTGGTGTAACCCTCGCGCGCGAGCATGGCCATCTGGTCCGCGAAATGCACGGGCGACACTGTCACCGCGCCCGCCGCCGGACTCACGTGGTGATACATCAGCACGGGCACGGCGCGCGCGGTGCTCAGCGTCGTACTCATGCAATGCCTCGCTCGCTCAAGCTGCTTCGATAAAACGCCGCCGTCTCGTTTGCCATGGTATCGACGGAAAAGCGCGTCTGCGTGATCCGCAAACCGGCTTCGCCCATGCGGTGACGTTCGTCCGGTGCATCGACCAGGCGCAGCAGCGCGGCGGCCAATGCAGGGTCGTCGTGCGCGGGCACGAGTAGCCCGTTCACGCCGTCATCGATCACTTCCGGCACGCCATCGACCGCCGTCCCGATCACCGGAAGGCCTGCCGCCATTGCCTCGATGAACGACGTGCCCAGCGCCTCTTGATGAGTCGGCAGCACGAACAGGTCGAAGCCCGCCAATACGCTGGGAATATCGCGGCGCAGGCCGAGTAAATGGATGTGATCGGCAAGCCCTTGCGCTTGAACGTTCCCGCGGATTTCGTCGAAGAGCGGACCGTCGCCGGCAAAGACAAAATGCAGGTTCGGCCGCTGTTCGATCAACGGCTTCGCGACGCGGATCAGGTCGGGATGCCCCTTCTTGTCGCGCATGATGGCCACCGTGCCCGCGATCACGGCGTCATCACGAAGGCCCAGTTCCGAGCGCAACGTGGAGCTGGCGCGGCTCACCGGCTGCGACTTGACGATGCCCGTATAGATCGTGACGATATTCTTCTGCGGCACGCCCTCGGAGACCAGGTAACGCATCACCGACTGGCTCACCGCCACGACCTTGTGCGGGAGCCACGTGTAGGTCGCCCGCGACGTGATGGCAAGCGCCAGATGCCGGGTCCGCACGATCAGCGGCGTGCCCGAGAGCCGCGCGGCGGCGCCGCCGAGCAGGCTGTCGCGGCCGCTATGGGTGTTTAGCACGTCGAAACGGCCTTGCTTGAGAATGCGCCGCATGTGCGCGACCGCGTTGATGTCGGCGCCTGAACGCATGGGCGTGGTGTGGACCGTGAAGCCTTCAGCCGCAAGACGCTCGCCGAGCCGTGCACCCGGTACGCACACGAGTTCGAGCGTATGACCGCGCTCGCGCAGCGCGAGCATTTCCTTAAACGTCCGATGTTCCTGACCGCCCCATCCGTTGGACGATTCGCTGTGCAGAATTCTCAGCGGTTTCATTACTATGGCGAACTCCGAGTGACTCTGGGTAGTTTCAACGTGAGTGGTGCCGAAACCGGATGCCGGATTGCGGACCCGCGCGTCGTGTGTTCCCGGCGCTGCTGCGTCTTTTTCGGCGATGCAATCCGTCTCGCGATCGTCCGCGGTTTTTGGACGCGTGGCCGGCCGCACACGGCACGCAGTCACCGGTCTGGTATAACGATGGCCGGGCGGTCAGGATTGATGCGGAACGCGTATGGCGTGATTTCACCCGGCCTCGCCAAGACTGCCACGCCCTGTTATGGACCCGGCCAGCAACGAGACAGCGACTATAAACGCAGCATTCACCGCTAAAACTTTTCGCATCAAATTATAGCAATTCGCATACCCCACGCTTACGTTCCCATGACTCGTCCAACGCTTGGTATTGCCCTGATTACCTTCAATGCAGCCGCACGCCTCGCGCAGTGTCTGGAGGCGGTTTTCTTCGCCGATGAAATCGTCGTAATCGATGGCGGCAGTACCGACGCAACCGTCGGCATAGCGGAGGCGCATCGCGCGCGCGTAATCGAGGCGCGCGACTGGCCAGGGTTTGGGCCGCAGAAAAATCGCGCGCTCGATGCGCTCACGACCGACTGGGTGTTATCTATCGACGCCGACGAAGTGGTCTCGCCGGAATTGGGCGCGGCGATCCGTGCGGCGCTCTCGAAGCCGCAAGCGGAGGTCTACTCGGTCGACCGGCTGTCGAATTTTTGCGGGCAATGGGTGCGGCATAGCGGCTGGTATCCGGACTGGATTCCGCGCTTGTTCAAACGAGGCACAGCTCGTTTCTCCAATGACCTCGTGCACGAGCGGCTAGTGCTGACGAACCCCGATTCAACCAAGGTCACGCGTCTGCAGGGCAAGCTGATGCACTATTCCTACGAGGACTTCGAGACTGTCTTGCGCAAGCTGGATAGCTATTCCACGGCCGGCGCGCGTCAACGGCACGCAGCGGGCAAGCGCGGCAGCCTGGCAACCGCAGTTCTGCGCGGGATGTGGGCCTTTATTCGCACCTACCTTCTGCGACGCGGTTTTCTCGACGGTCGCGCGGGTTTCATGATTGCCGTGTTCAATGCACAGACCGTGTATTACCGGTTTCTCAAGCTTTCTGAACTGAACCGGATGCGCTGACAGGCATGTGGGCGACTATGCCTTTGGCGAGCGCCAGCAACGCTGAAATGTGCGCGGCAACGCTGGAGTCGTAGAGAATGGACGCCGCCGTCACGTTGGTATTTTTTGCATCCAGTGCGCGCCGGATGGCGTGCCGCAGGCCATCTGCGTCGCCCGGTTCGAAGGTAAATTTCGCGTTGTCCGCAATCGCGCTGCAACAGCCTACGCTGGTTGGGAAAATCACCGGCGTGCCGCACATCACGGATTCGATACCGACCAGCCCGAACGGCTCGTACTTCGAGGCAAGCACCGTGAAATCCGCAGCCCGATAAGCGTCCTCGATATTCTTCGCATAACCGATATAGCGCAGTTGCCCGGAAGTCTGCGCGGGTGGCCGCCCCGCGACCGCCACCACCACCGGAAGTCCGCTGTCACGCAGCGCGGCCTCGATCAGCGGCAAGCCCTTGCGTTCGTGGCTACTCGATGGAAACAGCAACACGATCTCGTTATCGGCGAAACCAAACTGCTTGCGCAACGCGCTGCGTTTTCGGCCCGGCACGGGAGAAAAACGCGTGCCGTCGACTGGCGGATAAAGCACGCGGATCTTCGAGTCGGCCACGCCGTAGAGCGAGCGCAATTCGTCGCGCATCATGTCCGAGTGAGCGACGATCACACTGGCTTGCTCGTACTGCAAACGCTCAAGCACGATCTGGCGGCTGTCCGAGCGCCGCTCGCGCCGGCCGGTCGCAGCAAGAAAGCCGATGTGCGTACCACCGCAAACCGCGATCTCGGATGACTCCACACGATTGCAGCCAATCAGCAGATCGACCCGTGCGTTCTTGCGCGCCCGTTTGAGCGCCCAGTTGTAGTACGTGTCGCGCAGCCGGGAAGGCAGGAACGACACGTTGATCCGGCGCGCGTCGACCATCTGGCTTTCCGGCTGCGACGGATCAATCTTGCGTGCGAAAAACACCGGCTTGCGCTCGCCGGTAAACCCCGCCGCGTTGAGCCCTCGAACCAGGTCCAGCGCGTAACGTTCAAGTCCGCCGCTGAGTTTCAGCGCATTCGCGGAGATCGCGACTTTTATCCCGGCGCGCATCAATACACGATTTCGATTGAGCTTCCCGCGAATTCGCCGCGCAGGGCCGTGATGAGATCGTCCGTCGGCTTGACACGCCATGCATCGCCAAGCCGTACTTCACCTTCCGCATGCTCGCTTCGATACACGATGCTCACGTTCAGGCCATTCGGGATATGCACCGGTTGCCGTTGCCCGCGGCCGCCGTCACGATCACCGCCTCCGCGTGAACCTCCACGCGACGGCGCCTGCACCGCTGCCGGTGCTGCCGCCTGTTCAGGCGGCGCGCTATACGCTTCCAGCACTTTCTTGAGCCGCAGTGCGTCGGCGTTGCCGTTCATTTCCACCTTCACCGCCTGCGCATAGCGGCTGCGTGAACGTTCGAGATCCATGGCCGCTTCCACCGTAAAACGGATGCCGCCGGTGAACGCGTCGTTGCGTGCCTGCCCCTGCACGACCAGCAACTCGTCTTCCTTGTACAGCGCCTTGTTCGCTTCGAACTGCTCGTTGTACACGGTCACTTCGCACTGGCCGGTGCCGTCGTCCAGATTCACGATCAGCATCTTGCCGCGCTGGGTCATCTGGGTGCGCATGGTGGTGATCACTCCGGCAACAAGCTTGTCGCGCCCTTCCTTCAATCCGCCGATCTTCTGGCGCACAAAACGCCGCACTTCGGTTTTGTATGCATCGAAGAGATGGCCCGACAGGTAAAAGCCCAGCGCGCTCTTTTCTTCCTGCAAACGCTTCTTGTCCGACCACATGGGTTCGTCGAGAAGGTCGTGGCCTTGTTGCGGCTCGTCGCCCATGTCGAAGAGACCGGATTGCATGGCGTTGGCCGCGGCTTGATCGGCCGCCTCCATTGCCAGCGCCACCGATGCAATCAATTGCGCGCGGTTGTCGTGCAGCGAATCGAACGCGCCCGCGCGGATCAGCGCTTCTACCGTGCGGCGGTTCACCATGCGCCGATCGACCCGCATACAGAAGTCGAAGAGATCGGTGAACGGCGCTTCTTCCCGCGCGCGCAAGATTTCTTCGATAGCGCTCTGCCCGCTGCCCTTCACCGCGCCGAGGCCGTATCGGATCGTCTTCGAACGCTTGCCGTCGGCTTCGGCTACCGGCTCGAACCGGTATGCCGACTGGTTGATGTCCGGAGGCAACACGGCCATCTTGTTGACGATGCAATCCTCGAACAGGATCTTGACCTTGTCCGTGTCGTCCATGGCGAGCGACATATTCGCCGCCATGAATTCGGCTGGATGATGCGCCTTGAGCCACGCCGTGAAATACGCGAGCAATGCATACGCGGCCGCGTGTGACTTGTTGAAACCGTAGCCGGCGAACTTCTCCATCAAGTCGAAGATTTCGTCGGCTTTTGCTGCGGTCAGTCCATTCTTCGCTGCGCCCTGCCGGAACAGTTCGCGATGCTCGGCCATTTCCTCGGCCTTCTTCTTACCCATTGCACGGCGCAGCAAGTCGGCGCCACCGAGCGAGTATCCGCCGATAATCTGCGCCATCTGCATCACCTGCTCCTGATAGACCATGATGCCGTAGGTCTCTTTCAGGACGGACTCCACACGCGGATCGGGATACTCGACGATCTCGCGGCCGTGCTTACGCGCGCAGAAGCTCGGGATCAGGTCCATTGGACCCGGCCGGTATAGCGCCACCAGCGCGATGATGTCTTCGAAGCGGTCAGGCTGTGCGTCCTTCAGCATGCCCTGCATGCCGCGGCTTTCCAGCTGGAACACAGCCACCGTATTGGCTTTCTTGAGGATCTGAAACGAGGCGGGGTCGTCGAGCGGAACCTGCGACAAGTTCCAGCTTTCCTTCGATGGATCCAACCTGCGGATATACCGTTCAGCCCAATCGAGAATGGTAAGCGTCGTCAAACCCAAGAAGTCGAACTTGACCAGCCCGACCGCTTCCACGTCGTCCTTGTCGTACTGGCTGACCACACCGCCGTCTTCGCCCTGCGTATAAAGCGGGCAGAAATCCGTCAGCTTGCCCGGCGCGATCAACACGCCGCCCGCGTGCATGCCGACGTTACGCGTCAGCCCTTCCACGCGCTGCGCAAGTTCGATCAGCTGATGCACCTCGTCTTCGTTGTCGAAGCGTTCCTGCAGCGTAGGCTCTTCCTTTAGCGCGTCCGCGATGGTCACGTGCTTGCCCGGCTTGAACGGGATCAGCTTCGCGATGCCATCGGTGAACATGTAGCCAAGATCGAGCACCCGGCCAATGTCCCGCACGGCCGCCTTCGCCGCCATCGTGCCGAAGGTCGCGATCTGCGATACAGCGTCCGCGCCGTACTTCTGCTTCACGTACTGAATGACGCGGTCCCGCCCTTCCTGACAGAAATCGATGTCGAAGTCAGGCATGGACACACGGTCCGGGTTCAGGAAACGTTCGAACAGCAGGTTGTACTTGAGCGGGTCGAGGTCGGTAATGAACAGCGCGTACGCGACCAGCGAACCGGCACCCGAGCCGCGGCCCGGACCGACCGGCACGCCATTGTTCTTCGCCCACATGATGAAGTCGGCGACGATCAGAAAGTAACCCGGGAAGCCCATGCCAATAATGGTCTTGCACTCGAATTCCAGGCGCGCGTAATACGTCTCGCGCTGCGCTTCGCGCGCGGCTTCGTCAGGATAAAGCTGGATCAGCCGTTTCTCGAGACCTTCCTTCGACAAATGCACGAGGTAGTCGTCGAGCGACATGCCATCAGGTGTCGGGAACAGCGGCAGTTTCGGCTTGCCGAGTTCGAGCTTCAGGTTACAGCGTTTCGCAATCTCCACCGTATTGGCGAGCGCCGACGGAATGTCCGCGAACAACGCGCACATTTCCTCTTGCGTGCGGAAATATTGCTCGGTCGTGAAGCGCTTTTGACGACGCGGATTCGCGAGGATATCGCCCTCGGAAATACACACGCGCGCTTCGTGCGCCGTGAAATCGTCCGGGGTCATGAACTGCATGGGATGCGTAGCGACTACCGGCAGCTGGAGCTTCGCGGCGAGCGCGACGGCTTGCTGAATATAGGTCTCGCCGCCGGGCAACGCAGCACGCTGCAATTCGATGTAAAACGCGCCCGGAAAGAGCTTGGCCCAGCGTTCCGCGTGACGAACGGCTGCCTGATCATTGCCGGCGGCGAACGCCATGCCAATGTCACCATATTGCGCGCCCGACAGGGCGAGCAAGCCTTCAGACAATCCGCCCTCCAGCCACTCGTATTCGACTTCGGCGCGGCCGCGATATTGATTGGTCAGCCAGGCTTTCGACAGCAGCTCGCACAAATTCAAATAACCGCGCTGGTTCTTCACCAGCAACAGCAAACGCGCGGGTTTGTCGCGATCTGCGGGATTGGTGATCCAGACGTCGCAGCCGGCAATGGGTTTGACACCCTTGCTGCGCGCTTCCTTGTAGAAACGGACGAGGCCGAAAGCGTTGCCGAGATCGGTCAGCGCGAGCGCGCCCTGACCGTCCTTGGCAGCGGCTTTAACGACGTCGTCAAGGCGCACGATGCCGTCGGCAATCGAGAATTCGGAGTGAACACGAAGATGGACAAAGCGGGGATCTGACATGAACGATATTGTACATGCGCCTATTCGCGAAATTCGCCCCGAAGACAGCGTTAGCCGTTCGGCCAGGGGTAATTAATTCGACCAATAAGCTGGATGAAAAGCGGGACGAAAAAAGTGCCGAATCGACGCGGGCTCATCGGCCGATCGGTCGAGTCGGAAGCGCGCGCCGTTTGCGGGATAATACGGATTCGATGAACGCCCCAAGTACTCGTCGAAACCGCTTTTTCCTCCGGCAACGCCCGTTTTCCAGCACTTTAAGAGCATTTGCGTCATGAGCATCGTCAACCTTTCTGCTTATAAGTTTGTGACTATCGAGAGCGGCGCCGACTGGCGTCCGCTGATTGTCGACCGGTGTACCGCACTCGGCCTGCGTGGCACGATCCTTCTCGCACCCGAGGGCATCAACCTGTTTGTCGCGGGGGAGCCAGAGCAGATTGGCACGTTCATGGAATACCTTCGTACGGATCCGCTTTTCGAAGGCAAATTCGCCGATCTCGAGTTCAAGGAAAGCGTGTCGGCCACCCAGCCGTTCGGCAAGATGCTCGTCAAGCTGAAGCGCGAAATCATCACCATGAAAAAGCCGGCAATTCGGCCTGAACTGGGCC
>Ga0153932_1000267_pt1 | contig 18354 bp, 12 predicted proteins | sample TSNJ016MetaG_FD_102273 | JGI IMG/M metagenome (GOLD analysis project Ga0153932, IMG submission 102273) | Attine ant fungus gardens microbial communities from New Jersey, USA - TSNJ016 MetaG | ecosystem: Host-associated > Fungi > Mycelium > Unclassified | place: USA: New Jersey, Wharton State...
AATAACCTGACACGGTGGACGGTGGTCATCACGGCCGCTTTGTGTGCTTTCGCCATATGGGATCAAACAACCCCCCCTTGCGTTGCGTGCCTCAATGATGCCGGCGAAGGTTTCCGGAATGACGAGCAGTTTGTCGCCAGCATCGAAAAGCAGGTCCCGAAGGGCAGCGCTATTTACCAGATGCCGTATGTCGCGTTTCCAGAGGTGGCGCCCGTTAATAAGCTGGACAACTACGAGCCCGGCCGAGGGTATCTTGGATCAGACACGCTCCGTTGGAGTTGGGGCGGCATTAAAGGCCGTCCTGGCGATCTGTTCTTTCGAGCCCTGGCAACAGAACCAATCGAGCGTCAAATTCAAGTTGCCCACCGGCTTTGCTTCAGCGGTCTGTTTCTCGACCGCCGCGGCTATGCGGACGGCGGTACTGCGGTTGAAGCGCAGTTGCAGCAGATTTTGGGCAAACCCGCCGCCCTCGTAAGTGTTACGAAGCAGCAAGTATTCTTTAATCTCATTGATGACCAACACCCGCCCTGCACGCTACCGGTGGGTATGACGTCCGAGCAGATTATGGAGCGTGCGAACCTGGTCGTTGACGAATCGGGCGTGAGGTATCACGCAGCCTTGTCTGACGGCATAGATTTTTCGCACGCCGGCTTGCCGGATTTCCTCAAGAAGGTCGATGGTTTGTCAGGCGTGGAACCTTGGGGGCGCTGGTCCGATGCATCCCTCGATCCGTCCATCCGCTTGAGATTCACACATCCGCTCCCGGCGCATTTCGTTTTACATCTGCGTACGCAGGGATTCGGACCGAATATCGGTAAGCCATCACAGGTGGTTGTAGGGGACGAGGTTCAACCGTTTATTCCAACGGCGGCGCCGACCGACCACACGTTGTCATTTAGCAATCCCAAGGGCGCCGATTTGATCACGATTAGGCCCGCGCAGCCTATCTCGCCTAAGGACCTCGGCATCAGTGCCGACGACCGCAAGTTGGGGCTGGGTATGGAACGCCTATGGATTGAAACAGCGCCGTAACCAAACGGCGCTTGTCGTTTGCTTCAGGTAGTCAGCATAATTGCCAGCCTTCGCCTTGGGCGATACCGTTGCAAACGACAGCTCGCTTCTCCTGATGGGAAACGTCACGATTTCTTTGACTGCTTTTCAACATAGCTCTAACGCCACGGCAATTTCGTGGCAACGCGGAGCGAACATCACAGCGGGCGCGCACTAAGTGATGATCACGCGCACACCGTACATGGACAAGCCCTGCAGTGACTGGTTTGCTGAGAACGAAAGCTACGTGATTATTGGACTCACGTGTTTGGCCCTATACGTGCCCAACGACGTCCTCAGCCTCGCGCCCAGTGAAAACAGTTGGCAATATGCGTCGAAAGGATGGAGCAGCGCAGATCCAACGGGATCGTGGTCATTGGCGGATGTTGGCGGACAGATCGATCTCAACGTTCCGGACACTTGGCCGGGACCCTATGCGCTCATCTTCGACAACTTGGCTTATTTGAATCCCAAGCACTCTTCGCAATCGCTAGATGTCGCGGTCAACGGGACCCAAGTCGTAACGCGGCCTTTCGACCTCAAATCACGAAATGGTAAACGATCCGCGACCATCCCTCGGCAGCTGGTTCGGAACGACTCTCTGCATATCGCATTGGAAGCTACCCGCGCCGTCTCGCCGACGCAACTTGGCGACTCTGCAGACACGAGGCGGCTTGGAATAGCCGTCAAGAGAATTATCTAATGAATGCGCAGGACGTGCTTTGACGTGCCGGCGCGCGTGGGAGTCGAACCCCGAACGTGCTCGCGAAACAGTAAAGCAAATACAGTTAACTCAAACCAGGTCAGGCCTGAACTGGCAAGAGTGAAGCTATAAACGGAGAAACCCAGCTTGCCAGTAATCGTTCTTGGGCTCTGCATTATTCTTTTAGCCGCACGTCTTACTATCGGAATTGACCTGTCCGATGAGTCCTACTACGCAGCCTTCATCGACGGCTGGCTAAAGACAGGCATAGAGCACAGTCGCAATCTCATGATCCATCAGACCGCTGATTTTCTTGTGTATCCGCTTGCGCTGATTTTCCGCTCCGTCAATGGAGGATCCGATGGCCTCATCCTCTTTCTCAGACTGGTGTATCTCACAATCGCCACACTCGCGTCGACTATTTTATATCGCGCTGTTGCACCCAGATACGGCCGGCCGATGGGCACCCTTGTAGCAGCGTGCGCGTTGCTATTCGTTCCGTTTGGACTACCTGCACCGTCGTACAACACCATCGGCATGTATTCGCTTTTAGCGGCGCTCGCGCTGTTTGCGATGCGTTTCAGCCAAGCACTTTCGCAAACCGAAAGGCGCCTGAAGCTGCCCGTGTCGCTCTGGCTATCCGCGGTCAGCTGGGCGTTCGCGTGTGTCGCTTACCCGACAATGCTGGCGCCACTTTTGTTGCTCCTCACACTGAGTTTATTGATTTTAAAAACGGAGACTGATCGAGTCCTCCTGTTGCGTTACCTGTTGACGTGCGGCGGAACGCTCGCTCTCGCCGCCATGGCATTGGGCATAGCCTTCGGCCCATCCCGGTTGCTTGATATGGTGCTTTTCACGAATGCGTTCAACAGCGTGTCGGGAGGCGTTGTTCGCAAAGCCCATTTCACAGCATCGATATTCGCCATTCATCCGCTTTACACCGTCCTCCTCGCTTGCGCTGCGACAGTTGCAGTTGCTCGGGGATCGTCGGTGCTTGGCCGGAGCCGCCAGTGGATTACTGGCCTTGCAACAGCAGCAATTTTGGTCGGCGTTATGACGACCGACAGTCCGACGCTTTTCGTGCGATCACATGACCTCGTACTGGTGCTCTCAGTCGCAGGCTTAGGCGAAGCATTTCGGGCGCTGCGGGAACCAGCCGTCGCTCGTGGCACCCGCGCCTTTGGCATCATCTATCTGGTGAGCTTCGCAGCGGGTATTATCACCATGATCACCGCATTCAATGGGCCATACAACTTCGCGATTGGCGGCTTGCTCTCGGCGTGTTTGGCTCTGGTACCCATTGCATCGACCGCGTCAAAGGGGCCGCAGGTGTCCGCGCAGCCTATCCATGAAATCCTGGCAAGCAAGCCAAACCTTATTCTTGGCGCCGTCGCATGCTGTGCGATCGGATGGTCGACATTCACGTTTTACTACGGGCAGATCGGCACGCCTTTTCACGATATGGCGCTCGTTCGCGAAGGAGCCTTTAAAGGTCTCCGCACTGACAGCGAACAAGCATTGTTCATTAACGAGTTGACTCACGCGATCAATTCACAGCGTTTTTGCGGAACACAAATGGCCGTTCTTGGCACAGGGCCAGGATTTTACTTAATGGGTATATTCGCCCCCTCCGCTCTTTCGACATGGAATTTTTCAGGTGATGCTGCGAATCTCGCCGCGATCAAAAACGCAGCATTTTATAGTCAAGCAAAGAATCGGCCGGACGTTCTGGTCGTAAATAGCTGGCAATGGGCGACACCACTTTCCAGCGCCGATCGCACTCTTCTCAGCCAGTACTCGATTGTGAAGCGAGTCGTGGTCGGCGTGCGCGATGCGATTGTGTATCGACGCGAAGATTGTGTCCCGGGGCATCAGGGAGCAGCGGGTAATTGATCAATCGCGACGCTAACGGGATTCACTACACCAGCCTGTTCCCCGGAGGGCCTTGCTGCCTTGTTGTCATCGGCATGCCCTCACCTGATGTCTTGTCTCAGGCCGCCATGCACACTTCTCCGCTCACAACGGACCGTCGGCGCCTGGCGACTAACTCGCGTCGGCACTCACGAGCGCCTGCCAAGCACACAAGCAATGCGTCCTCCTTGAGGCTCTTCGAGCATCGATCCATTGAACCGCGTCAGCAGATCTGCACCTGACAGAAACGCCGGTGACACAGCATCGCGTCCACGGACCGCACAGGTACAGCAACAAGATTTCGACGACTGTGTCGGCCACTAAGCGCCACATACTAGCGAACAAACTCACCAGTCCCACCACCCTTGTCAAGAGTCCACATCGGAAGAATCTGGCTAAGCCGAGATCAAGCGTGACCGAATCAAGGCGGAGCAGATCCGCGCTACTTGGGTAGCTTGAAGAAGGCCACGACACCGTCCGACCGCTCTATGGTTGGGCCTGTGCCGAGAGTCGCGGTCAGGTCTGCGATAATCGCGGCTCCGTGATCGGCGAATCCCCGACGATCGACGTAAACGCCTGCGAACCCTAGATTTTTGATAGTCTCGATCTGCTCAGGAACGGTCCTCTTCGACAGCGCGCGGTAGAACAAGTCACCCTCTCGCCCCTGCATGCCGCCTGAACTCCATCGCAACGTTTTGGAGTTGAGAAATCCTGTAAGAGGTTGATAAACGGACATTTGTTCGACAGGAGCGGATTCTGGAAAGGCACTATATGGCAGCTGATAGATTGCTGCGCCGGGAGGCAACGACAATTCAATTTTTCCGGTGAATTCCTGATCGAGTGCCGCGTTGGCTTGACCGCTTGCCACGATCGTTGCATACGACGTAGGTGTTTGGTCAAGCAATCCAAATACTGTAATTGCAATGGCTGCCAAACCGCTTGCGCGCGAAATTCTGTTGAGACGGCCACACGCTTCCATGAGTAGCGCGAAGGCGAGAAGCGATCCGAACTGAATGAAAATACTGATCCGATCCCATGCACGAATCGACGGGGTAATGAACATCGCGAAGAGCACATTGAAACCGCCGACCGCCGAAGCCAGCAGCAACGCGAGTACGACTAAGGACACCATCGCGAATCGTCGATCTATACGTCTCCCGACAAGCGCTGCGCACGTAGCCAAGAGCGTTGCCAGAAAGCCCACCGAGCCTACAATGCCCAGCGATGAGGTGGGATTGGACAGCGGGAACGTGGCATCGTAATTTCTTGTGAACGCAGACATTGCGGCAACCCTATGATCTGGTTGCGGCAATAGGAGGTGCACCATCTTCAAAGCATAGACCTCGGTTTCGGAAGGCTGTCGAGCGGCCACTTCAGGGTTGACACCATGATCTGCCCGATACGCGATGTCCGGCAAGACGTTGAACGACAACCCCGCGAGGATCGCAGCGCAGAGAATCAATCCATTTGCTGCCGGGCGTAGCCGGTTCGCATTGACCGCACCGGCGAGCCCACAAACGAACAGCACAATAGCTCCGAAGAACGCGAAATAGATTCCGAAAGAACTGAGGGCTGCGATGAGAACAACGAACGTCAGGAGACGAAGAGGGCGGTGTAAACTGAAGTGGATTTTCCCGTAGAAAAACAATTGTCTGCCATAGTAGAAAAAGATAGGAATGGCGAAGTACCAGGTGTAGAGGTCATGCCCATAAAAGAGCCGCGTCAAATGAAACGGGGCGAACGCAAAGAGGATAGCGCCCATCGCGCTATAGACTTTTCTAATGCCAAACGATCGTAGGACGACAAACGCGGCCGCAAATGTCACCGGGAAGCTTAGCAGTAGGTAAAGGTCGACAGCGGAAAACGACGACTGCGTTAGATACCCAAGTATCTTATATACAAAGAAGCTGCCTGAATCAGAGTTCGGATAATCATAGAGCGACGATCCGAATGGGAAGCCATTGCGTGGGTTTGTAAAAATCCATCCTTCGATCGCTCGTTTCGCCAACCACTGGCTCAGCAATCCGTCACCGGCATATACATATGGCAGTTTCAATGATGGAATCAGTCCAGCAGGCCAGCCGGTCAATAATACGCTCGCAAATCCAGACGAGAAAATAGCTCCTATAACGAGCCACTTCCAGTCGCAAACGGCATGTTGCAACAGTCCTTTACTCTCGTCATGCCTACTCGCGGCCATCTCCCGTTCTGTCATTGTGCCCATCTTCCTCGCCTCAGCATTGTTATGAGGCCGCTATAATCCCACAATCTCCATAGGAGGCAAACAATGGAGACCAGAAAGATCGCCGAACGCTGCCCCCGAACAAGTCTGCTCAGCAATCCTCACGTAGCTTCCGTCAGCGCAACCCGTGAGGACGGTTTTGCGCGGCTAATTGTCGACGATCTTTCGCGATGGAGAGTACGAAACGAGCCAGTGGCCATCATTGAGCGAGTACCAATGACCAGCCTTTCCTTGTGAGTTGTGGTGATCGACACTTACACATCAAATTCGTATGGCATGCGAACCTTCCCTTTCGCCAGACACTCGACTTCCGGTGCATGCAACGCGTAGAGCTCGTTCTTGTCCTTGGGAAGACTTTGGCGATTGTTCAGGACTGGCTATCTACCTTTGCAGTGTGTTTCTCTTGTTTTCGAAAACATTGTCCCTCCAAAACTGGCCCTGCGGAGCTGGCCGGGCCACCGATCAGCGCTTCATCGAATCGGCGCCAAATCAATTTTGTCAACCAGCATACTGATTCCATAGAACTTGTTAGATGCAGGGGCGTTGATTTCTAGCACGTTGCTTCCATCGCGCAAGACTCCTTGTGGGATATGAGCCGACAATTCCAAATCAGTCGCCCAGACGACCGGCGCATCAGTGCCATTTATCCTAATCGACACGTTCCCTTTTACAGATGGGCCGTAGGTTACATTTACTATTCTCAGCGTGTACTGGGTGTGGGCGGGATGCAGATCGAAGACGAGCGATGCACGCGACCGATTTATCCAGTTCTCTGACACCGGATTCAGCGGTGCATATGCCCATTCTTGATTTTTCCAACCGGCTCCAGCTACCGACTCTGGAATATCCCATTGATGCCCGAATTCCCACTCACGTCGATCCGTCACCTTTCGATCGCCGAAAAGATCCATGGCCAGCGGCCAGGTCCGCGGCGCTAAAACCGAAGCATGAACAGCCTCGGCATCTTTCATTGATGCACCCGTGTCGGTCGACAAATCCTGCGGCACCTGAACGACGATTGCATCAGCTTTTGAAACGACCAGGTCCGGCTTAGGGAACGTCGCGTTGTCGCCCGTCGGGCCGGACACGGCCACCGGATACTCGAACACCCAGTTGTCTGCGGTCTGCGTGCACGTCCCGGTCTGCTGCAAAACGTTCCTCGACTCCCAATAATTTTCGGGTGTCGTGCAAACCTGGACATGTTTGATGCGCTTGCCGTAAAGATACGTAAGCGCATATGTCTGGAGATCGTCGAGCATGGAGACGCCATTGAGGCGTTGTGATCCATCGAGAATAACGAGGGTTTTCCCGTCGGGAATATCGGGAATCTGCCTAACGATAAAACTTAAAACCAACCGCTGACTTTCATACAATGCGTCGTAGGCGTTGAACTGATACAGCTGCTGCCCCAATCCCAGCGTAACCAGCCCGACCCCCGCCACTGTCGCGACGAAGCGATTGATCCTGTCGATAACGGATATGATCGCAAAAAATATAAGCGTCGCTCCAATCGCAGCAAACATATAGGTCCGCTGAGAAGTACTCAGAAACCCGGTATAAACGAGGTAGGGCCCATACCCAAGACATATTGCCACGATGCCCGCGAAAAATACCCGAAAAGCACGAGCCCTCCTGATTTTCTGTTCAGCTTCCGAAGCAATCAAGGCGATTGCGAGAAAGACAATAGCCGCGGCGATCAAATAAGCAGGAATCTTCAAATCGTAAACTGCGATCTTTACTGCATTAATCCATCCCCAAACAAGAGCACGCCAAAAGCCGTGAGTGACCAGCATCGGGGCATTCCCAATAACCTCGTCAATCATGTGATGCCCATTGCCAGCGATTGACTGTTGGTAAGTGCCCTTTGCCGTCAGAAAAATCGCGATTACATAGCAAACGCTAACTGCTACTCCACTCACCCAGACGGTCGACACCATCCATCGGGCGCGGACGAGCTTCATCGCACTGGAGAATCCGTCTCTGGCGTAAATCAAAAGGAAAGGCAATGGTGCCAGCAGAATCGTCAGTTCGTACATCCATCCGCCAATCAGCAAACACGAAGTCGCAATAATCGACATTGGGATTTGTCTATGACGCGAAATACCCGTATATGCTCCTATGAACAGCGCCGCTGATGCCACGCTGAGGCCGGACGCGAAACCGATGTTGATGGCTCTGAACGCCATTTGCAAGGTGTCGGCTGGCCATACAACGAACAACAGCCCTGCAAGGATCGAAAGCTTCTTCGATCCACTTAAGTAATACGCTATAGATGTGAATGCTGCCCCCTTGATAAGCAGCATCGAAGCAAGCTCAGCATGCCAAAACCACCAGGAATTTGGATCGACTACGTATGCCAAAGCCCAGGGCGCTGCGATCAAGGGGCGCATTTGATGCTGCGGCATCAAGCTATGCGCGCTTGCTATGAAAAACGGCTCGTGCCCGCCATACAAGCCTAGAAGCCCCCACTCTTCGATCGTAGGCCCCATATGCAGACCAAACGGAAGCCAAAGAAACACGATTAAGATGATGGTCGGCAATGCTAGGAAGCTAAATTTCCTATTCACTTTTGGCTCTGGGCGATTTTTGGCAATCGAGAGTGTAGCTGATTCGTCTCGTCGAAAAATCACTATGCATCGGCAACTGCGCGCGAGCGAGGTTTGCTTAAGAGGCGTTCGCAGTGGCCGCCTCCGCTTCGGGCTACACCTGGCCAGAAACCTGAGCAGAAGCCGGCGTGAAGTCGACCGGACCTAAGAGCTTACGGTAAAAGAGTCAGTAAATATCTATAAACGCAAGAATCGGGAATATTTTCTTAATCTGGCTCGACAGGTTAATGCAGCGAAGGGAATGGTGCGTAAATCTTTTCATTAAATAACAGCGACTGTGGATGTTCCAGACTGCACGCACTGAAACTCATTGACGGTGAAGCCGCCCATGCTTCACCTCAACGCTGCTCTTGCTTATTTGAGTCTATCTCTGCGGTTATTCCAACAGCACGCTGGCGCATGCGGATTTGTTGGCCTCCCATTGGGGCCTCGCGCCTGCAGTTACGAATGTTGCGAGAAATTATCAGATTAATCTCCCACAGCTCATATGCCCGGTAACCCAGAAAACTCTCACTCGGAAGGGTGATTGGCTGCTATCCGATGAAGGGCGGAAATATCCCGTAATTCAGGGCGTTCCGGGAATTGTTGATGGGGTCCAGGTTAATCTCACAGCGCAGCCAGTATCGTCTGCGACTCTTACTGAATTAATCGATGCTCTTGGCGCTTGCGGTATAAAACTTGAAGATTTGCAACAAGTTTTTGCAAATGATTTCTTTTTCAAAGAAGCCTGGATGCAAAAAGAAGCCGATCAATTCATCCATCGCGTAGCCGCCTCTCACGAGGGCGTTCGCTCATCGCTCAACGAAAAGCGGTCCGCTACTATTGTTTTCGGTCCTCTCAATGCGGAGGTCAAACTGAGTCTGTCAACGCAATTCCGGATAGAGCAAGTACGACCAGCTGACATCATAAGTATAAATATCCGCGTCCGAAACCACGGTAACGGTGTCGTAACGTCTGGGGGAGAAAACCCCATAGCGTTATCGTACCTTTGGCATGACAAGAAAGGCGAAGTTATTGAAGGCCTTCGTACACCTCTTTTGATGGATTTGAACGCCTCAAAAGAATTAACTGTGCCGGTAGTCATACAAACACCGTCTGAATCAGGGCAATACCAACTGCAAATCTGCCCAATACATGAGGGCATTCGCTGGTTTATCGAGGATGCAATTGTCTTTATGGTTGATGTACATTCGTCGACGCCTGACTGGCGACAGACAGAATGGAGACGCACATCAAACCACTTCACTTACGCGGATGACCATATCGAAGCCATCCGTGTTTTGGAGGAATGGCGCGATACGTTTATGCAAGTGCGGCCGGTACGCTTAGTCGAGCTCGGCGGCAATGCGAATCCGATGATCGAGAAAATAAAGGCCTCCGTCAGAATAAATATCGACGTAGATCCTTATGGAATGATCATCGGACACACTCTCAGAAAAGGTAAGCAAGGAGATATTGTTTACATTGTCGCCGATGGCATGAACCTCCCCCTTGAACGGGGTTCGGCAGACATAATCTGTATGTTCGCGACCTTTCACCATTTTCCTGATCCAACGGGTCTGCTAAAGTATCTTGCACAATTCGTCGCACCAGATGGCTTGATTGCGTTGCTATGCGAACCAATCGGACACGTTCATCGAGACAGCTTACCTACTGAATTTCTAAACGAAATTGAAAAGGGTGTAAATGAACAAAGCTTTGAATTCTGGGAGTACGCTCAGATGTTTGAGGCTGCCGGACTTGAAGTAGCAGCTTGTCAAATTGACGTAGGTTCACTAAAAGTCGCACTCCGCCCGCTGGATCGTGACGCGACGACTACTTTTTAACGTTTTCACTAAGCAGCGTCGCGTCCAACCAGTTTTTTTACAGGTTCAAGTCAGTCTCCGCTCGGAACGGCGACATCATGAGTTCACTGGCCCGAAGCAACTCGCTACTCGCGCCCCAGTTCCTCATAACACCGTTAAAGAAGTGCTCCGCATCCGCGACCGGACGTGTCTTCATGCACACCTTACTCATGTCGGCAATCCTATGAGCATAATTCTCGGGCACATACGTAGTGCTAGCCCACTGTCTCGCCCGCCCACCCAACGCGGTTCTCGCCGTCGAATCAGTAAAGAGACGCTCAAGCGCCCTGCGGACATTTGCGATCTCATCATCGTGGGAAATTTTTTCGACGCAGCCCTCCGGCAGTTCGTGATAGAAGCCCGTGTCGGTAACAATGGTCGCCTTGCCGTACAACATAGACTCAATCGCGGACGCAGAAGCTGCTTCAAGACTCGGCCAGCGAAGACAACTGACGATATCCGCTTCGGCCACAGCGCGCGCAAGCGTGGCATCGTCCGCCTCACCGGTAACCACGAGATTCACACGCAAACTACTTGCCAGGGTCGACAGCTGAATGATCGCAGCCGGCTGAATATGGCCGACCAGTTGGTATACACATTGGGCGCGCAAAAGCGGACTGCTGGCAATCGCTCGGATAACGTTCGCGACACGTTTGTTCGGGTTGATGTGTCCAATGGTCAGCAGCCTGAATACGGATGCATGACGAGACGGCGACGGCGCGGTTACAGCCGAAAAATCAACCGGTGCATCATAGGCGAGAGGCACCACCTCGACAGGACCTGCACACGACCGAATCACCCGCGGCGTTCCCCATCTACTGTGCGTAATGACACCAATAGCTTGAGAGCAAATCCATTCCGTCATCGGCGCAACGTTGCACGTACGAGCGATGAAGTCCGGATCTGAGCTCGGGTCAAAAAAGACTCGCGCGCCCTCCTCTCCGTACCATCGCTTCAATACCGCGTCCGCAGCCTCGCGATTCCGTTCCGCCCAACTGAAGAAGAGGTGACCCAGGAAAAAATCGTGCAGGCATACCAAACCCGGAAGTCTTTCGATCCACTCGAGACATCCCTCGTGATAAGGAAAATTGTCTCCGATCTGATAAACGACCGCATCCGCGTCAGCAGCGGCGTCCAGCACGCCCTGTTCATCGTCCCAGCGGATCATATCTACACCAAAATCGTGCGTGGGCGCGTTGAACAAAGGTTTGATTTCGGCCCGTACCACTACGACTGTATGGCCTATCGCGACCAGCGATTTCGTAACAAGGCAAGCCATACGGCCGATTGCTGACGCTTTAATGGTCGGCGTGACCAAAATCAGCTTCATGGTAAAAGAGTCTCCACGGTGTTAGACCAGTCGATATTAAAGCTGTGCCAGAGCGCACGGGCTGAAGATCCATATGCTCTCGTCACCGCCACATCCGCATACACGGCGCTCATCGCTTCAGCGAGACCTCCAGGGGTCGGCTCCGCTACCCAGCCGGTTTCGCGGTGTCTGACTAGCCCCAGAATACCGCCGCTATCCGATGTTGTAATCAACGCCTTCCCCGCCGTTGCCGCCTCCATGGCGACATAGCCAAGCGAATCTTCGTCGAAAGGCAAGTACGCGACTGCCGCGGCGTTAGTAAGGTAGTCCGCGTATGCGTCGCGTGGAAGGAATCGGATGTCCAGTTTTACGCGGTCTTCAAGTCCCAGGCGCGCAACGGTTGCCTTCAACTCTTCCCCATCCGCAGCGGAATCGGGCGGTCCCGCGATGACTAGCTTTACTCGCGAGTCGGCATGGCTTAGCGCCTCGAGCAACATTTTCTGCCGCTTCATCCCGTTGATACGGCCACCCGCGAAGATGTAGTTTCCAGTCGACTTGCCGACGAAAAGTTCCGCGTCATTGATAGGCGGCAGCAGCACGGTCGCATCAAAACCGTTGTATTTAGCCAGGCGCTGGCGCGTAACTTCGGAGTTGGTAAAGATGCGCCGGCTTTCAGCGAACGTCTCATTGTCCGCATTGCGAATCAGCGTCCGGATATCTTCCCCGATCTGATTCGGCGGAAGATTCGTCTGCCCTGCATCATACAGATCGTAGGCCTGACGATACTGATGAAGCAACCAGAGGGTCTTGTTAGGATGGCGAATATAAAAAGCGGGAAACTTTAACGCGATTACATGATCCACGTTCCACAGTTCGAAGGCGCGAACCATCATCATCTGCGTTGGGATACGCTCTGCCGGCTCCCACTGAAATGGGATTCGCAAGATCTCCGACTCATGCCCGGCGATAATTAAATTCTTTTGAAGATTGACAGCAAGCTCTTCCGCGCCACCCCAGACGAACGGCGCCATGTTATTAACGATGAGGACTTTCAAGCGAGTAGCCTTGTCAGAACGTGGGACCAGGAAATGTTCATCTCATCGAGACAATTAAGCGCATTGTGCCCCATTCTCTTCGCCATATTTTTATCGACGTAAAGCTGATCCATTGCTTTGGCAAGACCCTGCGGCGTGGTTTCGGTAACGAAACCATTGACGCCATCGCGAACCAGTTCGAGTACCCCGCCTGAATCTAGCGTGGTAATGATTGCCTTCGACGCGTGACTTGCTTCGATGCTCGGATAACCGTAAGAATCTTCGTCTTTGGGCAGATACGCGGCAGCAAGGCAATCTGCCAGGTAGTCGGCTTTTTCCTGCTCTGATATCCAACGCACTTCCAGCGTGACTCGATCCGCAAGATGCAACTCTTCAATCAGATGCAGGAGATACTCGGGGTAATTTGGCCCCGAACTCAGACCGCACAACCGAAGGCGCACCGGCGTGTTTGTATATTGCAGCGCCTCGATCAAGAGATGCTGACGCTTGTGATGCTCCAAGCGACAGATGCACACTATCTCGTCGTTGTACTCGCGGCAGTAGAACCGTTGGGGATCCAGCACAGGTGGATACAGTACTTCGCTTTCTACGCCGTTGAACTGTCTGAGCCGTTCGGAAACGACCCTGGAGTTGCTGAACACGTGCTTTGCTTCGCGGATAGCAGACGTATCGGCCGCATGCAATGCGTCGCGAAGACCTCTGTGTTTAGCATCGTCCGGAAATCCGCGATACAGGTCGTCTTCCCACAGATCATAAAACGATCGGAGATGATGAATGAACCAAAGTATCTTGTGCGGATGTGAGATCAGGTGCGCCTGCGGCCGAAAACAGATGACCCTATCGGCCGCGGAGAGATCAACCCAGCGAAACGCCGTCATTTGCTGAAACAGCAAATGCGGCGCGTCCACTTCGGGGAGATATACGCGTTCGACTTGATGGCCTTCCTTGATGAGCATTACTTCGAGCCACTCGACAATATGCCGCGCTCCGCTGTTCAAGAAAGGAACGAACGACGAACATAATGCTATTTTCATTGCCGGAAAAGTACTTGCTTAAGACTGGAGGCAACCCGTTGCACATCAGTCTTCGTCAGCGCCTGATAGGTTGGTAAGTTAATACCGCGTTGCGCCCAAAGATCAGCAACCGGATAGGCGGCATCCTCTTTGTACGGTGGAAGCACGTGCATCGGATAAAAAACGGGTCGCGTCTCAATTCCCATTTCGTCCAGATCGCGCATAACTTTGTCGCGCCTTAGCTGATCGCCTTCGCGAAGGAATATGTTGTACATCCAATACACCTGCTTCGTGGACTCGACAGCCTTCGGCAAGACTATCTGATCCCTCAGATCGTTTAGTGCCTCGTCGTACCAAGCAGCAATTTGAGCCCGGTCGGAAATCGACTTTTCGATCGTTTCCATCTGCGCGAGGCCGATCGCAGCCTGAATGTTGGTCATCCGATAGTTGTAGCCGATAACCGAAAACCAATAGCGCCGCGCCAGGTCCATGCCTTGACCCCTAAAGAGCCTTAGCTTAGATGCAAGCGCGCCATCGTTTGTCGTAACCATCCCGCCCTCGCCAGTCGTGATGATTTTGTTTCCGAAGAAACTGAACGTCGCGCAGGTTCCCAACGCGCCAACTTTACGACCAGACACTTCAGCGCCGTGTGCCTCCGCCGCGTCTTCGACAACCCAAAGCCCATGTTTCTTGGCGATGGCGTTAATCGCTTCCATTTCCGCAGGGTGCCCGTACAAATGCACTGGAATGATGCCACGCGTTCTAGACGTAATTTTTCGTTCTATGTCTGCCGGATCGATGTTCATGGTTTCAGCACGAACGTCGACGAGCACCGGGGTAGCACCACAATAACGAACCGCGTTGGCAGTTGCGATGTAGGTTACCGTAGGAACAATGACCTCATCACCAGGCTGAAGATCCATGGCTACGAGCGCGAGGTGCAACGCGGTAGTGCCGTTATTCGTGGCGACAGCATGCTTTACGCCGCAAAACTGCGCGAACGACTCTTCGAAGGCCGTAATATATTTACCGACCGACGAAATCCAGTTGGTATCGAGGCAATCGATCACGTACTTTTTTTCGTTTCCGTTTAGCGTTGGCTGCGCGACTGGAATTCTTTTCATGTTTAGCTCTTCACATTTATTAGTCTGACTGGAACGCCCGCGACCGTTACATCACTGCCGATATTCGCAATGACAACTCCGCCCGCTCCTACGGTAACGTTATTGCCGATTGAAACATCGGGGATGACCCGGCTGCCGATCCCGAGAAAACTTTGGGCACCGACGGTTACGTTTCCTGCTAGCCCACATTGTGGCGCGATATGCGCCGCTCTGCCGATCTTACAATCGTGATCGACCGTCGCACCGGTGTTGATGATGGCGAGCGAATCGATGAACACTTCCGCGTTAATCACCGCGCCGGACATAATCGCAACTCCCGAACCAAGTCGTGCAGTCGGAGACACCATCGATTTTGGACTAATGGCGTTAACGAGTTCATAACCGAGAGAAGTAACGATATCCGCGAGACGTGCGCGGACGGAGTTTGCGCCGATTGCGACAAACGCACGCGAATAACCCTCACCTCGCAAGCGGACAAAATTTTCGTCGCCCTTTAGAACGGGCACCCCAATACAGGATGCCGGACTGCTCTCATCGCCCACGCAGTAATCAACTTCTTCTCCCATGGATCGCAGCAGCTCAATGCACACCTTTGCATGGCCACCGGCTCCGACGAGCACCAGACCCATACTCATTGCGCCCCCTCAAGTCGTGTCCATGCGCGGGAATTCGGCTGGGCGAAAAACAGATTGATGCTCTCTACCGAGACCAGCTGTTCATGCGTCCAATCTTCCAAAGCGCCCGTTTCCGGATGGATCGCGCGATATTCAAACCCACGCTGGTTAAACGCTGTCAGCCACTGATCCGGGGAGTGGCCAACGCGCCTCAAGTGAGAAGCGCCGAACTCGACAATCAAGGCCATGTCAGGGTTATTGGCCAGGGTGTTGAGCGCGCCATTAACGACATCGATTTCTGCTCCCTCCGCGTCGATTTTCAACAACGTCACTTTTTGCTGAGGCGGTAACGCACCATCCAGCGTGACCAACGGAACATCGACGTATTGCCCATTGTCGACCGCAGAAGGATCAAACGGAAAGATCGAGTGATGTCCGCTAGTAGCACCCAAGAACAGTCGGGCATGCCCCCCTCGACTCGAGACAGCAGCGCCATGACTTTCCAGCATCGCCGACAATCCGTTGATCCAAAAGGTCTTCTCTAGCAACGTCTTTGTCGGAGCGAACGGCTCGAATGTAAAGATTTTTCCCGTGCCCCGCATAGCGTGGGCTGCGGCAAGCGAGATCATTCCTAGATTGGCCCCAACATCGACAAACACGTCTCCGGGTTGAATAAACCGCTCGATAAGCAGACGCGTTCCGGGTTCGAGTTCGCCCGTATCGATCAGATTCGCCAAAACCGCATGATCAGCATCATCACACAACACATAACCCACGGCAGTCTTTATCAGCACAGTGCCGTGGTCACAATGGACCGCGACACGCCGAGCGGACGCGTACGCATAGTTCTCGATACGCTCGAGTCGCGCATCGTTGGTATGAATAGTATTCCTGGCCATATCCAAGCTCTTGTTCGCTATATCAAGAACGGATTGCGTGCACTCAATCACTGCCTGCAGCTCTTGATTGCGTTCTGCAAGCGTGCGAAATAATTCCTCTCGTAAAGATTCGCGCGAGTGTTGGATCGCCTGATGCAGCCCCGCAACGAACTGCTGATTCTGCGCCTGGGCGACGTCGCGCCAGTGCTGCGCGTTCGTCAATATTTCGTGCTGCACGCTCTGCGAGGTATGCAGCAAAACCTGATCTCCTGCGGCTTGCGAATGGCGAATCTCGTGCATCAACTCTTGCTGCAGACGCCTGAACTCGTCTTGGATATGCTGGGTCAGATAACGGCGCGTCCGAAACGCAAGCGGCCGCAAAAACGGCAACACGATCCGATAAACCACGCGAGCGGCTCCTCGAGCCACCCTCTTCAACAGCGGGGATCTCCGTACGTGTGCGTGCTGATCGACATCACCCATTTACCTTAGCCTCCACTCCGAAGTACGCATCCAGAATGGGTTGGGGGTCGCCATCCATCTTTATCTTGCCATGCTCCAGCCAGAGCACCCGATTGCAGGTGTGCGTAATGAGCTCTCGCGAATGGGATGCGATCACCAGGATATTGGTTGCCTTGACCAGTTCGGTCATGCGCTGCTCCGCCTTGTGCTTAAAGCCCTCGTCGCCGACTGACAGCCATTCGTCCATCAGCAAAATTTCGGGACGCACAATGGTCGACACGGCAAAAGCCAAACGCAAATGCATGCCGGTCGAATACGTACGCATAGGCATATCGACGAAATCGCCCAGCTCCGAGAAATCAATAATTTCGTCGATCCGATTTTTGATGTGTGCACGCGGCATGCCAAGCAGCGCCCCGCGCATGAAAATGTTTTCGCGGCCGGTGGCTTCGGGGTCTGTGCCCAATGAAATATCTATCAACGAACCGATTTCACCTTCAATACGGGCACTTCCAGACGACGGTTCATACACGCCTCCGAGCAGGCGCAACAACGTACTCTTACCGGCACCGTTGTGACCGAGCAGGCCAACACGATCGCCGTCATGCAAGGCAAAACTCAACCCCTCGAGCGCACGAACGACGACGCGCCCATCCTTGTCTGCGCCAATTTGCCCCCCCGTCGCGACCTGCATCAGTCTTTTCTTCAGCGACCTGCCATTTGCGTTGTAGATTGCAAAATCAACGCACACATTTTCAAATTCGATAAATGCCATAGGTTCCGTCTTGGTTACAGCCAGTAAGCGATGCGTCGCTTATAACGTCCGTAAAGCGCAACCGCGATAAGCCAGCCCACCAAAGCCATCGCACACGCAACTACCCAATTGGTCGTTGTCGGAAAATCGCCCAGCAGCGGAGCACGAACGATTTCCAACAGGTGATATACCGGGTTCAGATCGAGTAAATACAAGCCTGCTGCCTTGGGCAGATTTTTTGGCATCCACATGATCGGCGTCAAATAAAACACCACCTGAAGAACGCTTCCAACGATCTGTGCAAGGTCGCGATATCGTGCGCACAGGAGAGCGAGAATCAACGCTATCCACGTCAGATTAACCAGCAACAGTAAAAAACCCGGTATAGCAAGAAAAGCCGTCAAGTACAGAGGCTTTCCCACCGCTAACAAAATGATAGGGAATATGACAATGTTGTGCCCAAGGATCAGAATATTCCGCCAGATCATTCGAAGAATATGAACAAACAATGGAATAGGCAGTTGCTTGATTATCCCTTCCGCCGCAATGAAACCCGTGCAGCCCTCGGTAATAACGGTCGATATAAAACCCCACAAAATGATGCCGATTGCGATAAACGGCAGGAATTCCGTCATGGGGGATTTGAAGATGGTGCCGAACACGATGCCGATCGTGCCAATCATCACACCCATGCTGATAGTTAGCCAGAGCGGCCCGAGGGCTGAGCGCCGATAGCGTTGGCGAACATCCTGCCAGCCAAGCATTCCGACCAGCGAATAACGTCGCGTC
>Ga0153932_1000268_pt1 | contig 18246 bp, 11 predicted proteins | sample TSNJ016MetaG_FD_102273 | JGI IMG/M metagenome (GOLD analysis project Ga0153932, IMG submission 102273) | Attine ant fungus gardens microbial communities from New Jersey, USA - TSNJ016 MetaG | ecosystem: Host-associated > Fungi > Mycelium > Unclassified | place: USA: New Jersey, Wharton State...
AACGCATGCCGTTTTCATCCTTTCATCGACGGCTACTGCTGATGGGCGGTCTCGGCTACACCTTCGACGCCATGGACGCCGCCGTGCTCGCGTTCCTGCTGCCAGTGCTGCGCACGCAGTGGGGCCTGACGAGCGTGCAAACGGGCGTGCTCGGCAGCGGCACGTTTATCGGCTATTTCCTTGGGGCCATGCTTGCAGGCATTCTCGGCGACCTGATCGGGCGCAAGCGCGTGATGATGTACGCGCTCGTGATCTACTGCATTGCATCGCTGGCCAGCGCAACGGCGCATGACTGGCCATTCTTTCTCGCGACGCGCATTGTTGCCGGACTCGGCACGGGCGCCGAAAGCGCGATCGTTGCGCCGTTCTTGTCGGAGTTCGTGGCGCGACGCTATCGCGGCGCGTTCACTGGGAGTCTCGCCGGCTTCTTCTCCTTCGGCTTCGTGGCGGCCGCCCTGCTCGGCTATTTTGTGATTCCGATTGCGCCGAACGCGTGGCGCGTGGTCATGGTGATCACCGCCCTGCCGATCGTGATGTTGCTGTGGTGGCGGCGCGCATTGCCCGAATCGCCGCGCTGGCTGGTCGCACGCGGACGGCACGCGGAAGCCGAGGCAATCGTCGCCCGCGCGGAGGCGGAGTTGACGGCAGCCGGCGTGAAACTGGAACCTTTGCCCGAGACCGATGCAGCGGCCGCAGCGGAGGTTCCTGTCGCGGCTGAGCGCGCATCGGCGCTCGCCAACGTGAAGGCGCTCTGGTCTCGCAAGCTTGCGCGCATCACGACCATGACGTGGCTCATGTGGTTGTCGATAACCTTCAGCTACTACGCCTTCTTCACGTGGATTCCGAGTCTGCTGGTGCAGAACGGCATGACGATCACCCGCAGTTTTTCCTACTCCCTCGTGATCTATATCGCTCAGATACCAGGCTATTTCTCAGGCGCGTGGTTGAACGAAAAGATCGGCCGGCAAGCGACCATCGCGTCGTACATGGTGCTGGGAGGCGTGTCGGCATTGGGCCTCGCACTCACGCGCAGCGACGCGGGCATCATGCTGTCCGGTGTGCTGTTGTCGTTCTTCATGAACGGCACATACGCGGGTGTCTATGCGTACACGCCCGAAGTTTTTCCAACCGATGTCCGCGCGACCGGTGCGGGAATGGCCTCATCAATCGGTCGGCTGGGCGCCATCGCTGCTCCGATCCTGGTCGGGTATGTGTATCCGTTGCTGGGCTTTCCAGGTGTGTTTGGCGCGACCACGTGCGTGCTGCTGATCGGTGCGGCGGCAGTAGTGCTGATGGGCGTGCCGACGCGTGGGCGGTCGCTTGAAGACATTGCGGCGCAGCAATTGAGGGGGTAGCGAAATTGCGGGACGCGAGCAGAAATCAGTACACGTCCCGCACATAACGCTTGTCCCTGACCATGTCGCTGACATACTCGCGGGCTTTGTCGTCACTCATGCCGGCGTGCTGAGCGACGACAGACTTGAGCGCTGCATCAACGTCACGGGCCATGCGGCCCGCGTCGCCGCAAACATAGAAATGCGCGCCCGCCTCAAGCCACGACCACAGTTCCGCGCCGTGCTCACGCATGCGATCCTGCACATAGATTTTCTCGGCTTGATCCCGCGAGAAAGCGAGGTCGAGACGGTTCAACAAACCCTTGCTGCGCATCTCGTCGAGTTCATCGCCGTAGTAATAGTCCGTGGCGGCATGCTGCTCGCCAAAGAACAACCAGTTACGGCCCGTGTCGCCTCGTGCGAGGCGTTCGTGCAGGAAGCCTCTGAACGGGGCCACGCCGGTGCCGGGGCCGACCATGATCATGGGTGCATCTCCACTATGGGGAAGACGGAAATGCGCCGATTTCTGGACGAACACCGGCACGCTGGCGTCACCTGCGCGGTCAGCCAGGAAGGTCGATGACACACCCTTGCGCTGACGCCGGCCGTTGTTATACCGGACCGCCGACACAGTCAGGTGGATCTCGTCAGGATGTGCCTTCGGACTCGATGCAATCGAATAAAGCCGCGGCTGCATGCGTTTGAGCATGCCGACCAGTTCCGTAGCTGACAGATCAACCGGAAATTCATGCAGCACGTCAGCCAGTTGCTGACCCCACAGCCACTTCTTCAAGTCCGCTTTGTTGCCCTCGCGAAGCAGTCTGCTTAATGCATTATTTTGATCCGCTGCACCGTTGCGCGTCCTTGCTGCGATGAACGCCAATGCGTCGTGATTGGGGCGTGCTATTTCATAATGCTTGCCGAGCGCGTCGGCCAGGCGCATCTCACCCGCGCCCGCCACATTGACGGGGGCATCGGCGCTAAGACCACTCAGGCCGATAAGTTCATCGACCAGTTCAGGACAGTTTCGCGGCCACACGCCAAGCGCATCGCCGACCTCGTAGTCAAGGCCCGAGCCAGCGGTATCCAGCGAGAAATAACGCGTGTCCTTCGTCGCGCCCTGCTTGTTGAGACGCAGGTTCTTCACCAGCCGCGACGCCGCGGGATGCGTCTTCGAGGGCATGGTGCCGGGCAGCACGGCCGGAATCATGCCGTCAGCCGGGACGGCATGGAGCGCCGCATCCTCTTCCTTGATCCGCTCGACGATCCGCTCGAGCCACGCATCGGCTGCGGGCTGAAACTCTGCATCGCAGTCGACCCGCTCAAGCAAACGTTCCGCTCCGCGTTCAAGCAAACGCGTATCGAGCTTGCGGCCATGACCGCAGAACGCGTCGTAGTTGCGGTCGCCAAAAGCCAGCACGGCGTAGCGCACGCCATCGAGGCGCGGCGCGTTATTTGCACTGATCGCGGCCCAGAAACTCTCGCCGTTATCGGGGGCATCGCCATCGCCGAAGGTGCTCGTCATCAGCAGAACGTACTGCGCTTTCTCCAGGTCGGACACCGTATAGTCGGCCATGCATGCGGTCCGTATCTCGAAGCCGGACTCCATCAACTGGGTCGCATACCGCTCGACCAATGATTCGATATTGCCGGTCTGGGAAGCCCACAGCAACACGACCTTTGGCCGTGCCCGCGCAATCCGGACAGAGGACTCGGCGGTCGATTCTGCAAGCGGCGCGGCTAACGTTGGAACGGCCGATTCCGCGCGGCTGAACAGCCCCGCAAGGACACCGTCGAGCCAAAGCCGCGTGGCAGGGGCGATGGGCGCGCTAAGCGGCAACGTCGGCACACCATCCTTCGAACGCCCTTCCGTCGATCGCAGGCCACTCATGAAACCGGCGACGTAGATGCGTTCAGAGTCGCTCAGTTCGGGCGCGGGCGTATTCGGAATTCCGAGCAGCGTGGCAAGGGCGTCAATACGGGACATGTCCAGTTCCTGGTTCGGACGGGCTTGATCGGCGGCAGCGGACTCGACGCGTTCCGGGCGGCCCGCATCGTCACGCATTGCGGGATTCGCCATGTCAGCTTTAAGTGCTACGCGGCTGAGCGCAACGGCGCAGAACTTGAATTCAGGCTGCTGCGATATGGGGTCGATCGCGTCATTCGTCACCGCGTTGATGCAGAGATCTTCGCCGAAGACATCGTTCCAATGCATGGGCGCAAAACAATTACCGGCACGAACGCGATCAGTGACGACCGCCGGCAGCACGGCCCGGCCGCGACGCGATCGAACCTCAACCGCGTCCTTCGCCCTGATACCCAGCGCCGCCGCATCTTCGGGATGAATTTCCACGAACGGGGCGGGGTTCAGCTTGTTCAGCATGGGCACCTTGCCGGTCTTGGTCATGGTGTGCCATTGATGCTGCAAGCGGCCCGTATTCAGCACAATAGGCCGTTCGCTGTCAGGCATTTCAGCCGGCGGCACATGCGGGCGCGCAAAGAAGACGGCCTTGCCGGATGAAGTGGGAAAGACCAGGTGCGGGCGGCTGCCGTCCGGCAATTCCCTGAGTGTCTGGCTCACGCCGTCGTTGATATAGCGCACCGGATTGCGATCGGCCGCGATGTCTGGCGGGCAGGGCCATTGCAACGGCGTCTGGCGCAGGCGTTCATGGCTCGCGCCGCGCAAATCGTAGCCAGTCTTCCGATTCGATGTCCGCGTGATTTCAGCGAAGACCTGTTCCGCCGACACATAGCTGAACGCATCGGCGAAACCCATCTCACATGCCACGCGCGCGATGATCTGCCAGTCCGGCAGCGCGGTGCCCGGTGGCTCGATGGCCTTCTGCGCGAGCGTCATGTTGCGCTCCGAGTTGATCATCACGCCTTCGGCCTCGGCCCACAACGCACCCGGCAAAAGGACATCGGCGTAGCGATTCGTTTCGGTATCGAGGAAGGCATCTTGCGCAATCACCAGCTCCGCGGCCTGCAAGCCCGCCATCACGGTCTGCCGGTTCGGTACGCTGGCAACAGGATTCGTGCAGATGATCCAGCAAGCCTTGATCTCGCCCGTCGCCATGCGCGAGAACATGTCCACGGTGCCTTGGCCAAGCGAAGTCTTCAGCGTGCCCTTCGGGATATTCCACAGGCCTTCGATAAAATCCCGGTCCTCTTCCACCAGCACCGAACGCTGGCCGGGCAGCCCGGGGCCCATGTATCCCATCTCACGTCCGCCCATCGCATTGGGCTGCCCGGTGAGCGAAAATGGCCCGCTGCCCGGCCGGCATATCTTGCCCGTGGCGAGATGCAGGTTGCAGATCGCGTTCGTGTTCCAGGTGCCATGCGTGCTCTGGTTGAGGCCCATGGTCCAGCAGCTCATCCACTCGGGCGCCTCGCCCGTCCATTGCGCAGCCCGGCGAATATCCGCTTCGGGAATGCCGGTGATCTCAGCCACTCTATCTGGCGGATAGTCCTCGAGAAAGGCAGGCATCGCGTCCCACCCTTCAGTCGACTCGGCGATGAAACCGGCATCCGTATGCCCGTTCCGATGCAGCAGATACAGCAGGCCATTCAGCAACGCGAGATCGGTACCCGGTTTGATCTGCATGAAGAGGTTGGCTTTGTCCGCGGTGGCATTGCGGCGCGGATCCACCACGATCAGCTTCGCACCCGCCTTCACGCGATCCATCATGCGCAGGAACAGGATCGGATGACAGTCGGCCATGTTCGCGCCGATCACAAAAAACAGACTGGCCTTGTCGATGTCCTCATACGAGCCCGGCGGACCGTCAGCGCCCAGCGACAGTTTGTAGCCGCTCCCCGCGCTCGCCATGCAGAGCCGCGAATTGGACTCTATGTTGTTGGTACCGACAAACCCTTTCGCGAGCTTGTTGACGAGGTACTGCGCCTCGATCGACATCTGCCCCGACACATAGAACGAAAGTGCGTCCGGACCGTGTGCATCGAGTAACCCGCGCAGGCGCTGTGCTGCGTCCGTGATGGCTTGTGCCATGGGCAACGGGATCAGGTCCTGATCCCGTTCGTGGCGAATGAAGGCGCACTCAAGACGACCCGACTTGCGCAAGACCACATGCGCCGATGACCCCTTGGTGCAGAGGCGTCCAAAGTTCGCCGGATGCTCCTTGTTGCCGGACACCTTGACCACTTCTCCCTTCTCGACTTGCAGGACCATCCCACAGCCAACGCCGCAGTACGGGCATACAGTTTTGACGCTGCCGGAAATCATGATCGACTCTCGAACTCGCGTACCTTGCTCATATCGCGACCCATACGTGGCCATCTTCCACGCGCGCGGCGAAGGCGTTCACCGAGTTCTCCGGGATCTCGAGGCATTCGCCCGTGCGAAGGTCGTAGTGGTGCTTGAAGATCGGCGATGCCACCACAATGCGCTCGCCCAGATTGCCGATCAAACCGCGCGACAGCACCGACGCCTGCGAACCCGGATCGAAGTTATCGATGGCAAACACGCTCGTGGTTTCGTCGGCAAGATGGAACACAGCAATCTGCTCACCGTTGATGAGTGCACAGACGCCCGTGTTCGGCACGATGTCATCGAGCGGGCACACAGGCACCCACGCGCTTGGGATTCGGTCGATGTTCATGATGATGTCCTTGATGTGGATCGGTAGATCCCGCGTGCTTCAAACCGTTTCGACAACCACCGGAATATCGATTCGTTTCAGTTGCCGTTCAGCCAGCGTCGCGGGTCGAATCTGGCCACGCTCTTCGACAAAACTCACGTTTGCATCGGCCGCGTCGCTGTTCACGAAATGACGGAAGCGCTTGCGCGTGTCCGGATCGTTGACGGCCTTTTTCCACTCGCATTCGTAGGTGTCGACCACGTGCTGCATCTCCGCTTCGAGTTCCGCGGCAAGCTGAAGCTTGTCGTGCACCACGACATCGATCAGGTACTGAAGCCCGCCTTCCAGGTTGTCGCGCCACACGCTCGTGCGCTGCAACCGGTCCGCGGTCCGGATATAGAACATCAGGAAACGGTCGATGTAACTGACCAGCGTGGCACGGTCAAGATCCGATGCAAGCAGCTCGGCGTGACGCGGTTTCATGCCGCCGTTGCCGCATACGTAGAGGTTCCAGCCGTTCTCCGTGGCAATCACGCCAATGTCCTTGCCTTGCGCTTCAGCACATTCGCGTGTGCAACCGGAGACGCCGAACTTGATCTTGTGCGGTGTGCGCAAGCCCTTGTAGCGATTCTCTATATCGATCGCGAGACCGACTGAATCGCCCACGCCATAGCGGCACCACGTAGACCCCACGCATGACTTCACGGTGCGCACCGACTTGCCGTACGCGTGGCCGGATTCGAAACCCGCCGCGATCAGTTCTTCCCAGATCAACGGCAGTTGCTCAACCCGCGCGCCGAACAAATCAACACGCGCGCCGCCCGTGACCTTGGTGTACAAACCGTACTTCTTGGCGACCTGGCCGACCGCGATCAATCCATCGGGCGTGACCTCGCCACCCGGCATCCGGGGGACGACGGAATACGTGCCGTCGCGCTGGATGTTGGCGAGGTAGTAGTCGTTGGTATCCTGCAAGCTTGCGTGCTCTTTCTTCAGGACGAACTCGTTCCAGCACGATGCAAGAATCGCAGCCGTAGCCGGCTTGCAGATGTCACAGCCAAGGCCGTGGCCATGCTTCGCGAGCAACGCGCCAAATGTCTCGATGCGCTCGACGCGCACCATGTGATAAAGCTCCTGGCGCGAATACGGGAAGTGCTCGCACAGGTGGTTGTTGACCGCGAGCCCCTGCTTTTTCATCTCGGCCTTCATCACCTGGGTGACGAGCGCGACGCAGCCGCCGCACGAGCTGCCGGCCTTGGTCGATGACTTCAACGCGCCAATGCTGGTTGCACCCGCACAGACCGCTTCGCATATCTGGCCTTTGGACACGTTGTTGCACGAGCAGATTTGCGCGGCGTCAGGCAGCGCGTCAACGCCAAGACCGGGCTTTTGTTTGCCGTCTGACGAAGGGAGAATCAGGAATTCCGGCGCCTCCGGCAACTCGATTCGGTTCAGCATCATCTGCAAGAGCGTGCCGTATTCGGCCGCGTCGCCAACCATCACGCCGCCGAGCAAATACTTGCCGCACTCGGACACCACCAGCTTCTTGTAGACCTGCTTGCGTTCATCGCTGAACTGATACGCGCGGCTGCCCGGCGTCTTGCCGTGCGCGTCGCCAATGCTCGCCACGTCCACGCCCATCAGCTTCAACTTCGTGCTCATGTCGGCGCCTGTGAAACCGGCCACCTCACCTCGCAACTGCTTGGCGACAATACGCGCCATGTCATAACCCGGTGCGACCAGCCCGAAGATCTGTCCGTTCCAGAGCGCGCATTCACCGATTGCGAAGATATCGGCGTCGCTCGTGCGGCAGTTATCGTCGATCACGATGCCGCCACGGGCGCCGACATCGAGGCCGCTGATCCGCGCAATCTCGTCGCGCGGACGGATGCCGGCGGAGAACACGATCATGTCGGTGTCGAGATGGGTCGCATCGGCGAACTCCATGCGATGCGTGCCGTGCTCGCCATCGACTATGGCAACGGTATTCTTCTGCGTATGAACCGTCACGCCCAGCTCTTCAATCTTGCTGCGCAAGACGCGCGCGCCGCTGTCGTCGACCTGCACGGCCATCAGGCGCGGCGCGAACTCGACCACATGCGTCTGCAAGCCCATGTCGCGCAATGCCTTCGCGCATTCGAGCCCCAACAGGCCACCGCCCACGACCGTACCCGTCTTCGAGCGCGCGCCGCATTCCTTCATTGCTTCGAGATCCTCAATAGTTCGGTACACGAAGCAGTCATGGCGCTCGTTGCCCGCAACCGGCGGCACGAACGGATAAGAACCGGTAGCGAGCACGAGCTTGTCGTAAGCCAGTACCTCGCCGGTCGACACCGTCACGGTCCGCGCCGCGCGATCGATCGACGCAGCCTTCGCATTCAGTTCAAGCCGGACGTTCGCGCGCTCGAAGAATCCCGGCTCGACCAGCGACAGGTCCTGCGCCGATCTGCCGGCGAAGAATTCCGACAGATGCACGCGGTCGTAAGCCGGCCTCGGTTCTTCGCACAGCACGGTGATATCGAGTCCGTGCGCTGCATTCTCAGCGAGACATTCGAGGAGCTTATGGCCGACCATGCCATGGCCGATGACGACAATTTTCATGATCACGACTCTCTCAATTTGCAATGCGCCACACGCCCGAGATCGATACGGGTTGTTTTGTCTGCCATTGTTTTTCCACAAAACAAAAAGGCGTCCCGCAAACCCAGCCGATGACTGAGTTCAGGGGACGCCTTTGTCCAAAAAGCCCTTCAAGGGCCGCTGTGAAGCCTTGCAATGAAACTGGACCGCCGTTGATCCATGGACGCTCTAAATGCAAGCGCCATGCCATGCTCAACGTTTCTTTATGTGGCGGGCGTTTGCGAGCGATCACGCATTTTGAGCCGGATAGATGCGGTGCATTTTGATGCAGCGCCGCACACTCGCGGTGCGATAGAGCACTGTCCGCGTGCGGGCAAGAAGGCATTCCTGATCGGCTTCATGCGACTAAAGGGAGTCTCGTTCATAACCATACGCATGGGAGCGTGGCTCCACGCGGCGGCCAGCTTACCGATCAAAGGCTCACTCGACGCATGCATTAAAACCATTCTCTTCTGGCCTGGATATTGCCTATGACTAGCTGTGCCCGGCAACGATGTCGGGCGCTTGGATATCACAGTCTTATCGATGTGAATGCCGGTAGACATCGGCGACTCAGGACAACGGCGTCCCTTCGTGCAAGAGCACGAGCGGATGCCGTTTTTCGTTGGCGCGCGGCGTTGAATGCATGGTTGTTTAGCCACCAAAGGACATCACGATGACAACAGGCAAGGTCACCTTGCTCAGCGCAGGCCCAGGCGATCTGGACCTGCTCACGATCAAAGCTGCCAGAGCACTGGCGCTGGCGGATATCGTGTTGCTGGACGATCTCGCCAATCCCGAGATCGTGTCGCTTGCGCCGCAAGCCCGCGTGATCCGGGTCGGCAAACGCGGCGGCTGTAAATCGACACCGCAAGCGTTCATCCAGCGGCTGATGCAACGTTATGCCCTCAAGGGACTGCACGTGGTTCGCGTGAAAGGCGGCGACGCCCTGCTGTTCGGACGCGCAGGCGAAGAGCTCACAGCACTGCGGCACGCGCAGATTCCGGTCGAGATCATCAACGGCATTTCGTCCGGTTTCGCAGCGGCTGCGTGTCTCGGGATATCGCTGACGCATCGGGAGCATTGCCAGGGCGTGACCTTCGTGACGGCGCACAAGCAGGATCACGGCGAACCCAACTGGGCCGCGCTTGCGGCAACCGGCACGACGCTCGCGATCTACATGGGCATGACGCGTATCGACAGCCTGTGCCTTGCACTGCTCTCGGCGATGCCGGCGTCCACCCCTGCCGCAGTGGTTCAATGGGCAGGAACACCATCCGAGCGGCGCTGGCTTGGGCGGCTGGATTGCATGGCGACTGACGCGGTAAAAGCAGGCCTGCAAAGCCCCGCCGTAATCCTTGTTGGCGACGCGATCAGCGAAGCAGCAGCAGACGTGCACGCGGCCTTCAACGCATGGGAAAACCACACCGAAGCGGTCCAGCATGCGGCCTGAGACGCACACATCGCGCGCGGTCTTCATGGTGCTGGCCAACCCGCCGCCGGCCAGCGTTGCGGCCGGCCGGTCTCGCACGCGCTACCCCGGCGCCTGACCCATGCTTCGCGTGCTGCTCGTCACCGACACCGACAAACCCATCGGCGATCTTCGCCAGGCGCTCGCACGCCTGGGCTACGACATGCTGGCCGAGGTGGCGACCCCGGCGGCCTTGCCCAAGGTGGTGGAAGAACAGCGCCCGGATGTGGTTATCATCGACACTGAGTCGCCTTCGCGCGATACGCTCGAGCAACTCGCCGTGATGAACGAAACCGCGCCGCGCCCGGTCCTCATGTTCAGCAACGACGGTGACCAGAAACTGATTCACGCGGCGGTCAGCGCGGGCGTGAGCGCTTATCTTGTTGAAGGGCTGGAAGCATCGCGGCTTGCACCCATCCTTGAAGTCGCACTCGCACGGTTCGCCCGCGAGGAACAATTGCGCAAGCGGCTCGCCGAAGCCGAAAACGAACTCGCGGACCGCAAGCTGATCGACCGGGCCAAGCGCCTGTTGATGGACCGGCGCAGGATGTCCGAGCCGGAGGCATACGCCATGCTGCGCAAGCGCGCCATGGACGAGGGAATGAAGCTTGCCGAAGTCGCGCGCCAGTTGGTGTCGATGGCCGATTTATTAGGGTAGCCCGTACAACATGAACACGCCCAATGCCGCTTTGAAGCACGTGTCCGAGCGACCCGAGAAGACGCATATCCGCCTCGGGTTCGTGGCGCTGAGCGATGTCGCCCCGCTCGCCGTTGCCAAGATCCTCGAGTTTGGCCACAGCCACGGCCTGACGCTCGAACTATGCCGTCAGCCTTCATGGGCGGCCGTGCGCGACAAGCTGTTGTCCGGCGAAATCGATGCGGCGCACGCGCTTTATGGGCTCGTGTACGGCGTCCAGCTGGGTATTGGAGGACCGCAGGGCGACATGGCCGTGCTCATGGTGCTGAGCCGGAATGGTCAGGCCATCACGCTGTCGAATCCACTTGCCGATGCGTTGAGCAAGAGCGGCCATTTGAAGGAGGCGCTCGCGTCGCTCGGCCGTCCTCCGGTCTTCGCACAGACCTTTCCGACCGGCACGCACGCGATGTGGTTGTACTACTGGCTCGCAGCACTTGGCGTGCATCCGCTGCGCGACATTCGCAGTATCGTGATCCCGCCGCCGCAAATGGTCGATGCATTGGCCGAGGGCCAGCTCGACGGATTCTGTGTGGGCGAGCCGTGGAACGCGGTTGCCGAGTCGCGCCACGCGGGCAGGACCGTCGCGATCACGAGCCAGATCTGGCCGGACCACCCGGAAAAGGTGCTTGCCAGCCGGCGCGATTTTGTCGCGCGTTATCCGAACACGACACGCGCGCTGATCCAGACCATGCTCGAGGCGTGCCGATGGCTTGACGACCCCGCACATCGCACCGACATCTCGACGTGGCTCGCCGCGCCGGAATTGTTAGGCGTGCCGCAGGAATTGATCGCGCCACGCCTGCTCGGTGATTACGGCAACTACGATGCAGCGCAATTCCCCGGGCAGCCACTTCCGCGCCCCGCTAGTTTCTTCGATAAAGGCGCCGTCAACTATCCGCGTCCGTCGGATGGCCTGTGGTTCCTGACGCAATATCGCCGATGGGGTCTGCTGAACGGCAATCAGGACGATGACGCCGCAATTGCAGCGGCGATCAGCCAGACGGCGTTGTATCGCGAGGCGGCGGAACTGGCGGACGTGCGCGTACCGGACGAGATTCGCGCGGACGTGCTGTTCGACGGGCGCGTCTGGGATGGACAAGATCCCGCCGCCTATCTCGACGGTTTTGCGATGCGTGCCTGACGCGGTGGTGGCGTTTGTTGTCTATCGCCGGTTTCAACGGCTCGGCGATGCATACCTCATGACAGCTTGACCTTCATTCCGGCGCTTATCAAAAGACCCCCTGCCGTCGAACATATAGCTACTAGAACAACTTCCGCCTGCGTGGCGAAAGTGCATGCCGGAAGCATCCTGACGGCCTATGAGCCCGGTTTAGGTTGCCAGTCCGGGACCGTATGACGGATGCTTCATAACCCCGGCGCGCTTTTATGTGACCAGAAGCTTGCCGGCCGTGGAACGCATCCTGCTTCGACGGATTACAAACCGTCAAGTCGTCGTCACCATCGTCGAAGCAGAGGTTGCCATGAGCACGTTGTCCACCGAGAAAATTCAGGCTGTGGTGAAAAAGGACGCCTCCTGGGTGATGGGCGCGCTCAAGAAATTCGGCGAGGATCGCTGTGCCGCCATGGCCGCGAGCATCGCGTTCTACTCCGCGTTTTCGTTGGCGCCAACGCTGGTCATGGTTATCGCAGTGGCCGGCTGGGTGTTCGGCGCAGACGCCGCGCGGGGGCAATTGTTCCATCAGGTCAATGGACTGCTGGGCGATCAGGCCGCCGCGAGCGTGCAAAGCATTGTTGAAAATGCCCACCGCAGCGGCGGCACGGGTATCGCTGCCGTGATCTCGTTCGTGTTGCTGGCGGTGGGCGCATCAGCAACGTTTTCGTCGCTCAACACTGCGTTAAATCTCGTGTGGCCAATGACCGGCGAGCAGAAATCCAGCGTATTCGCTTTGGTGCGGGTGCGGCTGATCTCGTTTGGACTGGTGCTGGGGGTGGCGTTCTTGCTGATCGTCTCCCTGGTCCTCGATACCGCCATCCAGGCCGTCGGCACATGGCTTTGGGGTAATTCGCCCTTCGTGATCATCGGCGACATTGTGCAACTGGTGGTCGGACTGGTGATTCTCTCGCTGGCGTTCGGGGCACTCCTGAAGTTCCTTCCCGATGGCCGGGTGCAATGGCGCGACGCAATAGTTGGCGGGTTGGTCGCCGCCATCCTCTTTTCCGTCGGCAAAAAGCTGTTTGCGTTCTACCTGACTCACGCCGGCACGGCGAATTCGTTCGGCGCGGCGGGCTCGCTTGCCGTGTTGCTGATGTGGCTGTACTTCTCGGCGGCCGTCCTGCTGCTTGGCGCCGAGTTTTCAGCCGCGCGGGCACGTTTGCACGATCCCCGTGGCGCGTGGGGCCAGCAGAGCTCGCGGGTCCCGCCGGGCAGCCGTGCAAAGATCGGTTCGATGCTGGCAGGCTCGACGCATCCCGGAGCCGGGTTGGCAGATCCAAATGCGGATGCGGGCAGCGCCGGAACTGCAAAAGCCTTTGTGGTCGTGCCGGGACGTACGCGGGCATCTATTGGACAGCGGGCTGAACGCTCGCAGCATTTGACGCAGCAGGCGCGCAAACGCGTGTCGGCACTGAGCACCGCTCTCAGCCTTAGCCGCAAGCTGGCACGTGCGGAAACCACCGCCACTCGCGTGACGGCGCAGGCCATGCTGGATTGCGGGCGCAAGGCGGTGCAGGCCAATGGCTTGGTAAAACAGTATCCATGGCATGCCGTGCTGCTGGCTGGCGGCGCTGGCTTGGCGCTCGCGCTGCTAACGGGCCGCGACACGAGCCGCAGCCTGCCCAGGGCGACCGACGAATAACGCCGGCAAGGTCAATCGCGGGATCCAATAGCGATCCCGCGTCATTCACGAAATCGGCGTGATCCAGGACACGTCAGTTTTCCGTGTCAAAAGCTCGATCGCCTCAAACTTCGTCAAATCGCATGGACCATTCGCGACGTGTGAAGAGCCGCGTTTCTGTTGCGATCTACGCAAGCATCACGCTTTCAGAGCCTGCCACTGGGTAAGAGTGTTGGTAATCCACAACGCGCGCACTTGGCTTTCAGAGCCGGACACTCCTCAGGCGCTTCAAACCCCTGCCCCGTGCAAACCCTTGCCGAGCCATATACAGCGCTCCTCTTGCCGTAAGCGATCGCTTTAGCGAGCACCGTCGGCATGTCTCGCTTATAACAACTAATTAGTAGAAAACTAATAAAAACCGACTGTTTCGCGCTGAACCAATTGCATTAAAGGGAACTTTCTGACGGCGTCTGTGGTTCGGCCTTTCACAAGATGATTGAACGGCTGAAGCCTTGACAGGCTTGCCTTACGAGAGATCACACGGTCGACCGCAAAGTGTCTTTTTTTCGAGACATGTTTTAATTTTTCAGTTCTTAAGTTTTGTAACGCTGCGTTATTCTCTGCGCCGGCAACAACGAATTTAATCCTAGCGTGGAGAACCTGATGAAACGTTTCGCACTGACTTCCCTTTCGCTGGCACTGCTCGGCACAGCTGGCGCGGCTCACGCGCAAAGCAGCGTGACCCTTTATGGCGTGATCGACGAGGCTGTCGCCTATGTTAACCACGCAAGCGGCAACAACCATCTGGTTGGTCTCTCTGCAGGTAACTTGTCTGGTGACCGTTGGGGCCTGAAGGGTTCGGAAGATTTGGGCGGCGGTTTGAAGGCAATTTTCCAATTGGAAAACGGCTTTAACGTGAACACGGGTGCACTGGGCCAAGGCGGTCGCGAATTCGGTCGTCAGGCATTTGTCGGTTTGACGTCGGACAAGCTCGGCACGGTCACGCTCGGTCGTCAATACGATCCGTTGGTTGACATGGTGCAGGGCATCACGGGTGACAACTACTGGGCGTCCATCGTCGGTACGCCGGGCGACGTCGACAACTACGACAACAGCTCGCGTGTGAACAACGCTGTGAAGTACGTGTCGCCGAACTATGCCGGCCTGCAATTCGAAGGCATGTATGGTTTCAGCAACACCGCTGGCACGACGGGTCAAGGCCAGACGTGGAGCGGTGCAGTTGCGTATAACAACGGTCCGTTGGGCTTGGCTGCTGGTTACTACTACACGAGCAACCCGAGCGCAGGCCGTTCGGCTACAAACTGGAACAGCCCGTCGTCAGATTCGATTATCGACAGCGCAATCAACGCTGGCTACGCCTCGGCTCACTCGATCGCCATCGCCCGTGCAGCAGGTCAGTACGCTATCGGCCCGGTAACGCTCGGCGCTTCGTACAGCAATGTGAAGTACCGTCCGGACGGTTTCTCGGCATTCACATCGACAGAGACGTACAACATTGGCAGCGCGTTCGCGAACTACCAGCTGACGCCGGCTTTCCTGATCGGCTTGGGCTACACGTATGAGAAAGCGAGTGGCGACACGGGTGCTCATTACAATCAGGTCGGCATCGGTGCGGACTACACGCTGTCCAAGCGCACGGATTTCTACGCACTCGGCGCTTACCAGAAAGCAAGCGGCTCGCAAGCTACGTTCACCACAAATGGCGGCGTAACAACTCGCGTAAATCAACAAGCGCAAGCATCGATCGGTTCGTTCGGCTACAACGGCACGAGCACGCAGGAACTGGTGCTGGTTGGTATTCGTCACAAGTTCTAAAGTCCGATACGGCGTGCAGCGTTTCACTGCATAGCGCGCCGATTCAGACTGCGGTTCAAAAACAGCCATCGGCTTCGCCGGTGGCTGTTTTTTTATGTGCGTTGAATACAGCACGTCCAGGCTGCCGTGATCGCCATACACACGCTGAACAAGCGAACGGCCCAATCGACTTACGCCGATTGGGCCGTTCGCTTGTTCAACTTACCTAGCTTGCCGAGGCATTGAAAGTCTGTAGGCACTCCAAAACGTACTCAATGCTGCGAACGCTCGCTCCCGGGCTGCATCAGCGTCTGAAATGGCGGCGCTGACGTATCGGGTTCCGCGCGCAGGTCGCTGCCCGTCACGCGCGGCACGTTAGATACCGTTTCGCGCGCCCGCAGTGGCACATTGGCGGGATCGGCCCAGGTCGGATTCGGAATTTCCCCGAAAATCTGCCGCAACCGGTCACCCCACGTACGATGAATCATCTGGAAATACTGATTGTCGTTATCGATCGTGGAGAACCGCGTGACCTGCAACGCGTCCTTTTCATACACGAGCAAGTCGAGCGGCAATCCCACCGACAAATTCGAGCGCAGCGTGGAATCCATCGACACCAGCGCGCATTTCGCCACTTCGTCCAACGGCGTGGATGGCGTGACAACGCGATCGATGATCGGTTTGCCATACTTCGATTCGCCGATCTGGAAATACGGGCTGACCGGCGATGACTCCACGAAATTACCCGCCGAATAGATCATGAACAGGCGCGTATTTGCGCCGCGAATCTGGCCGCCGAGAATAAAGCTGCAATTGAAGTCGACGCTGAATTCCGCGAGCGTGGCTGCATCTCGCCGATGTACCTCGCGCACCGCATCGCCCACCAGCCGCGCCGCTTCCGCCATGGTGGGGACGTTGTACAGCGTGGTTTTGTCTTCGGGCGCCGGTTCCGACAGCAGTTGCATGACGGCCTGCGTCAGCGCGAGGTTGCCCGCGGCCAAGAGCACGAGGACGCGGTCACCGGGCTGTTCGAAGACCGCCATCTTGCGAGCTGCGCTCACATGATCGACTCCGGCATTCGTGCGGGTATCGGACAGGAACACCAGTCCCTCGTCGACGCGCATTGCCACGCAATAAGTCATGCGTCCAATTCCTGAAAGAAGCAAATTCGTATTGTAGTCGGGTATTCGTCCGGACCGGACCGATTGCGGAGACTCTTGGACTAGGCAGCATCGCCCGGCAACGCGGCGCCTGACCTTCTGATAGTTATTATCGGCACAGGGGGGCGCGGCTTGAATGCCGCGGCGCAGGAGAAATGCGCGCCGCGACGTGTCATGCGTATCGCATTGCTGCGATCAGTTCAGCTCACTGGTCGGCCGTTGCCTGCACCGAGACGTCCACGCTCATGCGCTCTTCCTTGCCGCCCACGCGCGAACCGCGCACGGGCGCGGCCGCTTCATAGTCGCGTGCGACCGCGAGGCGGCAGTACCGGCCACTGGCGAACGCCGCGTGCGTGACGTCCACCGACACCCAGCCGTCGTCGATCCACACATCTACCCACGCGTGGCTCGCGGCGTGCGGGACATCGCCCGGATCGATATAACCGCTCACATAGCGCGCCGGCAAGCCCCGCGCGCGGCAGGACGCCAGCATGAGGTGAGCGTGATCCTGGCACACGCCGTTGCCGAGTTGCAGCGCCTGGGCCGCGGTGCTCGTCACCTCGGTGACACCCGCCTTGAACTGCACTTTTGCTTCGATATTCTCCGCCAGCGCAATCAGCGCCGACGGTGAATCGAGTTTCGGCACCGAGTTCGCGAGTTCGCGGATCGCAGCATCCGGTTCGGTCAGCGCGGTTGCACATGTGTAGTGTTGCAGAGGAATCCGGCCGGGACCGTCGTTGAGACGGCCGCCGTCGAGCAACGTGGTTTCCACCTGTCCGGTCACGGAAAGATGGATCTCCATATGCGGTTTCGTCAGCACCAGGGTGTGCAACGTGTTGGCGTAGGCGTCGCGGGTGACGTCGAGCTTGCCGACAGTATCGATGTTCCAGCGCCGCACCATTTGCGCCGACCCATTGGCGGGCGTCATGCGCAGTTGCTGGATGGAGTACTGCACCGGCACCGCGTATCGGTAGCTTGTGTGATGACGAATGGTCAGAAGCATGATGGTTCCCAGGGCGGATGCAATACAAAGCAATGCAAAACAATACGAAGCAAGACGAGCCGGTTCAGGCGAGAGGCAACATGAGGAAGGTGCGCATCACGCGAACACCGAGCTCGTCGACCCGTTTCAGGAATTGCGTCAGGTAGGCGTGCACGCCGGTTTCGAGGATCTGGCGGATATCCATGTACAGCACGTCCGCGCGCAGCTTGCCGGCGAAACGTTCGCACTCGTTCGAGCCGTCGGTACGCAGCTTGTCGAGCGTCGCGCAGACCCCATCAAGAGACGCCAGCAGCGAGCGCGGCATCTGCGAGTTAAGGATCAGCAACTCCACGACCCGCGACGGCGTCACAACGTCGCGATACACCTTCCGATAAATCTCCAGCGCGGACACCGAACTCAAAATGGAGGTCCAGTAATAGAAGTCCTCCAGCTGACGCGCGGCTTCGCGCGAGTTCGGTTCGGCATCGGCGAAACGCACGTCCAGGATCCGCGCCGTGTTGTCCGCGCGTTCCAGGTACATGCCGAGCTGGATGAACCAGAAAGCGTCGTCCTGGAGCGCGGTGCCGACCATCACACCGCGACACAGATTCGAGCGGTACTTGACCCATTCGAACAGCATGTCCGGGCTTTTTTCCAGCTCGCCAGCGGCGAGTTTCTCGCCGAATTCGAGCCACGTGAAATTGATGGTCTCCCACGCTTCCGTGGTCAGGGTCCCGCGCACGGCACGCGCGTTTTCGCGCGCCGCGTGCAGGCA
>Ga0153932_1000269_pt1 | contig 18027 bp, 17 predicted proteins | sample TSNJ016MetaG_FD_102273 | JGI IMG/M metagenome (GOLD analysis project Ga0153932, IMG submission 102273) | Attine ant fungus gardens microbial communities from New Jersey, USA - TSNJ016 MetaG | ecosystem: Host-associated > Fungi > Mycelium > Unclassified | place: USA: New Jersey, Wharton State...
CACGAGCTGGTCTGGGGCAAGCGGAAATGGCGGCTATGGCGGTTCGAGGGAAACCGAATGGTATGCGCCGGCGGTGGGTCGAATCGTTCGGATGGACTATGAAGACCAGTCGCCACGGCAGGCACCCACGACAACTCACGTCGAAATGACAGGCTTCCGCCCGGCTGTGCCGTGAATCTCACCAAATGCCTTGCATTGCCCTGGGCCGTTTCGCTTGCCCCGTGGCTTCTGCGTCGCGAACACGCTCTTAACTAAACAAAGGATATTGAAATGAACCACCATACCACCGCGCCCTACTCCATCGCGCCATCCCGCTCTTCGCGTCATTTCGCGCTGCTCCCGCGAACGCTCATCGCCGCGCTGACCGCGGCGTTGTCGCTCGCCGCATGCACGGGATCGCCGAGCGAAAGCGACGTGCGAGCGGCTTTGTCCAAGCAATTGGACGCCAGCCAAGAGCAATCAAGGCAGGTCGCCGGCAAAAACGCGTTCATGGATAGCTTGGCCGACGAACAACGAAAAGGCATCTCGCAATTGAAGCTGGTCGGATGCAAATCGGACGGCGAAAAAGCGTATTTGTGCGACGTCGCGGGCAAGGCTGGTGCGATGCAATTGCGCATGCTCAAAGGGTCCGACGGTTGGATCGCAGCCGAGGCTGACAAGGGCTGACCCCTCAGCCGGCGGGTCCGCAAACCTCGCTGCCGCCGTTTCTTAATCAATCCGCTATATGTCCAAGTTGGCCCGCGAACGAACAAGCAGGCTGCTGGCGCGCGCCGAGAAGCGCGAGCGACAACCATAAAGACACCATGCGCTTCACAAACCAAGAACCATTCGTTGGAAAGCATTCAATCGCAGGCCTGACGGGCCCTTTTGCGTCCCCTCGGGCCAGGCAAGTGGCCGTCGTCGCGGCAACTTGTCTGGCGCTCGCCGGCTGCTCGAAGAGACCGGCTGACACGGCGTCTCACCCGCCGGATCAACCGGCGCCCCCGGCGGCGCTCGCGCGAGACTGGAACGACGATGCCGCGAAGAACGCTATCGCGGCAGACTCCGGGTCGAAGGCGACCTACGTCTGCCGGTTCGCGTTCTTCGACAACCCCCAATTGTTCACGAACGCCCACCCGGTCGACAGGCCCCAGGTCGGCATGAAAAAGGTGTCCGACACCCAAGAGTCCGTCGAGGCCACGAGCGCCCAGAAAGCGCTGGAAATCATGGAGGCGGCGATCAACAAATCGGCCCCGGTCGGCCCATGCACCGCCGACCTGTCCGCCACGGTGATCGACACATCCATTCCTCTCGCAAACTACGCGGACCTGCAAAGTGGCTCGCAAATCGCCATGCTTTATTACTTCTACGCCAAAGAGCCGCTGCCGACTGCAGACTTGGCCCGCTCGTTCGACATGGATTACCAAAAAACCAGCGACACGTTCAAGCGTGAAGACTTGGTGAAAACGCTCGCTCCGAAATACGAGGCCCAGCAGAAAGCCGAGGTGGCTTTCCCGTATTTCAAAGTCAGGCTGTCCGCTTCGCTTGGCCACTATAACCCGCAGACGAAGTCGTTCCCGCTGTTCGATTTGGCGCTCGATGGCAACTCACGGCTCAGCATGAACGACAGCTCGGACTACGCGATCGTGCCGCGGGGCGACGCCCGATTCAACTCGATTATGCCGGCTGGCGAGGACCAAGCGCGCGCGTTGGAGGCGAAGGTCAGCGCGAGCGGGCGGGATCGGATGAACGTGAGCATAGATTTGTTTGTGAAGGCTGCGGACGCCGTGAGCTTCGCCTCGCGCAAAGACATCGTCGCCAAGGTCGTCGCTGCTCACATAACTGACGAAACGGGAGGGGCCATCGCAGATCTCCAATGACACCCTTCTTCATTTCCTAGTAAACGGGCGCTCTCGCGAGCGACTCATCGAACATCATTCATTGGATCCTCCCATGTCCACTCAATCGAAACTCGCAAGCAACGAAACGCAAGCAAAGCGCGGCCGCGCCTTCGGCAAAGCAGCCGCGGTCTGGTCTTTTTTGGTGTTCACGTCGATCCCGATCTTGAACATCCTCTTCGGGATGGGCCTTGTGCTGTGGTTCGGGACACTGATTTACGGACGCAGCGGCCAGATGGGAAGGGATTTCGCCTGGCTGTTCGCAGGCGCCGCCCTTTGCATGTTCGGCTTCGCCCTTCCGGCGATCGCAGAAACTTGGCATATGGGTTTCGGCAAAGGGTGGGTTCTCGAGGTGGGCCTAAACCTGTTCGTTTGCCTCTTTGTCGTCGGCGGCCGACTTGGGCACCTTTTCGTCGCCGGTCCGTCTCACGAAGCGACAGCCTGACTTGGTTGACATATAAGCGCGACGATGAGGGGCGCCTTTTCGGAATCCCCCTCGGGGGGCCTTATGCGCTGAGCTCGGAAGAAAGGCACGAGCCGGCAATCAGGGCGGTTTGACTTGCGCCACCTAAGTAATCAGAATCGAGCACGAGATAAAGCGGCTTCGAGAAGACCAGGGGGCCGCTCGGTTTGCCGCTTTACCTCGAACAAATGCGAAACTAAACCGCACAGAGCTTGCTTCGACGCACCGCACGGACGTTACTGGATCAGTCCGGATGCTGTCATCGCATAGTCTGTTCCCGCGTTAGCGCTCGCGACGACCTGCAAGTTCTCATGCCGCTCGGCAACGCTAATGCCGTTCACGTATAGCGTCGACTTAACCGGGTACGTACCTTGAGGAACGCCTTGCGGCATCGGAATTGTAAACGTGCTGGCGAACGCACCGCCCGTAGCCGTTGCGGAAACTGGTTTACGGATCGATTTAGCGACCGTCCCATCTGGCTTGTAGATGGTCGCTTCTTCCTCTATTTTTGGATCGGAAACGTCCGCTCTTCCCTTGACCACCTCAATGTACGAGTTCAGTGTCGCTTTATTTCCAGCGGAAATCGACGAGGGCGTGAACGCTGTTGTGTACTTGACTATGGACGTCTGTTCCGGCAAACGGCCGCTGTGAGCCGCCTTATAGTCTGCCTGAGCCTGCGTGGCCGTTTTTATCTGCTTTGCTTCGTAGTCCACAGCAGCACAAATCAACGCACCGAGACCGGCCCCAATTGCAGCGCCCGCGACCTTATTCCCGCCCGTCACAACCACGCCCAGAATGCCGCCTGCGACCGCTGCGATAGCCGGGTTGCAAGAGATGTTGGCAAACGCCGACTGTTGTCCGTCGCCGCCGGTCGCACAGCCTGCCAACATAGCAGCCAAGCTGACGCTAAGCACAAACCGCTCACAGACGATTTTTGTTTTCATTGTTTCCCCAGATTTCCGTCTAATTAATTTTTAAACCGCTTTTTTAGGTACAACATTCTTTATTTTTTCAGCCATGAATTTAATTGACTGCCCGTCCGCAGCTGTCACAAAACCTTGCGTCTGAAGCCAATGCGTCCCCACACCCTGCGCAATACGAACGAGTCGGCTTGTGGATCGGGCTTGGCTGAGTTTTTTGTCCGCGAAGCATTGCCCTCGTTTGCTCAGGAAGCAAATGCGACGTATCTTTGTCGCCAAGATGGTTCAAGGCACCGGCAAGGGCGATCTTCTCAATGTCCCGTTGAGAGGTCGGCGCCACAACGATGGTCTGCTGTTGCGCGCACTGCTCGATTAACTGTCTGATCTCACGTGCTTCATCAGGCAAACCTCGCATGCCAACAATCATCCGGCGATGATCGCGGTCAAAGGTGACCGAATCTATCTCAGCAACCCAAACACGTACCGACATGTCGTTCACGGCAATAACATCGCTTTCCGTGCGGACCCGATCGGAAAACTGAGCGCCGAGATTCATCCGAGAGCGTTGAAAGTTGCCGTCAAACTGCACCCAGACCAGCTTCGATAGAAAGTCGAAACGAGCCCATAGCTTGTGGCCTACTCTTAAGCAATAGGCACCCACAGCGAGCATCGCGACACCGAAGGTTGCCCATCCAAGAGTAGCGGTCTGCCGCTCACCAATTGACGACGAGAATTCGACTGCGAACCACAGTAGGCAGAATACCGAAACTGCAACAAGCACTACGCCGTATGCGTTCAGACTAACCAGCCATCGATATCGAGGCTCGCTAAAGGCGCTCTTGAAATTTATCCGGCGCATGTCTTCGCGTGGCAAGGGCTGGGTCTCTTCGAACAGTTGTCCTGTGAATTGTCCGGATTGCCCTTCGACACGTGGTGTGTGGCGCACATACCTCCGATTTGGTATTTGCTCCACCCAGCGGTGCTGCATCTGACGCTCTAGCTCATCAAGCAACTGTTTCGGTTGGCCGTTTATTGAGACTGTCGCAAGCTCAGTTCCCATACTGGTTTTAGGCGGGATGACCGTTTGCTGAACCAGTGCAACAAAAAACAAGAGAACGGCTATTCCTGCGCATATCATCAGCGCGAACGTTTGAGTGATAAGGGGGAACCAGCTTAAATCGGGTAGCCGCCGCGAAATGAGGGGTACCAAGATCGGGGCGAAAACGGCGACCAGCAGTAGGCCAATGAGGCCCGCAGGACTGAGTGAGGCCGCTTGGCGCGCACCGCCGTCCATCGGGCGAAGTAGCAAAAAGCACGTAAATCCGAAGAATAGGAACGCGACCCACACGCAATCTGATGTGTTGTCGAAACCCACCGCCGCAACGAGGAAACTCAGCAAGGTTGCAAGCAAGGCAAGCCCAGATTGAAATTGCGACTGAGTCAGTTGACGAATCGGCTCAGGCGCATAAATCAAAGCAGGAATGAGCGAATATAAAAGCCCATTCAGGGCACCTTGAGGCTCCCGGAACCACAGCGCTCCTGAACGCATACGATGCTGAAGATCTTCTGCTTCTTTAGTTGTGCCGTCTTGGTTACTCGCCAGTATTTCGGCAGCGAGTCCAAGTGGTTGCCCGCGACCAAAATAGAAGCGCAACTGCATCATGCCCATGCGCGCGTAGTTAATGCCGCTGCCAAGCAGAAAGACCCCCAATGCTAGCGGAAGAAAAGCCCATAGACCGCGGTGAGTTGACAAGTTATGGCGACTCAGCAGCAGCGCAGCAAGTCCACCGACGAATAGCAGCGCTGCCGCGGCGAACCGAAACCAATTCTCGACACGAAAAGGGTTCGGTAAATTCAGGCGGTCGCCTTCGGAACTAAATTCATAGGACATGTAGGGCTCCGTTTGGCGTTACTCGATAGAAACGTTGTCTAATGCAGCGGCCTGCGCGGATTTTGCCCGGCGACGCAGCCCTATAGCCTCTGAATTTCGCGGATCCAGGCGAAGTACCGCATCAGCGTTCGAGATCGCACAATCAAATTTTTTGCCGGCATAGCAGCCTTCACCTTCGTTGAGATTCCCAGCTATTGCTGCCCGAATTGTCGCGTTCTGTGAGCTACTCGGCGCGAAAGCGTTCTCATCGGTTTCTGCTTGTTTTCTGACCTTTGGGCGAACTTCTGGCGGTCTTGGGGCGGCGGGTGCTACCGGGGTGGTGGCGACTGCCGTCTGTGACGTCGCTGGCTGGGACGGCGACAGTTGGGTCTGCTCCACTGCGGAGGCACCCACCACGCTTTCTTCGACAGCGGCAGCACTAGCGGGCGAAGGAATGTTCGCGTCCGTCACCGGCGGTGTCGTGACCGGCGCGGATGCGGCGGGCGCAGGCGATGCCAGAACCGCCACTGGCGGCTCAACGGACACGGCGGAAGCAACGGCCGGAACCACGGCGGCGGACGCTACAGAATCGCCACTGTTCAGGGACTCGCCCGTCTGCGCGGGATGACGTCCGCGCAAAAGCACGCCGGCAACGAGGGCAATTCCGACTAACACAACGACGCCGCTAGCAACAAAGAGAAGCTTGTTTTTGCTTGCGTTATTCGCACGAGGCGATGCTTGCGTTTCGGACTGTGGCATGAAGTTCGCAGCACCGGCAAGTGACGGATTCCCCGGACTTTGCGGAACGGTCGATTCCGTTGCGGTGGATTCCGCGGGCACCTCTTTCGGCAAGTGGCGAGTCGAAAGCGTATTTGCCAAATGCCCGATTGTTGCGTCGTTCGACGTTGAATCCGAACCAAAATCAAATCCGCAGGAACGACAAAAACGCTTCCCTGGCGCCCTAAGAGCTGAGCAGGTCGGGCAGTTGTGAGACTCAGACACACGGGGCGATGGGCTGTGACGAGCTTCCCGTGCCGACACCACGTCAGCGGGCGGTGCGGCATGACTAACAGCGGCGTTTTGCGCCGCACCTGCAGATATCGCTTCGGTGGATGCGACAGAATTCGGCTCTATGTCTCGCGTTGCGATGGAGATCGAGGAAGCGTGATCCGCATTTGTCGATGTGTTTGCGGAAGGCGCGAACATGACGTGTTCCCGCGATTCTGCGACGCTATTCGCAGATTCAGGGACGTACGCATTCTCCCGTGGCAGATTGCTATCGGGATCCTCGACAGCTGAGGAGGCCGTGCTTGTCGACGCGCCCGATCGTTCACCGCCGGACGATATGATCGAAGCCCTATCCGTCGTGGATGGCGCTAATTCGCTGCTGCCATTTTGATTTTCCGCAAAAAAATCGAAGCGACATTGCCTGCAAAATCGCTTACCAACAATCCTTGCCGTTCCACATTGCAGACACGTTTCGTCGGATTGCCCAGTCACGGACTTACTTGAAGACAACGACTTGCCTGCGTCGGGCTCGGACAAACGCTCATCCGTCGTTGTTGCGAAAGCCTCGGTTGGCATTGTTTTGACCGAAGCCGCAGGCATAGAAGCAACCGTATTGCCGGCTGTCTGGGGAGTGCCGCATTGTCTGCAAAAGCGAGCAGTCTCGTTGTTATCAAATCCGCATTTTTGACAGCGCATGCTCAGTCTCGTTATACGTGGTCGATGGAACGCACACTTCGGGCATCGGCCGATGCCGATGAACGGGCGTGTGGCCGAAGCCGAGTGGAAGTTCAAAGTAATTACTGGCAGCGAGTCGGATTGTGGCGAACGTACTGCCTTCGTGACCAATTACCTTGATTATTTTTTGGCTCAGCGGATCCGTGACATAGTTGACCGGCCGTCCCTTTCGGCAAGGCTGGCTCGATTGCCGCATCGGCATGTGAAACGCCCGCGCCGCATAGTTCGCAAAATCTCGCGTGTAAGTCGAGCTTCGTCCGATACTGCGTAAAAACCTTGCCATTATTCTGCGCTCGGCAGAACCGCACCACATTCGCCACAGAAGACATCATGAGGTTCCGCACGGGCGCCACATTTAGCGCAGTGATTTTGAGCGTTGGTAGCAGACGTGGGAGCGGCAGCAATTACTGCGGGTGCTGCCGGCTTGGAAGACGGGCTAAATGGCACGTTTTGCGGCGCTGCCGGAGGTAAAGCAGGTGAACTCACCTCGTCATTCGCACCGGCGAGGTTCAGAAAAATACTGCAAGTGCCGGCGAGGTAGACAAGTAGCGGAAACGTTGCCGCAATAGCGCCTAAAATGCTCGCGCCGACAATAGTCGCGAGGACGTATCCACCTAGTCCATCACTCATTCCGCCTAAGCCACCCATGCTCATAGCGCCGAGACCAAAGCTGGAACCCATCGCGAAAAAATTGCGGCCGAAGCCGATCATTGCGCTGCCCATCGTCGCTACGAAGGCAGATCCGCTGAACACGATAGCGGACGTGATAAAGGCTACGATTCCCGCAATGAAAAGCAGTACGAGAAGCTGAACAACAGGTGGCAGAAGCCGACCGATGTTGAATGCCTTCCGACTCACTCCGAGCACAGCGAGCGTTTGCCGGACTGTATATCCTTCCCAAAACGCGGGTGCGGCGAGGGGATTTACAACAAAGCCAAAGCTAAACCACAGGATACCGCCTGCGACAGAAGCGATTGGATAGACGACGGTATAAAGCAAAGCGCCAACGACTGGAATTTTGCAGATAAAGAGAACGATCGCGAGGATCACCAAAAAACAAACGAATATTGCTATCTCAATTAGGAAAATGGCGGCCAGTTTCGGAAGAGTCATCAAACCGAAAATAAGAACGTCACGAACACTCAATACCGGCCGGCGCTGAATTCGGTCCATGAGCGTCTTACCCGTCGCCGAAACGCCAGTTGCGGCAATCAACATCCCCACGAACCAACCTATAAACGTGAAAAGCCCAGCTAAGACGTAGACACCATTAGCGGCTGCAACGCTCGCAATAGCTAAGAAAATTCCGGCTGCGACCAAGGCTGCGACCGCTGAACCAAGAAATAGCAGGAAGGCCCTCGTGTCGCGAGCGGCGTCAACGGCTTCTAGGACAACGAGTGACCCACGAATTGCATCTTTCGACGATGACATATGTTTTTCCGGCAGTTTGTTTTCATCACCAGGCCTCGGCGCCATTGCGAGTGCGCTCTCGCGCCTTCGCCGGTGTTCTCATCGAAGATAACGTCACGCCCGCGGAAAACTTTAATAAGCATTCACTCCATCGGTTGATCCGCGGCCGTCAGTTGCAGAGCACGACACCGAAAGCGAATGCGTGGAAACGCCAATTTGCCTAAACGTCTCGTTGGGTTGGCACGTTGCCAGGGGCAAGCGCGACAATGCACTCCGCGATGACGCCCCTCGACCTCTCGCCGATTTTGGACCAGATCCAGATCGCCGGCATTCACAAGCCGCCAATCGTCGTGCGCGAAACGCCGAACAGTTGCATGACAGCAGGGATATGGGCACAACCGTACATGAACACGCAATTGAGCGATCGGTGCCGAACCTCCCTGTACCGAGTGACTTTTGGAAAACCTGACTGCAGCGATGAGAGTGTCGTCTTCCTAATGGCTGGAAGCAGGGATGCCGCATCTAGGCGGGCTATGGCTGTGCTTGTCGTGCTCTACGACATCGATCCGCAAGAAGTCCATCTTTACAACCTGGCCTCGTTCACGGACCTGATCAATTCGGGCGTCAGCGATGACGAAGACATGCGGGGTTCGAGATCGGCTGGAAGGGGCCCAACGTCAGCGCGTGGGCCGAACCCCCGATGTTCCTGACCGACGATACGTTGCTTCTTGGGAAGTGGGCGGAATTGTTTGCAGACATTGCCCGGACCCGGGCGCTTGAGGCCATCGCAGGCGCGCGTTCGTGAACACGGGCGGTTGGCGCACTCAACGAGACGGTCCGCGCGACACCGAAGTTGGCGCCCTCACGTTCGAAGTATCAACGATGCTGCGCTCCGGCTTTCAGATGGACATTCTTTAGCGATCTGAATAATGCACGCAAAGCACCTTCACTTCAAGCTGCAAGTCGATACTCGTAATAGGGCTGATGACGGTCATCAAGAATGGCGTATTGCGCGGCCAGATCAGCGGGATCGGGGTTCAGCCAAGCATTGATGTTTTTGGGCTTGATAGGAATGATGCAACGGTCATGACCGGCCAATGCGATCTCCGCCGGCGGGTCGTCAGTGACGGCGGCAAATGACAGAAGATCCGGCTCGTCACGACCGGTCCATTTCGACCATAGGCAAGCGATGAGCATATCCTTGGGCGGATTGGGCTTGAATTCGAGAACGACGTTTTCTTCTTTCTCGCCTTCAGCGAGCTCAAGACCTTCCATGCGATGCCGTGGCACGTTCTCATAAAAAGCGCTGACCAGCATTAAGCCGTGCGTGTAGCCAAACAAGCCCTTCCAGAATCCATCACGGTTGTCTCGTCTTGCGTTGTAGGTGCCCGGGTACTTTGTGTCGTAGAACGCCGGCTTACCAGCCGGGCGGCATTGGTACCGCATCGGTTTGACGACCAGGCGGCCGTTCTCAACAACCAACACCGGTGCATACTGACCGGGAAAAATCCGTGAATCACGATCCTTCAAATCTGTGCGACTGAAGTCCTCAAGTTTGCCGTGGATCCAATCGATTTTGTCGGTCGCGATTCGCTTGCTTTCAACCGCCGCTTTGGTGGTCTTTGAGAGCAGCGTTCGCTCTGCCTCTGCGAGACGCACGCGCTGTTTAGACAGATCCAGTTCGAGCTTAGACGTTTGCTCGGTTGAAAATGCGGTAATTGATTCTTTGATGCGGTTTTCGGTTGCGTTTTGCGGCGTCAGAAATGGCGCTTCCATTGCTTTCGGAATTTTTGATTTACTGCCACTACGGCGGTCCCAAAACAAACGCACGAACTCATCGATGTCGATGTCCGCGCCATAGACATGCACGTACTTGCGATAGTCCGCCGCAATCTGAGCTGAATAACACATGATCGACGTCCCGTTGCTAGGATGAAGTCGATCATACCCTGCACGCGAAGCCCGAATGGGGTTCCCACCAGTTGTCCGCGGATAACGAAGATCGGGAATGTCCGGTCAGTTCCGCCACCGGCTCCGATCATCGCGTGGTGGGCAGCACGTCGTCGCGCCAACTTTGAACAGGACTCGGGGACGCCATTGAGTTCTACACAAAATTATGGCGCTGACGTTTCGGCAGTCCAACGTCCGATGCCGCAGTTTCTTCTTTCAGCGCCCAATAGCGGCCACTCGCTCCCGCATAGTGCGACACTCACTGATTAATTTGGAACGGGACACGACCTCTGTGCGTCCAAAGTCGTCGGCTAAGTGCGCACGCCCGTGAAGTCATTTGCACGCGTAGCCGTGGCACATTTGAGAACTTCACTCGTAGTATTTCAATGCCTGAACATCACTCACGGTCATCACCTTTTTTCGATGTCGGTGGCTCGGGTGGACGTGACATGAAGCCGGCAAGCACCGCGTTCGCGTCTGCCAGGAAGACGTCGGGAAACGCGAGTGAAATTTGGGTGAAAGCGGCCCGCGCGGAGGTGAGCATCACGAACAGTTGCGCATCCGATGCCGACTCGCCCCAGATCACGCGCTGTACAAACGCAACGCCACCGCGCCGAGCGACCAGGCGCAACGCATAGCCTAGCGACGTGTTAGTCAGCATCTCGGCGCCGTAGGTGTCAGCGAGCCCCGTGAGGATCGTCAGCTCCACACGGTCCGGGCGTGGCGGCACGCGTCGTTGACCAACGGCACGGCTGACATGATCCGACACTGCATCATCGGCTAGGTCGTCGAGCAGGAGGCTGGCCGAATCCAGTGCGTGTACGCCCGAGGACTCCCCTGCCCTAAACGCGGCGATCGCGGTGTCAAGCGCTAGCACAATGCGTGCGGTTTCTAGATGAGCCTTGTCGGGCATTGGATTGTTGACCCCGGAAATTGAGGCGCAGTGTGAAATAGGCTGATTTTAGGCTTGAAATGCCATTCCGACTGCATTGTCTCGAGCAGACCGCTTTGATTGACGCCACAGAAGCGCCCTCTGGCAAGGCAGCGACCGGTGTTGCGTCCGCGCCCTCAGGCGTTCTCTGCCGCTTCGTCCGTCTGCAGTGCCCACCGGACGTGGACCACGCGCACCGGCATGCCGTGCTCCGCGCAATACGTGAGCCATCGGATCTGATTGTCTTGGAGCCGGTCACCCGGCCCCTTGACCTCGACCATTTCATAGCGTTGTTGCTCGGGCCAGAAACGGATCAGATCCGGAAAGCCCGTGCGGTTGGCGCGAACGTCGCGCGCGAGGCGCACGAACCACAGCTTCAGGTGCGCGGGCGGAATACAAAGCAACGCGGCTTCGAGCAGGGACTGCGTCAGGAGCCGCCAGTGAACGAACGGCGACTGCAGCCCCGATTTTTCGAGAAAGGTGGTGCGGATCGCGTGCCGGTAGCTGTCGTCATCGAGTCTCGCCAGGCATCGCTCGAACGCTTCGCGTCGGGCGGTGTAGAAGGTGGACGAGTACAGATCGGCAGGACCGCGCTGGAATGGATGGAAGAAGGCGCCTGGAACGCCCGCGAAAATGGCGTCCCAGCAAAGCAGGCCGAATAGCGAATTGAGCAGTGCGTTTTCCACGTAATGAACAGTGACCGCAGTGATCGCCCAGTTGCCGGGCTGGCCCAGTGCGTCGCGAACGGCGATTTCGATTGGCACCTGTTCAGATGGGCGCACGAGGACCATATCGCCCCGCTCCGGCACCGCCGGCTTGCACACAGCTTCGTTGGCAAGTCCAAGCTTGCGTCGAAGACGAGGCAACATGCGCCGCAGCCGTTGTGCCTCTTCTTCGCTTTCAGGTGTGTGATGCGCGCTTAGTGCGAGGTCGTGCGCTTCGTTATCGCGCCCGCATTGCTCAAGCACGCGCATGCGCCGATGCCGTGCGCCGGGATAGGCGCAGTTCGCGTACGCCGCCAGCGCATGCGTCCATTCGCCCTGCCGCTCGCAATGCTGGCCCATGCGGAACAAAAGCTTGCGCCGCCGATCATCGAGCCATTGCTGGCCACAAGTCAGCGCTTCGATTTGCAGGATCATCGTCTCGAGCGGCAACGTCTCACCGCTGGCGGCCAATGCGTCCAGCCGTTCGCGCCAGGCGTGCATGGCTAGATACACATCGACATCATCGCGGCTGCCGAATGCCCGCGATGATGGTTCGAGCGCCACGCGTTCATACCGGAACACGCCCAGGTCGGACAACACGAATTCCGACCAGCCCTGCCGCAGGTTGCCAAAGAACATGAGCCGCAGTCGTTCGCACAAAGCGTTCACTGTGACGCGCAACGCTCGATCTCGCGCCTCGGGATGCCATTGCGCATAGCTGCGGGCTGGATGATCGCAGCAACGGTGCAGCGCCAGCGATTCGGACTTACGCACGCCCCGCGCCCACGACAAGCCGGGGATGATGACAGCGAGTTCGGCTTTGGTGTGCAGGCTGAAGATTTCATCGAGGGAAAGCGCTGGGTTCGTGTCGACCCATCCAAGCGCAGCGAGAGGCGCGGATGCCTCAAGCGAGCAGCCGATTTCGTCGTAATCGAGCTTGCTCGCGCGAAAGAGACCGCCTGCGCGCATCAGCATCCGAACCAGCAGCGCGCGCGATGCCAACGGCAGGCGCGGGAATGCGAGGAGGAAGGCCCGCTCGTCGTCGCTCCAGAGATCGTCGTAGCGCGCGGCGAGCCATTCGAGAGCTGTCTCAAAGTTAAGCAGATAGTAGAAGCGCTGCTGAAAGTTGGCTGGCGAGGTGCGAGTGAGAGTTTCCATAAAGCTGTACGTATATACAGTCTTTATAATACCAGTGCTGGCTGTCATCGAAACGACTGTTCGCGGTCATGCAGGACGCGGGCTGCAATCCAACATTGTGACGGCACTTGATAAGGCCCGTTGCAGATCCTGATGCCCTTCGAACCAGTGCAGACGCGACGGCCACTTCCGGTCGTTCTTTTTTTCGAGTCGTCTGACAGGTCGTCGGACGGAGCGGCCGTTCGGGATGGCCCGTGATTGCGCTGCTACGAATGTCCGCTGACATGAAAATCGAATGAGTCTTCTCGACCCAACTCGGCCGTTCGATTAGATTGATCTCGAATGACCGTTCGCGCCAGATATAGCTGCCGGTCAAACGTCTCAGCACGCTGCCTGATGGACAGTCAAGAAAACCGACAATGTGCCCCGCTTTGGCCTGCGGCCATCCTCGCTACGCGCCTGCGAGTAGATCGCTACGTCGCGCTACGGCTGTCGCAGCAACGCTTAACAGTCGGGCCGACAAAATTGTCCGGCCGCCCACAGTTCCTCCGGCTCGGGGCTACCGCGCAAAATCTCACGAGAATTGGTCTGTGCGCTTCGCCGCACTCACGGTTGACGGTCGCGCGAAGTCTCCGCCATAATCGGTACGTTGTCTGTCGTGCCGTCGATGCTGCTTACATCCGGTGCCGGCAACGTTCCACACCAGCAGTGCCTTGTTCCGTTGTGCCTGATGCGATCCTTTTTTGCCTGGGAATTGCACGGCCCCCAGCAGTCGTACCTTGGCAAATAGCGCTTCTAAAGGATTCGTCATGGCTTCAATCGCCGTGCGCGCTGCCGCGTCTGCCGCCGCCGCACTCCAGGCAGCAAACCTGCCTTTTCAACACCAGACTACCCAACAGTTCGTCGTTGCCGCTCTGCTCGGCGACGGTGTGTCGAGCTTCGAGGAAATGACCCAGCTAGGCATCCCGCTGGCCATTGACAAGACGCTTGGCGATGTCGCCAATCTCGGCAACGTCTCCGGCTACGGCGGACCCGCGTGGGCACGCATTTTTCGCGATGACGTCGTGGCGAAGCGCATGAAGAAGGCGCTTGGCCGCGCTTACGCCCGTCTGGACAGGCCACTTCCTGACGCGATCGACCTGACCATGTTGCTGATGGGCGCGACTGAGATCGTCAAGCAGCACATCCGCGAGCACGGCCTCTTCGTTGATACGCAAAAGCTGCTCTTCAAGCCGGCCTTCAGGCAGATTGCGATGAGGGTGCTAGCGGAGATGAAGCTGCCCGAGCTACCGCCTGTTTCGGCAAGCACCGCTATGGCAGTCGGTCGTCTGCCCCGGTTGCCTTCGTGGACCCTCAAAGAGCATCTGCTATATTTGGGCGAGAAGCGATATTGGTCGTCTTTCCACATCAACGTCGGAGTCAACGGCCCGATCGTCACGTTTTCGGACTGGGTCGCAGCGAACCAACCCACCCTCGTCGAATTCCCCGCGCCGAACATCGAGTGTGGTCGCACGGCTCGTACGGACGAGTTCAGCGATCACGCGATTCACCCGCACGCAGAACTGGGCCTCGGGTTCTTCCTCGTGGTCACTCACAAACAGATCGGTGAGCGCGTCCAGATCGTTACACCCGTGCTGTCCGTGCGCCAGCCTGCCGACGCGCCGCGGCGACCATGGGAGCCGTTGTTTCTGAGCGAACAAGTGAACCGGAGTCTGCAGAAGCACGACGCGCACAAGCGCCTCGAACGCGCAATCGATGACATCGGTCGCCAGAGCGCGCACCTCAAGGTCTGCCCGACTTGTCGTGAGATCTACTCCGACGACCGCGAAGACCTCGAACTGCGCTGCGATTGCAAGCGCGCCACCCACTAACCGACGGAAGACGTAAATGAAAAACGAACTGATAGTGACCGCCGCCGATGCTGATCGCTCGATCGACAGCCTGATGCGTAACGTGCTCAGCCTGGTGAGGCGCTTCGACGCGGATGAGGTGGTCGAGGCGCGCACTAAAAGCGGCTTGCTCTACAAACACAACGTGGAAACGGGCATCAAAACGGTTGCCGTGCCTGGCGCGATGCTGGAGATGACGCCAACCATGCTCACCTTGCGAATGTCGGTGCCTGGCGCATCTCAGGACGCAACGCTGGCGGACCTGAGCGGCGCCACTCAGGAACAGCGCGGCGCAGTCCTGGGTCGCAGTCAGCCCTGGGTGTCGCAGCGCGTAAAGCAGGTGAACAACGAGACGAACGAGACCGAAGAGTAAAGGGTCACGCGCAGGCCGGATATGTTTGGCCCTCGCCGACAACTACGGGCGTCAGGAAACGCTGTCGTCACTAATAAGGCCCGGCGGCGCTCTCTGTATGGATGCCGGCGGCGATCTGTTCAGCCCCTTCGCGAAAACGCACAGCTGTCTCGCGCGACCCACATCGACTCGGAATCAGGCGTCTTAACCGTTCCGTGCTTTCATGTGCGAGAGGGCCGGTGGGATTTTCAGCTCGTACATCGCAAGGGGCATCAGGAGCAGTTCCTGCGGCTCTCTGAATTGCACGAAATCCGGTTTTCACCGTACGGCCGCTCGCAGATCGCATAGGCGCGAGCCGCGACCTCCTTCTTCTGGACGGTGGTCAACCTGCCGAACGTCAGCTATACAGCTGCGGCGTTATTGGCTGCTTTCACCACACGCTCGCCGTCCGGGAGGTCTAATTGACTCAGCGAGCCGCAAGACCGGGCTCGGGTCCCATTAATTTCGGTTCCCAACACAACTGTACCCGGCCCGGGTCCATCAAGCTGGAGACAAGCTGGGAACGCATCAAATTCAAAAAGCACTTTGCAGGCAGCCCTTCACGCCTACCGCTGACGTAGGATTTTCGTCATTATCACGACGGTGACGAGACTTATGACGAGGGCCGTTAAGAGCAGGTTTCCCGTTGACAGGATTTCGCCGACCCAGCGAACTACAACGTAATTTGGGTGAGCGAGGTTGCAAGCACGCTCGGACGCGTATTGGACGAAATTTTTACACGTGGTCTCAACAGCGGTTGCGAGCGCCCGCTTTTCTGAGCCGTAACTTTGAGCAAACGGTATGATAGTGCTCGCAATCAGGCCACCCAAGAGGCCGGCGCCTAACGCGATCTGGGCGTCAGCCCAGGCCCTCCTTGCCTCAGACCTGGTTGCGAACACACTTTCGTAACGGTCGCTCGATTTGCCAAGCTTTTCGATAAATCCGTCATCCGAGATGCTGCTTACAGCCATTGACCTGTGAGCAACTTCCAAAAAGAGCGCGATGTGTTTCCGCACGCGCTTGTCGCCAACCGGGCCAGCCAAATCTGAAGGGGATCGAATGAAGTCGACCACGTAAGACCTCTTCTCCCACTTAGACCACGCGGACGAATGAGGAGAGATGGTCGCGAAGACAGCACCGCTTTGGTGCATGGAATATACAAGGCTGGCGTCTTCTTCTCGGATGAGCGACACCTTGCGTTCGCTGTCGTCGACGACCAGCGGTCTAAGAAACATTGTGCTGACTGCGTTCAGTTGAAAGTGATAGGACCGAGTGGGTTCCGATGAAACGAAGAACGTATGCGGGAACTGCTCACTGTCTTGCGCAAAGGGCTCGGCGAGACGAACAAGCCGTGGATACAAATCCGCAAACCAATTCAGATGGGCGATTCGTGACCGCTCCGTGACTTGACGTCCTCGAGCGACGTGCGCCTGTTTAACTCCCCAAGGATTCATATCTTATGTTGCCATTTTAATTTATCACAACGGCGCGCATCGTAGCACGCAAAAGAGCGAAGCAAGTTGGGCGCATATCCGGGGGATCTCACGTCAAAACTAGTCGGACGCTGAAGGCTGATTTACGAACAATCGGTCTTACCCTCGATGCGACTGACATGATTCAAGCGCCGAGGTCCGTTGCCCGGGCGGAGCAGACGTTCGAACGTCCGTGTGAGAGCAGGGGACTAAACCGCTCGCGCGGTAGGCCCTCCGTTTGAGGCATGTGGTTTTTCGGAGGGACCCGGCTTGGTTTCCTATGTTGATTGATGAGGCGATCCGCCTCGTTACTCGACAGGAGCCGAGCTATGACGACATCCACCGAAGTTATCAGCCCGTTACGCCAGCGCATGATGGACGACATGCGCATGCGTCGCCTCGCGCCGACCACGCAATCCAACTACCTTCGCGTCGTACGCGAGTTCACAGTCTTCCTCGGACGCTCGCCCGACACCGCGACCGTTGAGGAATTGCGACGCTACCAGTTGCATCTAGTTGACCGCGGCGTGTCGCCAGTCTCTCTAAACGCCGCGATCACCGGGTTGAAGTTCTTCTTCGGCACCACGCTCGGTCAAGAAGCATTAATGGGCAAGATGCGTCCGATTTATCTCCCGCGCACTTTGCCCGTCATCCTCAGTCGCGATGAAGTGGGTCGACTGATAGCAGCAGCCAGTAATCTCAAGCATCAGACGGCGCTCGCCGTTGCTTATGGGACCGGATTGCGCGCCAGTGAAGTGGCAGCCCTGAAGGTCGGTGACATCGACAGCCAGCGCATGACGCTGCGCGTTGAACAGGGCAAAGGTCAGAAGGATCGATACGCCATGCTCTCGCCGATCCTGCTTGAGCGGCTGCGGGTCTGGTGGCGAGTGGCTCGAGCCCAAGGCAAGATGCTCGACGGCGGCTGGCTCTTTCCCGGGCTCAACCCGATTGAATCTCTCAGCACCCGTCAACTCAACCGGGCGATCCATGCGGCCGCCGAGGCCGCCGGAATCGACAAGCGCGTGTCCATGCACACTTTGCGCCATAGCTTTGCCACTCATCTACTGGAACAGAAGGTCGATATCCGCGTGATTCAAGTCATGCTTGGGCACAAGAAGCTTGAGACCACAGCGCTTTATGCCCAGGCCGCCACCGATATTCTGCGTGAGGTGATCAGCCCTCTTGAGGGTTTGAATCGCGAATAGGTCGCCTTCGTGGTGCATCGCGCGCTCGAGGTAGCCGACGTCTTTCGCTCTCTTGGCCCAACGTG
>Ga0153932_1000270_pt1 | contig 17961 bp, 19 predicted proteins | sample TSNJ016MetaG_FD_102273 | JGI IMG/M metagenome (GOLD analysis project Ga0153932, IMG submission 102273) | Attine ant fungus gardens microbial communities from New Jersey, USA - TSNJ016 MetaG | ecosystem: Host-associated > Fungi > Mycelium > Unclassified | place: USA: New Jersey, Wharton State...
ATTGCAGCCGCGTTTCCTGCGTGATGCGCGCAGGACGACCACTGCGCTCGCCTTCCCGAATACCTTGCACACCTTGCCGCGCAATGCGCTTGCGCCACTGGCTGACCGTTTGCACAGACACGCTCAGTTCCTGCGCAATCATCGTATTAGAGTGGCCCTCATGAGCCAGTAACGCGATGCGCGCCCGCATCACATCTCGCTGTGCGGCCGTCTTGCGCCCGATCAGTGATAGCAGTTCCTGTCTTTCTTTCTTCGCCAGCTTCACTGGCGTTGCATGACGGCCTCGGCTCATCCCGCCATGATAAAAACAGACCGTTAAATATTCAACTTATTTAAGGGATGTTGTACTAGTTCTGCGAGGAACGGAGCCTTCCCGGCCTGGATGGCCTGATTGATGTATTCCTGTTCGCATCCATCGACGCAGACAACAATCGTTGGCGCCGACGGCAGCCGATAGGATCGGGAATTAACGTTGATAAGTTCAGTCATGGATCACCTCTCTCGTTGAGCTTGGTGCCAGCGTATGATGAGTATCTTTCTCACACAATCGCTAAAAACTAGCCGTACCTGTGCGTAAAAATCACACATGAGACAAAAGCTTCCACCGCTCAATGCGTTGCGCATATTCGAAATCGCCGCCCGTGCAGGAAGTTATTCGGCCGCAGCCCGGGAATTGAACCTGACCCACGGCGCAGTCAGCAGGCAGATAGCGAGTCTCGAGGACTGGCTTGGCCAGCCCTTGTTCGTGCGCGAGGGACAAAGCATGGTGGCGTCTCCGCACGCCCGGGCGCTCGCAAGCGAAATCAGCGCCGCGTTCGACCACATTGCGGACGCCGCTGAACGTTATGGCAAGAACCGGCATGTAAAGGTCATCCGGGTCAGCGCCTCGGCCACGGTCGCGATGCGCTGGCTGATCCCCCGGTTGCCTTTGTTCGCTGAGATATGCCCGGACGTGGATGTGCGCGTTTCGACCGCGATGTCGACGGAGCCCGCGCTCAGGGGAAGTTTCGACGTTGCAATACGACGGGACGTACCGAGTGGCGGGCAATTTCAGGCGTGGCCGCTGTTCCGGGAATCGAACACCGTGATTGCGAGTCCGGCGCTGCTCGCCCGTTCGGGCATCACGTCCGTCGAGCAGCTTGCTCAGGAGACCTGGCTGTCGAGCGAAACCCGTCCGGGCGACTGGGAGGCGTGGGTGGAAGCGGCGAGCCGACCTATGCTTCGGGCGAGTCGCACCTTACGCTTCGACCATTTTTTTGTGACCTTGCAGGCTGTAGCAGATGGGCTCGGATTCGGCATAGGTCCGTTTCCTACACTTGAGACTGATTGCGCGAGCGGCCGGTTGCAGAAGCCATTTCCCACTTTGCTTTCGCCGGGTTCAACCTACTACGCGCTGGTGCCGCTCGATGCGGACAAGCCAGTCCATATGAGGGCGTTTGTCGATTGGCTGCAATCGGTTAGCACGAGGGACGAGTGAATCACTGTGCCTTTAAATGCCGATCCTTCTTGGGCCCCGTCGCTCTTTGCATAAGGGATCAATCCGGAATTAGTTAGGTATCCGGATAACATTAACCTTGCTCCTTGATCCGGTTCCGATGCGCCGCTTGCTTCGCCCGGTTACCGCATGCTGCCATGCTGCACCAGCGCCGCGCGTGCCCCCGCGTGTGATCCGCAAACAGCAGCGTGCAGGTTGGACCTTCGCATGCTTTCACGTAAGTAAAGTCCTCCTGGCACACTAGCTTCGCCAGGATTTCTCCAATCGGCAAAAGCAATGATTCCGGCGAACTCCAACGCCGCGTGCGTTCAAACGTAAGAGCACCTGTCGCAGTTTCTTCATGCGCGACGATTTTCCCAAACGCTTCATCGCGTGCAAGCAGCAGGTTCAGAGGTTCTAACTTGCGCAGATCCGCAGCCCCCAGCGTCCTGCCCTTGCGCTCACGGACGAACACCCTGAACCATTCGCGCAGACTGCGCGCCTGATCCGCCAGGCGATCCAGTTCGCCGGGCATCGCGCGGTCGCGCATCGTGTGCAGCACATCCACGGGTATCAGTTTCGACTGCTCGAGCCAGGCCAGCAGGCCCTCGCCATCGTCGATCCAGTCGATCGGGACGTCGACGGGTGTCGCTATCGAATTCAAAAAATCCAGGCCGGGCGAGTCGGCTATGAACATTGCGGGAAGTTGCTGCGGCATGGCTACCTCAATGGAATTCAAGGTGGATCAAAAATAACCTTCTAAATCACTGTTGACAGGTTATCACAATCTCGAATAACCTTCTCAAATGCATTGAAAGGGTTACTTCACCTGACGGTTAGCTTGCTGCGATGACGCCGGCCCCAGACAGGTTGCCCATGACCACAGGAGAGAGAAAATGGCCGAAAGCGATGTGAAAGTTGTGTTGGTGCCCGGAGCGTGGGCCGACGGATCAAGCTGGAGCAAGGTGATAATCGGACTCCAGTCAAATGGTATTAACGCGGTTACTGTCCCAGTGCCCTTGACGACACTGGAAGATGACGTTGCTTCCCTTGACCGAACCCTGGAGCGGATCGACGGACCTGTTGTGCTGGTGGGGCATGCGTATGCCGGCGCGGTCATTGGCGCCTCGCGGGATCCGAAGATCAAGGCGTTGGTCTACGTCGCCGCGCTTGCCCCGGCGGAGGGCGAAACGGTCGCCGATGTGTTCTATCGAAACGAGCCGCACTCTACGGCGCCCAAGCTTGCGCCCGATAACCACGGCTTGATCTGGTTGCCCGAGGAAGCGTTTGCGTTGGCCTTTGCACAAAACGCTTCGGCGCAAGAGTTGGCGGTATTGGCCGCGGTTCAGCGTCCGATCTCGCCGGCTTGTATCAGCGTTCCAATCGGACGCCCGCTTTGGAAGGACGTGCCCAGCTGGTATCTGCTGGCGGAGGAAGATCACATGATTGTCGCGGAGACCCAGCGCTTTATGGCCGAACGCATGAAGGCGCGGGTGAGCGTGCATCAGGTCGACCACACGCCGATTATCACTGCACCGGATTGTGTGGTTGACCTGATTCTTCAGGCCGTGCGTGAAGTGCGTGTTTCATAGATCGAGAGAAAGATCGAGAGTTTCGTTGTAGCGGCAGGACTCGACGCATTCAACCCAAAGGGTTTGGCGTTCATGTCTATGTCGTCGCTTTATCGCCGGGAGCATGTGGCGCAACTGTAGGACTCAACGAGGAGTATCACCATGACTGGTATCACGTACCGTACCGCGGATGTCGATGGATTCAACGTCTTCTATCGTGAAGCAGGGCCTGCGGGCGCACCCAAGCTGCTGTTGCTTCATGGCTTTCCCAGTTCCAGCCACATGTTCCGCGACCTGATCCCGTTGCTGGCCGATCGCTTCCATATCATCGCGCCGGATCTCCCCGGGTTCGGCCTGTCCGACATGCCGCCTCGCGAGCAGTTCAAGTACAACTTCGACAACATCGCCAACGTCATCGATCGTTTTACGGAAGTGGTCGGATTCGATCGCTTCGCGGTGTATGTGTTCGACTACGGCGCACCGACGGGTTTGCGGATCGCGGCCAAGCATCCCGAGCGCATCACCGCGATCATTTCGCAGAATGGTAACGCGTACGAGGAAGGCTTGAGCGACGGATGGAACCCTATCCGTGCGTATTGGCAAGACGCGTCCGAGAAGAATCGCGAAGCGCTTCGCGGCTTCCTCGCGCCGGAGACGACACGCTGGCAGTACACCCATGGCGTGCCCGATGAGGCTGCAGTCTCGCCGGACGGTACCGCGCTGGACAACTTCTACATGACCCGCCCGGGCGCCGACGAAGTTCAACTCGATTTGTTCGGCGACTACAAGAGCAATGTGGCTCTCTACCCGGCGTTTCAGGAGTACTTCCGCACGCACAAGCCGCGGTTTCTGGCGGTATGGGGAAAGCACGACCCGTTCTTCCTTCCGCCGGGCGCAGAGGCGTTCAAGCGGGACATTCCCGATGCTGAAATCCGCTTTTACGATACCGGCCACTTCGCCCTGGAAACGCATGCGACAGAGATCGCTGCGGCGATTGGTGAATTCCTTTCCCGATGATCGGAGTTCTTGCGAAAGGGTAGTCGTTCACGACTGGAAGCGAACGCCTTCATATACTTAGGAGAATTGAAATGTCGAACAAAGTCGCTCTTGTTACGGGAGCTAGCCAGGGCATCGGCTTCTCGACTGCAGTCCGTCTCGCACGGGATTTCGGGTCGATCGTATTGGTTGCGCGCAATCGCGCCAAGCTTGAGAACACGGCTGCAGCCGTCAGGGAGGCCGGTGCGGAACCCCTCGTGATTGACCTGGACCTGTCCGACCGTTCGTCGGCGAAAGAGGTAGTGGAACAAACACTCGCCAAATTCGGGCGCATTGACGCGTTGCTCAATATTGCAGGCGCTGTACCTCAAATCGACGTGTTGGAGATGACGGACGAGCAGTGGGATGCAGGCATGGCGCTGAAGTTGCACGGCGCGCGCCGCCTGACCATTGAAGCCTGGCCCGCACTCATGGCTTCGAAAGGTTCCGTTGTCTTGATCTCAGGGAATTCGGCGCTCTTTCCCAAAGCACCGTACGCGGCGGTTGGGACCATCAATGCGGCGATCATTGCGCTTGCGAAGGCGTTTTCTGACAAGGGGATCACGGACGGCGTGCAGGTAAACAGCGTGATGCCGGGGCCCGTGATGACAGGGCGCAGGCGCTCTTATCTCGAGCACTGGGCGCCGCTGCACAACATGACGGTCGAGGAGGCAACCGCCAGGTTCCCGGGCGAGGTGGGGATCACGCGTTACGGTGAGCCTGAAGACATTGCGGAGTTGATGGCATTCCTGGTTTCACCAGCGGCCCGGTGGATGACGGGCTCCGCCATTCGAATGGACGGCGGCGAGGTTAAGTCGATTTAATCAAGTCGATTTAAGAACGCTGGCCCTCGTGCTTATCCCGTTGACGGCGTGGCCTTCGCGCCACGCCTGCGGGGTTTTGGCTCGACCCCCACGCGCGGATCGCGTGCCAGCACGAGCGCCGTCATCCGCTCCGCTATGGTTTCAAATGCCGGATCGTCTTGCTGTACGTAAAGCCATTTACCCAGCACCGGATGCGGTTGCAGCGCGGGCATTTCGTCCATGAGAGCGGCGTGGCGGTCTTGCGATGTACACACCAGCAAGCCGTTCCACGGCGGGTCGCGATCAGCCGCGACCAGACACAGCAGACCGTCGATATAGGCAGCGTCGCTGCCAAACATCCGTTTGCCGATGTAGGTTGAATCGTCCTCGAATGCTTCGAAGATCCAGGCGAGCGAGTTACGGATTGAAGAGGGCATTAGCGCGAAGTCCTCGGGGGCGGGCGTGATTTAAATCCCCAATCATAGGTCATCCGCGAAAGGCGACGCACATGACGCAACGTCATGGCCGCCTCGCCTTAAGGCCGCAAATCACTTCCCAAAAATCAGGGTAAGTCCTGAAGAAAACATCAGACGTCTGATGTATCTTGCACTAAACCAACGCAAAAAAACGAATCATGCGCCTCAGTGTAGAGCGATCGATGAGCGAGAAAATACAGGAATCCCTGCGCGCCATGATTCGTGAAAGGGCTCTGAAGCCAGGCGATCAAATCCCCACCGAAATAGAACTATGCGAGCAACTCGGCGTAGGTCGTTCCAGTCTGCGCGAAGCCGTGGCGCAGATGATTTCGCATGGGCTTTTATCGCGTATCCAGGGACGAGGCACGTTCATCAGACAAATTTCGCTGAAGCTGGAAGGCGGTCTGGATGATCTGATGTCCGTAACCGACATGATCAAGAGTGTCGGGGCGGTTCCGTCGACCAGCCGTTTGCAGATAGAACCTATTGCGGCGTCAGAAAATCTCGCGCAAAAACTGGCGTTGCAAGAAGGTGACCCGTGTGTACGAATCGAGCGGGTCCGGTGGGCCAATGACGCCATAGCAGCGTATTGCATCGACATCGTGCCGAAGGCGTTATACGACAAAGCCGACAGCAATATGGGGGAGTCCCTGTTCGCGATGTTCGAGCGCACCGGGGTCCGCCTGTCGCATACGCATAGTTCGATTCAACCGACGATCCTGACCTCGCGGGATTTGCCTGAGCTGCGGGAGGGAGTGGGTCTATTCCTGTTGCTGGATGAAGTGGATTTCGACGATACCGGCAAACCCATTTGTTACAGCAACGACTACTACAACACCAGCATCTTCAAGTTCGATCTGGTGCGTAAGCGCCACTGAAGCTGCCATTAGCCTGCCACGCGAAGTCAAGCCCGAGAGTCAAGCCCGAGGAAGTCTGTGAAGGGGGAATCGATGGAATTTGAAGCGTTGAATTCTGCTCAGCTGACGGCCTACCTTAGTGGCGTTCCGGCGGTGCGTGCAATGCTCGGCAATACGAACGAACTGGACGTAGTCGAAGTCGGCGACGGTAATCTGAATTTCGTTTATTTCGTCAGCAATGCTCAGGCACCCGAGAAAAGCGTGGTCGTCAAACAAGCACCGCCTTTCCTGCGGCTGGTGGGAACGAGCTGGCCGCTGACGCGTCAGCGTATGGAGCATGAGGTCGCGGCGCTGCGCCGGTTCGGCGCGTTGTGCCCACAACACGTGCCCGAGGTTTATCACGCGGACAGTGAGCTGTTCCTGATGGTCATGCAGCGCTTGTCCTCCCACAAGATCTTGCGACAAGGCTTGATGGAAGGCACCGTTTATCCAAAGCTTGGCGATCACCTCTCCACCTATCTGGCGCATACGCTGTTCTTCTGTTCTGATCTGTTTCTGGCGCCGCGTGTGAAGAAGGAGGCCGTTGCGGCGTCGGTCAACAGCGAGCTTTGCAAGATCACGGAGGACCTCGTTTTTACTTATCCGTTCGAGGATCATCCGTCAAACATTTACAGCCCGGCCTTGCCTCGCGCTGCGGTAGAACGGCTCAGAACGTCGGCGGCGTTGCGCATTGCCGTCGCGGAAATGAAATGGGCATTCATGACGCGTGCGGAGAGTTTGCTGCATGGCGACTTGCATACCGGTTCGATCATGGTCAATCAGGACGAAACGTTCGTCATAGATCCGGAGTTCGCTTTCTACGGTCCCATGGGTTTCGATGTCGGCGCGATCCTCGCGAATCTCTGGTTGGCGTATTTCTCTCGCGACTGGCATGGACGCATGGAGGGTAAAGATCCCGAGCACTATCAAGAATGGCTGCTCGAGCAGGCTGCGCAGATCTGGAACGGCTTCTCGATCAAGTTCCTGAATCTCTGGCGGGATCATGAGCGCAGCAGCAGACAGCATTTCATTGGCGACGATCCTGACGAAGCGTGCTCGGAAGCATTCCGAACCCATTTCATGCGAAGGCTTTTCGCGGACGCACTTGGATTCGCCGGCTGCAAGATGATTCGCCGGATTGTGGGCATGGCGAAGGTCGCGGAAATCACGAGCATCCCCGACGAAGCCGTGCGCGCAAAGATTGAAGTCCGTTGTCTGCGGTTTGCTGAAGCGTTGCTTGTACAACGCCAGCAGTTCGACGGTATCGACGAGGTCCTGGCTCACGCCAGGACCGTCCGGTCGCAAAGCGAGGGGCTGGCGTGACCTATGTGAGCCCGCTAACCACAGCCGATGCCGGTCAAGCCGGCGAACGTCCTGATGCAACGCCGCTCACGACAATTTTTGAATCTGGAGAACTCATGGTTTTGCAGGCGGCTTCAGAAGCCCTTCCCGCGACGCTTGCCTGGCAAGAGGGCGGTTTGCATCTCCTGGACCAGACGCGTTTGCCGCAAGCCGTCGTGGTCGAGCGAGTGAGCGGAGTAGAGGACGTATGGCGCTGGATTCACGAGTTGCGAGTGCGCGGCGCGCCGGCGATCGGGGTGGCTGCGGCGTATGGATTGTGTGTGGCGATGCAACCGCTGCAGCACCTCTCCATCGAAGATTTTCAGTCGCAACTAACTCAGCAAGCCAGCTTCCTCGATTCGGCAAGGCCGACGGCCGTGAACCTGAGCTGGAGCCTCAAGCGCATGCTGGCCGCTGCGCAACGCTCGGCGTCGCAAGATTCAGGCACGCTGTACAAGGTGCTGGTTGACGAGGCCATGAAGATTCATGCCGAGGATCAGGCGCTTTGCGCCGGCATCGGTGAGCATGGAGTATCCCTGATCACGCCCGGCTGCGGCGTGCTGACCCATTGCAACGCGGGCGCATTGGCGACAACAGGTATAGGCACCGCGACGGCACCCATCTACATGGCTCATCAGCAAGGCGTGTCCTTCCGTGTCTTCGCCGATGAAACCCGGCCGTTGTTGCAAGGCTCACGCCTGACAGCGTTTGAACTGCAAAGATCGGGAGTGGACGTCACGCTGATCACCGACAGCATGGCGGCGTCCATCATGTCGCAGGGCTTGGTGGATCTGGTGATTGTCGGCACGGACCGGGTGGCCGCTAACGGTGACTTCGCCAATAAGATTGGCACGTTGAGCGTGGCCATTGCCGCGCGTCATTTCGGCATACCGTTCTACGTTGCGTGTCCGTCGTCAACGCTCGACCTGCTGACGGCGAACGGGTCGGACATAGTGATTGAAGAGCGGCAAGACCATGAGGTGACGCACTTGGCTGGGCATCCCACCGCGCCTGTCGATATCAAAGTGCGCAACCCGGCCTTCGATGTCACGCCTCATGATCTTGTGACCGGCTTCATCACCGAACGCGGGATTGTGCAGCAGCCCTTCGATAGCAACTTCGCCGCGCTGTTTTCATCGAACGGGGGTGCGTTGTGAACAGCACGCCGGCTGCCGAGACCGCATTGCGACGAGAGGTCATCGAGACCGCCCTCGAAATGCAGCGCCTTGGGATAAACCAGGGGACCTCCGGCAACATCAGCGCGCGATGGCAGGATGGTTTGCTGATTACGCCAAGCGGTGTTCCCTATGCGGAGTTGCAAATGCAGGACATCGTCTGGTTGCCGCTGGACGTGGCCGATGATGCAGCGGTGTTCGAGCAAAGCCGGCCATCGACGGAATGGCGGTTTCATCGCGACATCCTGCGTTCGCGGCCCGAGATCAACGCGGTCGTGCACACCCATTCGAATGCGGCGACCGCGCTGGCAATCCATAGTAAAGATATTCCTGCGCATCACTACATGGTGGCGGTCGCGGGCGGCAATTCCATTCGATGCGCGCCGTATGCGACCTTCGGAAGTCAGGCTTTATCGGAGCATGCCATTGCCGCTTTGAAAGACCGCATGGCGTGTTTGCTTGCTCATCATGGCGTGATTGCTATTGGACGTGATCTCGCCCGGGCGTTATGGCTTGCCAACGAAGTGGAAGTCCTCGCGCAGCAGTATTTGCTGGCTTGCCAGATCGGGACGCCGCCAGTCTTGTCCGATGAAGCGATCAACGAGGTCATTGAGAAATTCAAGGGATATGGTTTGCGCGAGAAGGTTTGAACGGGATGGATGTGCTCCAAATCTGCAACGGTTGCTTGCGATTTTGGGGATGGCGCGCTGCGGTTGGCGAGGATAGCATTCGACCAGATAAGACTGTATTTCGCTAGACTGAATATCGTTGAGGAATATCGCTAAGTTCTGGCTCGTCCGCTAGCTGGAAACTTGTCGATCGAAGTGAAAGAAGATGCAAGGGAATCTCAATCTTCTTTTAAGACTTACGCTAGAACTCACTTTATAACTTACACAAAGGAGACGGTTATGGCCTGGAATTCAGAACGGTTCGACGGATGGACGAAGGTCGGTGCATCGACGGGAGCGTTAGTGTTTTGCGCGGCCGCGGCGCTAAGCGGTTGCTCGAAGAACGAGTCGTCGACTACGGCATCGACTGATGCGGGAGCGAGCGCCGCGGCCAGCGACGCAGCAGCATCCGCGCCCGCCGCAAGTGCGGGCGGCGGCAAGGTCAAGGTCGGCTTTTCTGTCTCCACGCTGAACAACGCGTTTTTCGTCGGATTGAAAGCAGGGGTCGAGAAAGGCGCCAAGGCGCAAGGATTCGATCTCGTCCAGACCAATGCCAATGGCGACGCGCAGCAACAGGTCAACGACGCCATCAACCTGCTAAGCCAGGGCGTAACAGCATTGGTGCTTAACCCGATCGATTCGAAGGCGATCATCCCCGCTGTCGAGAAAGCCAACTCCATGGGCATTCCCGTGTTCACGCTGGACCGCGGCTCGGACGGCGGCAAGGTGACATCGTTCGTGGCGTCGGACAACGTGGCGCTCGGCGCAACGGGCGCGAATTGGATCGCTGACCAGTTGAAGAAGCGTTATGGATCCGCGAAGGGTAACGTGGTCGACCTGATTGGACTGGTCGGCACCACGGCTGCCACGGACCGCGAAAAGGGCTTCAGCGATGCGATCGCCAAGTACCCGGACATCAAGGTGGTCGCCCGTCAGGAAGGCGCGTTCGATCAGGAGAAGTCGCTGAATGCGATGACGAACATCCTGCAAAAGTACCCGCAGATCGACGCCGTGTTCGGGGCGAACGACGACAATACCGTGGGTGCGGAGAAGGCGATCGACAACGCCGGGCGTTATAAGCCGCTCGGTGACAAAGAGCACATCATGATCATTGGCGCGGATGGCACGGCACAGGCGCTGTCTGCCATTCGCGCGGGCAAGCAGGACGCGACCATTTCGCAGAACCCGATCGAGATGTCGGCGAAGGCGCTGAGTTTCATCGCGGATTACAGCGCAAAGAAACCGGTCCCGGCGAACTATGCATGGCCGACCTTGCTGATCGACAAGAGCAACATCGACTCCGATGAGACCAAGAAATATGGCCTCTGGTCGGAGCAAGTCAGTCAGTAAGCTGCTCAGGCGCGCTCTTGCACATTCAGGAGCGCGCACTCGCATGTGAATGTGCACGTGATATCGAGTGATGTTCATCGATATCCATTGAGACTTGAACATGAACAGTGAGAGGGGTCTGGACGTAAGCGATGGTGGCTCCACGGCCACCACGGCCGTTGCAGCGCCGCTGCTGCGCATGGAAGGTATCGTCAAGAGCTTTCCCGGCGTCAAGGCGCTGCGAGGCGTCAGCCTTGAATTGCAGGCCGGTCACGTCATGGCTATTGTTGGTGAGAACGGTGCGGGGAAGTCGTCGTTGATCAAGACGCTCTCGGGCGCCTACGAACCGGACGAAGGCACCATCGAGATCGATGGCCGGCCTCTCGCACGCGGTACGCACGCAGCTATCGACGCCGGCGTGGCCGTGATCTATCAAGAGCTTTCGCTGGTCAACGACATGACGGTTGCCGAGAACCTGTTTCTCGGCCGGATGCCGTCACGCAGCGGTCTTGTGCTGCGTAAAAAGGCCAACGAAATGGCCCGAACAGCGCTTGCTCAAGTGGGCCTCGAAGGCGTCTCGCCATCCATGCGTCTTGGCGACCTGCCCTTGAATAAACGCCAGCTTGTCGAAGTTGCCAAGGCGCTGGCGCGCGACGCACGCATTCTCGTCATGGACGAGCCCACTGCCGCGCTGCAGCGCGAGGACATCGCCAATCTCTACGCCGTGGTCCGGCGTTTGCGCGAAGCCGGCATGGGCATCATCTTTATCTCGCATCATCTTGAAGAGGTCTTCGAACTCGCGGATTCGGCCGTCGTCATGCGCGACGGCGCAACCGTCGGCGCCCGTCCGATGGCGAAGTGGACCGAGCAGGATCTGGTACAGGCCATGGTCGCGCGGAACCTGGATTCGTTCTATCCGTGGGAGCCGCGCGACTATGGTCCAGTCGTGCTGGAGGTCCGCAATCTCGCCAGTCCGCCAGTGCTGCGTAACGCTACTTTCAGCGTGCGCGCAGGCGAGATCGTGGGGATTGCTGGCATCGCCGGGGCGGGGCGCACCGAGTTGCTCAAGGCGATCTTCGGCGCACTGCCGCTAAGCGGCGGCGAAGTGCTGATATGGGGCAAAAAGGTTTCTATCGGCTCGCCGGCGGAAGGCGTTCGAAATGGACTTGTTTACACGTCCGAGGATCGCAAGCTTGAAGGGCTCGTACTCGAAGCGAGCATCGAAGAAAACGTCGCGCTGTCCAGTTTGCTCGCGCTCGCCACGGGCGGCTTCGTCAGCAACACGAAAAAGCGCAAGCTCGCGCAGGAAGCCAGCGCGCGTTTCGGTGTGCGTGCGTCGTCGGTCTTGCAGATCACCGGCAATTTATCAGGCGGCAATCAGCAGAAGGTCATCCTCGGCCGCGCGACGGCCACGCAGCCGGCAGTGATCATGCTGGACGAACCCACGCGCGGTATCGATGTGGGCGCCAAGACCGAGATCTACGCGCATATGGTGTCGATGGCGCGAGCGGGCGCGGCCGTCATCATGGTCAGTTCGGAATTGCCGGAACTGCTGGGCATGTCGGACCGGGTCCTGGTCATGTACCGGGGCAATATCGTCACCGAGATTCCCCGCGATAATGCGGATTCCGAAATAGTTATTCAGTGGGCTACAACAGGAGTAGGGGCATGACTTCCACGGCAGCGAACCAGGCGGATTCGGAAGCACGCTCCCGCCGCATCATCCGGCAATTGCGGACGGGTCTTGGGCCGCTGCTGGTGGCGTTGATCCTGATCTGCATCGGTTTGTCGATAGCATCGCCCGAGTTCCTGACCACCAGCACGCTCACCAACATCATGGTGCAAGTGTCCGTGGTCGGCATTGCGGCGGTCGGCGGCACCTTCGTGATCATCACGTCGGGCATCGACCTGTCGGTGGGCTCGCTGGTCGCGCTGAGCGGCATGGTCGCGGCGACCGTGATGGCGGGGTCTAGCCCCGGCAACGTGGCGCTCGGCATCGGGGGATTGGGCGTGGCGCTGGCGGTGGGTGCGCTGGTCGGCGCGCTGAATGGTTTGTCGGTCGCGTGGCTCAGGCTGGTGCCGTTCATCGTGACGCTGGCAATGATGGCCATGGCGCGTGGACTCACGCTCGCTATTTCCGATGGCCGGACCAAGTTCGACTTCCCTAACGCGTTTACTGCATTCGGTGCGAAGACGCTCGCCGGCTTGCCCGCACCGATGATCGTGATGCTGGTGGTGTTCGTGATCGGTCACGTGTTGCTGCGCAAGACGACCTTCGGGCATCAGGTGTTCGCGGTCGGCGGCAACAAGGAGGCCGCGCGGCTTGCGGGTATCCCCGTGAATCGCGTGATCTTCCTCACCTACACGCTCGCTGGGGCGACGGCGGCGGTGGCAGGCATCGTACTCGCGGGAAGGCTCAATTCGGCGCTGCCATCGGCCGCAAATGGCCTGGAACTGCAGGTGATTGCCGGGGTTGTGATCGGCGGCACCTCGCTTGCCGGCGGTCGTGGTTCGATTGTCGGCACGTTCATTGGCGTGGTGCTGATCGGCGTGATCAACGTTGGTCTGTCGCTGCTTGGCGTGAACCCGTTCTGGACGCAATTCATTCAGGGTGGCGTGATCTTCGCGGCGGTGCTGCTCGACGCCGTCAGCCAACGGCGCAAGCTTTGAACGCAGCCGTTAAAAAAAAACGACTGAAACCCCGCGCGGCCGGATGACATCGTTGTCAGATCGACCGGGAAAAACCGCGCTTCAAGGAGACGATATCCATGAAAAAAATCATCAATCAGCCCGAGAATTTTGTCGATGAAGTGATCGATGCATTGCTGCTCGCGCATCCCGGATGGATCAAGGCGGCCACCGAGGACCGACGCGCGCTGGTGCGCGCTGACGCGCCCAAGCAAGGCCGTGTCGGCATTGTGACCGGCGGCGGCTCCGGGCACATGCCGGGCTTTTTGGGGTATGTGGGCGAGGGCTTGTGCGGCGGTGTGGCCGTTGGCAATGTGTTCTCATCGCCGTCATCCGCGCAGATCTTCGAGGCCACCAAGGCAGTGAATGGCGGCGCGGGCGTGCTCTATGTGTATGGCAATTACGGCGGCGATGTCTTCAATTTCGACCTTGCATCGGACATGGCGGAGCTCGAAGGCATCGACATCAAGACTGTCGTCCTGACTGATGACGTGGCGTCTGCACCGGCTGAACGAAGCGCGGACAGGCGCGGCGTGGCCGGCATGGTGTTCGCGTTCAAGTGCGCGGGCGCAGCGGCGGAGCGGGGCGATTCACTCGACGAAGTCGCGCGCATTGCCGGCAAGGCGAATAGCCAGAGCCGCACGATGGGCGTCGGGTTGTCGCCGACTATTCTGCCCGCCGCCGGCAAGCCCACGTTCACGTTGCCCGATGGCGAGATGGAGATTGGCATCGGCATTCATGGCGAGCCGGGGTCGCATCGCGGCAAGCTGGAAACCGCCGATGAAATTGCCGACCGGCTAACCAGCGCGATCCTTCGCGATCTCGCGTTGCCGAAGGGCTCGCGCGTTGCCATTCTTGTGAACGGGCTGGGCGCGACGCCGCTGGAAGAGCTTTACGTGTTGTATCGGCGAGCGGCCGGCATGCTCGCGGACCAGGGGCTGACTATCGCGCGATCGTATGTGGGCGAGTATGTGACGAGCCTGGAAATGGCCGGGGCATCGATCACGGTGATGCAGGTTGACGATGAACTTGAAGCGCTGCTGGCAGCGCCCGCGCGCTCGCCGTTCTTTCGTGAATGACCAGCAGCTGAATTAATCAGGAGAACATGCGATGAGTGTTACCTGCAAGGAACTCCGCGAGGTGCTTGCGCGCAGCTTGGGCGCGTTGCCTGCACACGCCGATGAGCTACGCGATCTCGATGCCGCGCTGGGTGACGGGGACCTGGGCATCACGGTGTCGGCTGGCGCCGCTGCCGTCATCAAAGCGCTGGATGGTCTGCCGGAGGACGCGACCGTGGCCGATATTCTGCTCAGCGCCGGGAAGGCGTTTTCTACCGCGAACCCGTCCACCTTCGCGGCATTGACGGGTGGCGGTTTGATGGCGGCATCGAAGGTAATGGCAGGGAAGACGTCGGTCGGAAAGGCGGAGGCGCTGGAGATCGGGCGCGCGATAGCGGGGCGGATTGCCGACCGCGGGAAAGCCAAGGTCGGCGACAAGACCGTTCTCGATGCGTTGATTCCGAGCCTTGACACACTCGAGTCGTCGGCCGGTACAGCCGTTGAAATGCTTGCAGCGATGATCGCGACAGCACAGCAGCGAGTCGAAGAAACTGCTGGACTGCAATCGCAAAAGGGGCGTGCTGCGTGGGTGCAGGAGCGCAGCGTGGGGCATGCGGATCCGGGTGCGACCGCCTACTTGCGGTTCCTGGTTGCGTTGCAAGCAGCGTTTGAATCGTAGTCGTGCAATTCGGCCAGGCTAACTCGCGCCCGTTCGCATGGACCTATATTCGCGCCGCACGATATCCATTAACTCAGCCACCGACGTGCTGGCCGCTTCCCGCTCGTAAGTCACGCGGCCACGCTGCATGAGCATGACGCGATCCGCTATATCGAGCGTCTGCGCGTAGTTGTGCATGATCATGACAATGGAGAGCCCTTGCTTTTCCTTCAGCCGTAGAACCAGATCGATAATCAGTCCCGCCTCGCGCGCGCCCATTGCCGCAAGCGGTTCGTCGAGCAGCAGGATCTTTGCATTCGAATTGACCGCACGGGCAACGGCAATCGCCTGGCGTTGCCCGCCCGAAAGCTGCTCGACCGGCAGATCAACGGACGGCACGTGCACGCCAATCTCTTCCAGGCATTCTTCTGCACGCTTACGCATGGCGCTGTTATTCAACAGACGAAACGGACCACGCCGGACGATCTCCCGATTCAAAAACATGTTGTGATAAATGCTGAGCGAATTCGCCAGCGCCAGGTCTTGATAGACGCATTCAATGCCGAGCGACCGCGCATGATCGACTGAGCGAAGCAGCGTTTCTTCGTCGCCAATGAACAGCTTGCCGCCCGTCTGCTGATGGAATCCGGTAAGGATTTTGATCAGCGTCGATTTGCCCGCGCCGTTGTCGCCGAGCACGCCCAATATCTCGCCTTGCCTGAGCGTCAGCGACACGCCGTCGAGTGCGGTCACCGCGCCAAAACGTTTGACGATATCTTCGCCCCGCAACGCGGCCGTCCCCGTGGTTCCCGCCGGCGCAGTTGCGGATACGTCGGCCATCAGAGGTCTCCCTTGCGTGCAAGACGGGCGATGTGGATGTTGAATATCATGGCCGCCAGGATTGCCGCGCCGAGAATCATGTTGAACGTGAACGCGTTGATGCCGATGAGCGTGAATCCATCGTTGAGTATCCCTAGAACCGCCGCGCCAATCAGTCCGCCGATGATCGTGCCCGAACCGCCGGCGAGAGGCGTGCCGCCGATCACCGCAGCGGCGACGGCGAGAAACATGATCTGGTTGCCGCCTGCCTGCGGATCGATGGACGTTATCCTGAAGCCCTCCAGGATGCCGGTGAAACCGGCAAGCAACGCAGCAATCACAAAGTTGCCGAGTTTCAGCCGCTTGACCTGAATACCCGCTTCGCTTGCGCCTAGCTGGTTCGCGCCCGCCGCGATGGTATGCAAGCCCCATCGGGTATGGCGAAGCAAGACATGCATGACTGCAGCGATAGCAATGGTCCAGATGATTTCGCTGTATCCCCACTCGCCCATGAACGCCGAAAATATCGTGCCCTCATGGGGTGAAACCGGCGTGCCTCGTGACAGCGTCAGCGTCAGTCCATTCACGAAGAACAGCGTGCCGAGCGTGGTGACGAATGAGGGGATGCGCAGATACACCGTCACCGCGCCGTTGATCAGGCCGACCAAGCCTGCTGCCAGCAAGCCGGTCAGCAGGGCGAGCCATTCGGGCGCGCCTGCCTCGCCCGCGAAATGCATGATGAAAGGCGCAAATGCGAAGACCATGCCGGCGGAAAGATCGATCTCCCCGCCAATCATCAGCATGATTTCGCCAAAGGCGATGATGGCCACCGGCGCGATGAACTGCGAGAGGTTTTCCAGGCTCGCGCTAGTCAGCAGGAAGTCGTGGTTGGCCGTCTCGAAGTACGCGCTGAGGATCAGCGCGACCGCAAGGATGCGGATCTCGCTGGATCGCTTCAGCGCGCCCGGCCATAACCTTGGGCGCCGGTTCGCCCGAGTGGCATCCGTCACGGGAGTGGTCACCCTTTGATCGCACCCGTACGCGGCACGATCTGAGGTTTCGTGCTCTTGCCTTCATACCGCGTCTCGGTGGTCAGGTACGGGTCAACCGTGCCTTTCGTGACGAACTTCAGGCCCGTGTTGATGTTCGCCGGCCCGACTAGTCCGCCCGAGGTCAGGAAGATGAACGCTTCAAGCACGGTATAAAAACCCTGCACGTAAGGTTGCTGATCGATCGTGAAGTCGAGGAAGCCATCGTGGATCAGCTCGACGGTGCGCGGCAACAGATCGAAGCCGCCGCCATGCACGCCCTTGGAAGGCAGGTTCGACTCCTTCATGACCTGGGCGATGCCCTGGGTGCTGCCTGCATCGACGGCGAACATGCCTTTCAAATTCTGATGCCCCAGGTAGAACGACTTGATCTTCGAGAGTTCCTCGTTGACGGTCGCCCCGGTCGCAATGGTTTGCGCGTCGATTTTCTTGCCTGATTTCTTGATCGCATCGAGTGCACCGTCAAGGCGCGGCTGGATGTTGAGCTGGCCGGGTGTAGCGATAAACAGTCCGACCAGGCCGCTGTCCACCAGGCTGACAATGCGTTCGCCCATCTGATAGCCGGACAGATACAGATCCTGGCCTATATACGCGAGGCGCGTGTTGGCGCTGCCGCTGGGGGCATCGGCGTTGTATGCAAATACCGGAATGCCTGCATCGAGCGCTTTCTGGATCGGCGTGTCGAACGCCTTGGGGTCGACGATAGGCACTGCAATGGCGTCGGCCTTGGCGGCAATGGCCGCATTGAGCGCATTGACCATCTCGGCCACGTCGGCGTTGGCCGAGCCGGTCCATTGGTAATCGAAACCCAGCAAGCCGGCCGCGTCCTGAATGCCGTATTGCGTGGGAACGAAGAACGGGTTGGTCGTGACGTGATTGACGAATACGATCTTCCAGCGCTTGTGGGCTGGAAACGGACTG
>Ga0153932_1000272_pt1 | contig 17907 bp, 33 predicted proteins | sample TSNJ016MetaG_FD_102273 | JGI IMG/M metagenome (GOLD analysis project Ga0153932, IMG submission 102273) | Attine ant fungus gardens microbial communities from New Jersey, USA - TSNJ016 MetaG | ecosystem: Host-associated > Fungi > Mycelium > Unclassified | place: USA: New Jersey, Wharton State...
CCCGTATTTCACGCAGATGACGGGTTTATCGGGCGCGCGGTGGTTTGGGATCGAGTCGATCAGTTCAGGGGTATTCGGGGTGCCGGCGGGGTTTGTGGTGGCGGTGGTGGTGAGTTTGTTTGACCGGAAACCGGATGCGTATACGAGGGCGCTGGTGGATTACATCCGGCATCCGTGAGGAGAAAATATTTGCAGCATTTGCAGCTTCAGCCCCGCCGGAAAACAAAAAACCCGCGTCGGCACAAGGCGCGATGCGGGTTTGGGTGCTGCTTGACAATGTGAAACGTATTCTGGCGGAGAGACGGTCCGCCAAAAAAGTACGCATAGGGATTCATGTGAATTAACGGAAAGGCTTTGTGCGAAAGGGCTTAGCAAATCAGTTGTCCAAGTGGGTCCATATGGGTATCATCCAATCTAGAATTTTATGGCGGGTTGGATGGCTGGTTCACTGGATCGATCAGATGCCAAAAGTAGCTAAAGAATTGGGCGCGTTAGCAGTGTCTCGACTCGTTGCGCCTGGGATGCACCCGGTTGGCAAAGTTGCAGGGCTTTATTTGCAGGTCTCCGATAAGCAATCGCGGTCGTGGATCTTGCGTGTCAAGGTCGGGGATCGCCGTCGTGAAATTGGGCTCGGCGCATTTCCTGCGGTCTCATTGGCTGACGCACGCGCGAAGGCGCAGGCAGAGCGCGAAAAAATCCGCGCCGGCTTCGATCCGATCCTTGAACGTCGAGCTGCGGACAGTAAGCTCCGGGCAGCGCAGGCGTCGGAAATTACCTTTGCAGAAGCAGCGAAACAGCTCATCGCATCGAAGACCCACGGCTGGAAGAACGTGAAACACGCTGAGCAGTGGAAAACCACCCTCGCGGAATATGCTGAACCGGTTCTAGGCAAAATGTTCGTGCGGCATATCGGGTTTGAGCACGTTTTGAAGGTCCTAGAACCGATCTGGACATCCAAGACCGAGACGGCGTCACGCGTTCGTGGCCGCATCGAAGCGGTGCTTTCTTGGTCGCGCGTGAAGGGGTACCGCTCCGGCGATAATCCGGCCGCATGGCGAGGCAACCTTGATCATCTGCTGGCGAAGCCCGGAGACATCAAACGGGTCAAGCACCATCCTGCCCTCGCAATCGAAGAAATGGGCGATTTCATGCCGACGTTGCGCGCCCTCACGACGAATGCCGCGCGCTGTCTTGAGTTCGCGATTTTGACCGCGGGCCGGTCGAATGAGGTTCGTGGCGCTAGGTGGACAGAAATCGATTTGAATAAAGGTATATGGGCGGTTCCTGGTGATCGAATGAAGCTTGGCAAGGAGCATCGCGTACCGCTTTCGACGGCTGCGGTTGCGCTCCTTAAAGCGATGCCGCAAGTGGATGACGTTGACCTTGTATTCCCGAGTCCACGGGGCAAGGTGCTCAGCGATATGACTCTGCTGGAAATTTTGCGGCGCCTAAACCTGCCTGCTACGCCGCACGGTTTCCGATCTACCTTTCGCGATTGGGCCAGTGAGAACACGAACCATGCACGAGAATTGGCCGAAGTTGCGCTAGCGCACGTCAAAGGCGATTCAAGCGAGGAAGCGTATTGGCGTGGTGACGTTCTGGAGCGTCGGCGCCAGCTCATGGAAGACTGGGCGCAGTTCATCAGCCGTCCCTTTAAGAGCGGGAACGTGCTGCCAATGCAACGCCAAGCATAATCGAACAACCGCGCCTAGCCCGACGGGGCGAAAGCAGGGCTCCCTTACCCTGTTGGCGCGGTTCCCATAAGGGTTTTGCGGAAGGGCGCAATGGTAAAGAAGCGAACGCTGGCGGACATCAACAAGCGCAACAAAGAATTTTGGGATGGTGAGAATAGAAGAATGCTTGATCTCGCTACCTCCGATCCTCGGAAATTCCTTGCCGATTTCAACGGCTATTCCGAAAGCGCGGCTGCCTCCGTCCCCGCACGTAAGCCATCCGCAGCAGAAACCAAATTCCTGAGTGAACACCAGATCACGGCCGATTTACGGGCCTGCGGCATATCCGACGAACAGTTGCAACAGTTCTGCTTTAGCGGGGGAAAAAGCCCGCATCCTTTTGAAGCATGGGCGATCACCGGCCCTGACGAGATACTTTGCGTGCCTTATAGCTTGGCGAAGTCCTACTGCGCCTTGCGATGGTTGATTATCGAAAATCCAACCTCGTCTCGTGAGACGCAAGACGCTTGGCAATACATCGCAAACGTCATGGCCGACCCCCTGACCGCCCTCGGCGAGGTCGTAAAGTCTAATCAGAAAAAAGCCACAAAGGGGTCGATTAAGTATTCCGCTGAAATGAAGCTGGAATGGAAGCGGATGGCAAGCGCACCGGATATGGCTGGACGGTCGAAAAGCTCCAAAGCTAGCCTGATCGCTCATCGAGAAGGTCTCCCGGATGCCGCTATTCGGACAATCCGAAAGACCATAGATTGAAATACCTGGCAGACCCGTAGGTTTGCCAAAGAACTAAAACTTAATCTGCTCTCACTGGCTTCAAGACGCATAAGCGTCTAACTGAATCCGGTTCACCAGGAGAGCAGAATGGAAATGACCTGTACTGGTCGCGCCATGCGACCCGCCAAAGCCGCGGAACATCTCGGCATCGCAGTGTCGACGCTTTGGCAATACACGAAGACCGATCCGCAGTTTCCGAAGCCGATCAAGATTTCGCATCGGGTGACCCTCTTCATGGAAGAGGATCTCGCCAAATGGCTCTCCCTGCGCGCTGCTGCTCGTCGCGCCGCTTAAGGGAGCACGCCAATGACCGCCATAAACAACAAGGGCCGCGACTCCGGCAAGAGCGCGACCCTGAAAACGACCACCGGAAACAAGTCTAAGCCGACGGCGCGCAAAGAGCAAGATATGAGCGCTCAGGCTCAGCGACTTCGAGTTCTTGAGTTCCTTCGCGCATCCCCGCAGACGACATATAGCCTTCGTGCTCACGGCATCTCGCACCCCGCTCAACGGGTGCGCGAGCTGATCTACATCGACGGGTACTTGATCAACAGCGATCCCGTTGTAGCGGTCGACAGCGACGGCTACAGGCATTCGCGCGTTGCTCTGTATTCGCTTGGTGGCGAGCCCGATACGCGTGACCTTTTCGACATGGAGGTCGCGTGATGTATGGCCAAAGAAGACAAGAACTGGAGCGGCGTAGCGCATGTACGCATCCGGCTCGACATTCTGCACTCGCCAGCGTGGCGCACGCTCAGTTTCACGGCGCGAGCGCTTTTCATGGATATGCGTTCCAGCCTGCGATCGACAAACAACGGCGACATCAACGCAGCGCTGGGAACGCTGTCGCACAAGGGCTGGACCTCACGCACGACGATCCTAAAGGCCGTCGCGGAGCTGACAGCACTCGGGTTCATCGCGAAGACCAGGCAGGGCGTGGGCGGCCCCACGACAGGCTCGTGCAGCCTCTTTCGCTTTACCGACGTGCCAACGTTCGAGCACCCGCGGTTAGGGGTGAGAGCGTGCAAGGCGACGTTCGAGTACTTGGTGTTCAAGACGCTCGACGAGGCGGAGCAAGCGCTGCGGGATCTGGCGGCAAGCGAGGCAAAAGCCAAGGCCTCGAAAACAAAATGACCCGACAGATTCTGGACTCGACCTGTTCAGATTCTGGACTCGATCTATACAGATTCTGGACTCGATGCCGTTTATCGCGTTCATTTTCTGGACTCGATAAAACGCCTCAAAGCCTTTCTGTTTATGGCTTGAACCCGGTTTCGGCCCATTTCTCCATCGAGTACAGATTCTGGACACCTTTACTACTACCAACGGAGAGTGTGATTTATGTTGGCCGGGCGGAGGGTCTGGCATGAGCGAAGTCCAAGCCAACTTGCAAATGTGGGCGGCTATCGATGGCACGCTGACAAACGACCCGCACAGGCGCAGTCCTATGCAGCGGACGCTACGGGCGAAGTTATCCACAGTCGACGGCAAGGGAAACCAGTTCGGCGTGCGGCTGGTCACTCGGGCCGCCAGTCCCTGCTATGCGGACATGCTGGAGTTTCGCCAAGGCGACCGGGTGCGCGTGATTGGAAAGATGGCGATTTCGGCAAACCTGGTTCTTGGTGAGCCTCCTCAGATATGGATAGATGTCGACAGTGCCGAGCGGCTAGAAGGCGTCGAACGCACCAAGCATTCAGTTTTCGAGCGCCTTACGGAAAACCTTAAATTTTGGAGTACGAAATGAATAAGTGGCAAATCAAAAACGCGGCCGGCCTGGTCCTCGTGGATAACGTGACGCACGCGATCGCACTCGAAATGCTGGCCATCCTGCAGCATCACAACGTCCCCGTGACGATGCACCATGTTGGAGGTGCGGCATGATGGAAGCTGGCGTATTCCGCGTGATCGATGCTAATGGACAGATCCACGGATTAAATCTGACATCCGGCCAGGCGAGTTCGATGATGGAGGTCTTGCTCACTGCCCGGCCGAACGTCTCAGTTCGCAGCGAGCGCTGTGATTCTCCTCAATCTGAGGATAAGCCGCCCAGCGTACCACCCGCCATCGTTATCGCCCAGCGCATCGCTGAAAGCTATCCCGTCATTCCCGTGGGTCAGGAGCGAGGGGCGCTTCGCCAGGCTATCGATGATCGCTTAGACGTGGCTGCCCGTGTAGCGAGTGCCGATGAAGCCGTCGATCGCGCGAGCGCCTACCTTATTGCGCGGCAGGACGAACTCGACACGCTCACCGAATCCATGAACCGTCAGATCGCTGCGAGCGGCGCTACGTTGGCGGCCCTTCTGAAGGCCGGCAGCGCTTCGGCGGACACAAACCAACTCATTGACCGCGGCGCCGTCTTGGACGCTACGACGCGGCGCGACACCGCCAAAGCGGCACTTGATCAACTGGAAGCCGAACTCGCGGACGCCCATGCAGCGCACGCGACTGCCGAGACACGAATCCGGCTCGCAGTACATGCGGTCAAAGCGGCCGAGCACGGCGCCATGGTCGAGCGGCTCGAAAGGCTTGGATTTGAAATCCGGACCTTGTCGGCGGAGATCGAGGCGGCAAAGTATGCCCAGATTCCGCTGACCCCGCGCGCGACGGCCGCATTGCGAGCAGATCACGCTTCGATGGTGAGCATCGATGAGGCAGCGCAGCGCTGGCAAAAATACACGGCTGCCTTGATGGAAGACGGCGAGGCACAGTTCAGCGATCACAGGAGCAAAGCATGAGCAAGAAACTTATTCGAATGTTCACGATCGATGCCGAGACATTTTCCCTCGGTGGTGCCCCTGAAAAGGAGGTGAGCGTGGCGAAGCCTCATCCGATGATCGCGGCCACTCACGACAGCCTGACAGCACGCGCCAATGCAGAGGAACTCGTTAGGCGCATGGCGAAAGCACCGCTCGACCTGAACGAGATCCATCGCCGCTTCTGGGCGAAGGTCGCGGGGAAATGACATGAGGCGGATTAGTCGGCGAGTGCCGCCCTCCACCAAAACCCCGACAGCCGGCGGGCGTCAACTCATAGCGCGCCGCGGCCGGCACCCTAAATTTGGAGATGTTATGGACGAACGATTGTGGTGTGTATGGATTGACGGCGTGGTGCAAGGCATCTACCCGCGAGGGATGGCTTGGGACTTTGCGGAGGAAGCGCGCCGGGAGCGCCCCGATGCCTACGTGGTGGCGGTACAGGGTACCGCGGCCCCACAGCCCGTACCGGACTGGGTACTGAAGTCTGAGGGGACATAAACGATGGCCAATCAATTCGGGCGCAAAGCTTCGCTCATCGTCAGTACGGGCACAAAGGGACTTGACCTTTCGCAGATGCGATTCACTTTTCGGACGGAGTGCGCCGACGTCCAGACGCCGAACGTGCTAATCGCCCGCATCTACAACCTGAAAAAGGAAACGGTCCAGAAGATCGGGACTGAGTTCACGGTTATCACACTGCAGGCCGGGTACGAAAACGGAATTTCGGCATTATCTTCCAAGGCTCGATCAAGCAGACCGCGACGGGAAGGGTGCAGAGCACCGACTCCTACGTCGACATATGGGCTGCAGACGGGGATGAATGGTACGGGTTCTCGGTGATCAGCATGGCCTTGAAGGCGGGGCAGACCCCTGAGCAAGTAATCAACGCGATACAAAGCGCACCGTCAGTTAATGGAGTGGACGCGCTTCCTTTTGCGAGCGACGCATCTGGACTGATTACTGGGGGTGGCTTAGGCACGTACTTGGCCCTTAGTCGTGGCAAAACGATGTTTGGCATGACTAGAGATTACGCGCGCGACTGGTCGAACAAGTATGGCTATAGTTGGTCCATCCAGAACGGCCAGTTCGTAGTGGTGCCGATCACTGGGTATCGCCCCGGTGAGGCTGTCGTCTTGTCCTCAACCACTGGCCTTATCGGGGTTCCAGAAGCTACCAGTGGCGGTGTAAAAGTGCGCGCCCTTTTGAATCCACTGATTCGAATCGGATGTCTGGTCCAAATTGCTCAGTCGGACCTGAATCAGATAACCATGCAACAGCAAGGCTTGAGTCTCGCGCCAGCGGTGGCGACGGTCACAACGGCGGCCGGATTTTACAGAGTACTGGTCTCGGACTTCGAAGGCGACACGCGCGGCGATGCCTGGTACGTGAACCTGACCTGCCTTGCCGTCGATGTGAGTGCGCCGGATCAGAACAACTCCGTATCGGCAACGGGCCTGACGCAGGGACCGGTTGAGCAGCGGCAGCCTGACGGAACTTGGAAGGTTGTCACTTGAGCGGAGCGTCTGTCCGCTACACACCCTTGCTGTAATCGGATTACAGGCCGTATCGAACAGATACCCGCCATTGTTCCCGCCATTGATAACCCTGTTATTTGCAGGAGAGAAACAGATGTCGAAGTTTAAGCCGGGCCGGTCGGGCAATCCGAAAGGTCGGCCGCGTGGCGCCAAGGGCCGCGCAACCGAGCTGCGCACGAAGATCGTCGCGGAAATTCCCGACATCGTCGACCAGCTGATAAAGGCGGCAAAAGCAGGTGATATGCAGGCCGCGCGCATCCTGATCGAACGGGCTATTCCAACACTTCGACCGGAAGAGGCGCGTGTCTTGGTGGCGCTTCCTGAAGATGCCCCGCTGAGCGAGCAGGGCGCCGCGGTGCTCCGTGCGGTCGCCGATGGCCACATCACGCCAAGCCAAGGCGCATCCATGGTGCAGTCGCTGACGGGCCTAGCGCGGATCATCGAAGTAAGCGAACTCGAAGAGCGCATCGCGGCTCTGGAAAAGGCCAAGGAGGCCAAATGAATAAGCAATTGAAAGATCGGCTCGACGTGCTTGAGTCGGGCACTGGCGACTTCGTGCAGACATGGCCGCTGGCGTACTTTTACGGAGAAGTCGTAGAACCGGTCAAGGTACCGCTTCGAGAGTTCAAAGCTCGGACCCTGGAGAGCTTTTACGACGAGGAGGAAGCATGCGCGAAGCTTTGAGATCACGCATCACGGCGCTAGAGCGTCAGGGTAAGGTGAAGGCACGAGGCATGGGCATGAAAGCCATGTATGAGCACTTCTACGCCCTTGGTCTCGGTGATGTCATTCCGGAAGACAATCCCGAAGGGATGATTGATTGGGAGCGCGGCATCGCCTATCAGTACCGGCGCATCCTTGATGAGATGGATGCAAGCGGCGCGGTGCCTGACGATGTTATCGACCAGCGTGCGTTAGTTCGCTACCGCGAGAAGCTGGCGGCCGACACCCTGCTTCCCTTTGACTTCCCGGATGAGGAGTTCCCCTGGTGAAATCTAATCTGAAAGACCGCCTAGGAAGGCTCGAAGCCGGCGGCTTAGGCGGCGCGACGAGTCGATACGAAAAGGCATATGACTCGTTCGTGGGCCACTTGGGTAATGACCTTCGCCAGCCGATTGTCAGAGCCCTTGCCTTCAATCTGCCATTTCCCGAATGGACCGATTCAAGGTATGTAGCGATAGTGGGCGCTGAGCCCGCCGAGCGGCCCTACGAGGTCGCGGATAACGCGCTTTGCTATCTAGCGGTTCAATGTTCGCTGCAGTGTTCGCTCGAATCCGGGGCCAAGCTTTTCGATCACGAGACCGAGCGCGCTCAATTGCTGGTGGCAGCGAGACATCTGCGCGACCGGATGGAATCGGATTCCACCGCGACGGAGGCGGCAGCCTTCTGGAGTCGGTTCATGGCGCTCCTCAATTGGTATTTGAGCGCGGACGAAGTTGCTCGGAGGGAAGCATGCGAGACACATTGAAATCGAGAATTGCATTGCTGGAGCGGAAGCTCACGCCGGCGCGCCTGGACTTCAAAATCATCAGAATAGGCGCGGATGCTGAAATTTCAGCGGCGGCTTTCTTAACCGTCGACGGTTGGCGCGATGCTACTCCGGATGAGCTTGTGGAGATCCGGGCATCCTATAAGGAGTTTCAGGAAGAATATTGATACGCCTGAAGGGGCGCGATTTGAAATCTCACCCTCGCCGTCAAATTTGAGTCAAAGAAATCAACGACTTAGAAGGGGTCGCCTTTCACGTGCGACCACTATAAGGTCAAGCGCTTGACCATTTATCAAAGTCCGTTGCTGGACTTTGATACTTGTCGGCGGATCATCCATCCGCCTCATATCAAGTCCAGTAAACCGTCTCGGCGAAATATCCCAGACGCACCCGCCATACACCCCTCCATAAGCGTTCCTAAATACTTGGCAGACCCCTAGGTTTGCCAAGTGCCAAAACGCGAACCTACTACTTAGGTTGAGTCACACATAGCTTTGCAGCCACCGGCGCTAGTATTACTCAGCCCGCGCCTGTTGCTGCTGAGAAGTCGAATGACCGTTTCTGGCGAACAACTCAAACAATTCCCATCTGCAGGCGCAACGCAAGACGCGGATTTGATTTACACGTCGCAGAGTGGGTCTGAGGCAGCAATGACGGCCGCGCAGTTGGCGGCTTATGCAAATGCCAAGGTCAACCCGGGAAATTTGGCGGCCAGAAATACGCTGACTGGATCAGAAAAAATAGCGATCTTGCAATCTGGCGTGCTGGTCGAAGCAACAGTCAATGACCTTACGATAACTAACGCCACGCGCGAAACTTTCACCGCCGGCCCGAATTTCACCGGTTCAATCAGTGGCGCGACGCTCACGACGAGTGCGGTAACTGGCACGATTGCGGTCGGCCAAGTGGTGTATGGATCGGGTGTGACGGCAGGTACGACTATCACGGCAGGGTCTGGCACCTCGTGGACGGTCAGCCCGTCGCAAACGGTCGCCAGTGAGGCCATGGGTGCTGCGAGTGCTACTCAGTTCGCGCCCGGCTTTAGCACTAGCATCACGCTCGCCGGAACCTATGGCTCGATCAATAACATAGGCGTGTTTTTCGATGCCGGCAGACAGTTTGATGCCACGCTCGCCGGTCAAGTCCTCACCTTTAATCCGACGGTTCCGCAAGGCGTTCAAGCCGTCAACATCACTGGTGGCGCGTCGCGCACGATCGGCACGCCCAGCGCTGGCACGGTAGGTGATTCGCAGTTGGCGCCCGGCTCGGGTCCGTGGATTCTCAATCAGGGCATCTGGACCTTAAAGAAGATGGGCTGCAAAGTCGATGGCGTTACGGACGACACGACTAAGGTTATTGCAGCGCTTGCATCTGGCGAACAGGATATTTATTTCGATCCCGGTCAGTGTGTGATCGATGGCACTGCATCAATCGCGCTAAACAATGTGCGCCTGAAGGGTGCCGGGTCAAATATCTCTGTGTTCGTCAGTAAGAACACGAATCTGCCTGTGCTGCAGGTCACGACCGCCGGTCTGATAGGCATCGAGTTGCGGGACTTCGGCATCAGCCGCACGCCGACAGCAGTTGCCGGGGGAGACGGCCTTTACTGGCCCGGGGTTACCGACTATTCCACGATTTCAAACCTGTTGATCGCCCAGTGTTACAACGCGTTTTCGCTGGGGCCGGCAGCCTACGGCGTCATCGAGAAGTGCCGCGCGGAGCGGAATCAGGGAGATGGCTTTCGGTTCACGACGGCCGGAAACATCCCTGGCGTCGCGGTGCAGTGGAACCTAAACACCCTGTTGTCGCAGATGAACGGCGGCAATGGCTACACGTACACCGTCGCCGGCGGCACCGGAAACGTCTCGGTCGGCACGCTCACCAATCTGAATTCATTTGCAAACAACGGCTTTGGCTTCGCTGCTCTCGGCATCGCCGCGTGCCCGATCCAGGGCTTGAGAATGATTGGAGGATTCTTCGGCCAGGACGGTAACCACGAGATCTATCTCGATACCTACGGCGGCGAACATAAGTTCAACGGCACGTTCACCGAACTTGCTGGCACGGCTGCCACCGGGCCTAACCTTATTTCGAGCGGCGGTGTTGCTCCAACGAATCTAGGAAACGGCATCAACGCCACGGCGAATAACGATGACGTTCATTTCAACGACGTTTTCAGCAGCTCACACTCGAAGAACGGACTGGCCAGCTCCGCAACGATTACGACGATCACAGGCAGCAACTTCTATAACAACGGCCTTGGCGGCGATACCTCGAATCAATTCGGCGTCTACAAGCTGGGCGGCATCCTCACGATGACCGGCGGCGCATCAGGAAATATCGGCGGATCGACATATCAGGCTTACGGTGTCGCCGCTTCGAACGGGAGCGGCTTGCAGGTAACCGGCGTCAATCTACTTGGCAACACGACGAACACCGTTGTCATCACCACCAACGCATCGTCCGCAAGCTTGGTCGGAAATCTCGGCGGCAATACAGCGATACCGGCCGGTCAGGTGCTCATTGCGGACTCCGTCGATATCGGTCCGATTGGAACTGTTGTAGATGAGGGCGCTGGAACGTTGAGTGTTTCGGTGGGCGTCTACAAGAACGGTACTGCGTACAACAATCCCTGATCTGGAATAAAAATGAAACGAATCTTTTCATGCGCTCTTGCTGCACTGTTTTCGGCGACTGCATACGCCACGACGACCATTCCGGTTCCCGTGCTCGATCCGACCGGGTCAACGGCCGGCCAGGCGGTTCTTTCAACTGGACCGACAACCCCGCCTGGATTTGCGACGATCTCCGTATCGACGCTTGGCGGTTTGCTCGCGGCCAACAATCTGTCCGACGTCGCGAGCGCGGCCACGTCCCGCACGAATCTAGGACTTGGCACGTCCGCAGTCGTCAACACAGGCACGGGCGGAGCCACGATTCCTCTGCTGAGCACCGCCAATACGTGGACGCTCGCGCAGACTTTCACGGTTCGCCCGACGTTCAATGGCAATACGCCGTACGACAGTGGCAACCTGACAATCGCGAACTACCTGACGACGGCCAGCGCAGCATCGGCGTACCTGACGACCAGCACTGCAGCGTCCACGTATGCAGCCCTCGCGTCCTTCACAGCCACGCACGCGACCACTGGAACGTTCCAGATCCCGATCTCTGGCGGCGGCAACACGATCATCAAGTACGGTACCTTGTCGATTCCGTCTGGCGGTGGCGCGACAGTCACGTTCGCAACAGCGTTTCCGACTGCTACCCGTGCTGTCTACGGGTTCTTGGCAACCAGCGCTGTGAGTGACGTAGTGGTTGGCGGCGTCATAGTCAACGCGTCGTCGGCTAACTTCTATTCGGCCAACGGTAGTACCGGGGCAGCTGTAGCCTCCACGATCTACTGGCTGGCGATCGGAAACTAGCCATGAAAGAGACCCCGCTCACCGAAGGCAACGCCGGGATCGTCGACGAGGTGCGGTCCTCAGTCGTGACCGCACCGGAAATCGCCTTTGATCGGATTGTGGCGGCTTGCCTGGAGCTGGAGTGGCAGATCAAGCCGCGGATCTCCCCGCGCGGCGGCCGAGTTGCGCGCGAGCCGGAAAATGGGGAATCTGACTAGATGGCGGGACTAGGGCGGGTAGAGCGGGCGGGCGTGCCGCTCGGCCTTGCCCGTTGGTAAAGCGTGGCGGAGACTGGCTCCGCCAAATATCATCTCGCCATGTCATATGCTGATTTGCATGGTCAAACGATCGACTCGGTCACGCAAGGCCCCTTCGAAATCGACGTAGGTAACCTGCCACCATTCGGGCGAGGGATGGCCGGCGAGCGGGCCGCATAGTCGTTCCTCATGGTCTTCGACGGTAACATGGAGGCCATCTTTGGCCGCCCGGAAGGTAACGCTGATTGCAGGCTGGAAGACTTCGCCATTGCCCAGATGAAAACCGACCAGCACTGCGAAGGTAATCTCGCTGCGTTGGTTGTTGGGCAGAAACCGGCTGTCTGCGACAAACTTACCGTCAACGAATCGACCTATCTCAAGACGACCTGGAGCGACGCCCAGATGCGCCGCCAGTCCCTCGACGTACGGCACGACGCAATCGTTGAGTTCGTCGATTGTCTTGAAGTGCTGAGTCGCCGCCCAAATGAGTCTGGTGCTGAGATCGTTATAGATTCCCATCGCTTCCCCGGGGTATGTCGGTTGTCGGCCACGCGGCCGAACAAAAGAATACCACCGGGAACGAGAGCCATTTAGCCGATTCAAACCTTCTTCCGCTTCTTTTCCCGCTCATCCAGCGCCTTGACGACTCTGCCGGCCACGTTGTCGGCGAAGAGATCCATCGTTTTGGTGTCGATCGGCGCGGCCTGCGCACCGTCTCCGCCGGGTCCAAACGTTTCCTCCAATCTCGCCACTACCTCAGCGGTAAGTGAGCGCTTGTGTTTCTCCGACGCTCGGTCAAGCCGATCTTTCAGATCAGCGGGGATTCGCAAATTTACTTGGGGGTCGTCTCTAGCCATGGCTAATATTAATGCAGCACGGTGCTTGCACGCAATAAAGCACGGTGCTATATTTTGTCCCATGAGCAGGGCCAACCCTTCGAAAGGAGCAAATCATGAGAACCGCAGCAGCTGTGCAGGCCGCCGGCGCGATACCAGGCAGTCTGATCGATCAAATCACCCGCGACGCCATCCGTCGCGCATCAATGGCGCCGACGTACATGGAAGCGCTCGACATCACCGGTGCCGCGCTGATTGCGGTCGCTTACCTGGCGAAGACGGGGGTGAATCATGTCTAAGGTCGACTCCTCAAAATACTTTGTGACGGTCACGTCAGACAGTATGTACGACCCAGCCGACCGCGATTCACTCATGATCGGCGACATTTTAGAAATCGATCCCTTGCGCACCCCAGTGGATGGCGATTTCGTGATCGTGGAGCTGGGCGAGTTTAAGGGGGTAAGGAAGCTGGTAATCCGGGACGGCAAGTATCGGCTGACGTGGGTCAATCCTGCGTGGACCGGAGCGATAGAGCTGGGCGACGATGCAAAGCTAGCCGGCGTTGTCAGCATGATGTGCCGACAGCGCCTGAGCGATGAGAGATTGGCGGCCGCGAGGGAGGTGAGTCATGGTTAAGGATGAAACGATGCAAGCGCTTCACCAGTTGAACGCTCTTTTGTTGAATTTCAGCGCGTTTCCGGAAACCCTCAACGATCTTCACGAGCATCACCAGTCCGCAATGCTCTGCCTGATGAGTGATCTGTGCGGGAAAGTCGAAGCCGACCTTATTGCCCTGCAGGGGGTGAATCATGGGTAAGTCAATCAAGTCTGAAATGGTGCCGCTGATTAAGCAGCCTGTCGACGTCATCCTTGCCACAGCGCGTGCTGCCGGCCGTGCCGCGTTAGTCACCAGGGCGATCGTCGAGGAACACCGTACCGACATCTCCCTCGGTTGGTTTAACAGCGTCATGCCGAGCAGTCTTGGTGTAATGGACGACGATGCCTTTAGCGATTTGATGGCGAAGATGGGAGACGCCTTCGATGAGGGGTTTGAGGAATACCTTAGCCATGCCGAGGGAACCGTCGTGGGTTTGAGTGCCGAATGCAAGGTAGCCTGTGACAACGCTACCGACGCCTTATTTCTGGCAAGCAACGCGTTCTTCAACGTCGAGCAGTTGCTTATCATCGTCAGGGACGAGCTTGACAGCGGCATAGACATGGATAAAACACGTGTGGCTGCACTTGTGCAAATCGGCATCGATCTGACGCGCATGCGGGGCGAGCTCGTGGGGGAGCAGGCTGACACCTTCTCGTTTGAGGTGGGTCATGTCTAACGTCCACATGATCGGCGCTCCGCGTAAGACCGGCCGGCGCCGGGAGCGGCCACTGCCTAGCATGCCTATAGCGCCGGTTGTGAATCTGGCTGAGCACCTGCAACACAGGAGGCTGCGCAAGCCCGAAACCGCCACCGAGAAGGCGCAACGTCTCGAACGCGCCATTACTGCAATTGCCGAGCATTTGCTGCAGATGGCGCATGCCCGAAACATGCGTGAGATGTGCACGGGCATAACGAAGGCTGCGCGGGTGATCCGCGAATCTGGGGATAGTCGATGACACCCGAACGCTACCTTATCCGCGATCGAGCCTATGGCATCTGGCATCGAGAGAAATCGATCGGTCGGTTTCTCGATCATCGCCAGGCGCGGACCTTGACCATGGCCGATCTCGATAGCGTATTGTTCATCGAATACGGCCACTCAGGGAAGCTGCCGCTTGCGCTGGTTGAGGTAGCGATGGACATTGGCCAAGAGAAGCCTACAGGCGTGATCCGCGAGCTGGCGAAGCTCGCGAACCTGCCTGCCTTCGTCGCGCTGTACACGCCGGCATCTACCGCCAATCCGACGGCACCGGCGTGGAACGATATCTATGAGTTCCGAGTGAAGCGCGTCTGGCCGAAACCTGAGCCGGACTGGCGCACGCTCTCGCCACAGGAGTGGGCCGAGGCGCTTGTGCACATCCGCGACTGGCAGCTTCGCCGTTTCGTGAACCAGGCGGCAGCGAATGATGAAGTCTACTAACCGGTATCTCCATGGCACGATCGAAGCGATACAAGGGCGATGCGCTGAAGCGCGACGGCTCGACGTTCGCGGCCATCCCTTACGTGGTGCTGGAGAGTCAGGGATATATCAACCTGAGCGCCTATGCACGGGCCTTGCTGCTGGAGTTCTGCCGGGAATTCAATGGTCGCAATAACGGCCGGCTGTGCTGCATCTGGGATCAATTGAAAGTGCGGGGATGGAACTCGCCGAACACGGTCACGAAGGCCAAGGCCGAATTAATCGAGCAGGGGCTCGTCTGGGAATCGCGCAAGGGGGCCTTCCCGCACCGGCCGTCGTGGTACGCACTCACCTGGCGCGATCTAGACGTTACTGAAGACCTCGACGCGGCGCCATCAGCGTTCCCGCGGCGGGCGTACTTGCACGTCGAGCCGTTGGCCCGCGAAAAGAAGATTGTCGGTCGCAAGAAGGCGAAACCGAGTGCTGCGCCCGTTACATGGCATGTATCTAAGGCAGCTTGAATAGGTACATCGCGTGTAATGGACGCCGCGTTTCTAGATACACGGCATGTACTTGTTGAGCGCTGTTTCGCTGCTCCCTAGTTACATGCCATGTACTTCTCTAAGAGTTGCCATCTGTTTGCCGTTCGATCAGCCCCGGCTCAACGACAAAACCGTTCCCAATGATGATGGTGCCAGACGCGGTGGCAATGATGATGGTAGCGATCGTGATGGTAGTAGTCAGCGAACGCAGGAGTGGCGGCGGAGAAGGCCGTGATAACGACTACGATGGCCATGGCGATCTTTTTCATAATTTCGCTCTTTGTAATGATGGAGCAATCTATGAGCAGATGCCGTGCCACCGGTTACCGAATCAGTAACCCCCCAATACCGATTTGGTAACCCCCCTTATATCCCCCCTTCGAAGGCCCATCGATGCCCCTTGGTTGTCGAATCAACAACCCCAAGTTGTCAAAACGACAACGGTTGCCGAATCAGCAACCGTTGCCAAAAGAGCAACCGTGACTGTCCTACGGGACACCCGTGGGTTACCCATGGGATAACGGTGGCTTCACGGTGAGTTCACGCGTCACGCTGCGTCACTGACGCGTCACCGTTACGTGTAACGCTGCGGTAACGCTACGTGCGTTACTCCCGCCGGTGCCTTGCGTTGCAGTGCGTTGCATTTCGTTGCGACAGACTCTGTCGGCGCTCTGTCACAGAACGCCCACCGACGGTGGAAGGTGCCATTTCTAATTCTGCGTCGGCGCAGTTTTGCGCTCAGTGGCATAACAACCCCCAATGGGGGAAGACGTCCCGAATCAGGACTAGTCCTAGATCGGGACACCTGGCGGCTGGATTCTAATTACGGAGATCTCCCCCCAATTGGGGAAAAGGTTTGGGGAGGGTGTCGTTACCCGAAACGAGGCTGGGCAAACGCCAGATCCGGCGGTAGCTCGAACTACCGGATTCCCGGTAGTTGGGCCGTGTCTGTCCCATGTCCGTCTGGCGGGACATTTGGACCATCCTTCAAGGAGGGCTCTAGGAGTACTCATGGAGTCCTTGAAGCAATGCTTGGAGCATCCGGCCAGGGTCAGATTTCAAATCTGAGGTGGTGACTTTGCCCAGTCAGATTTGAAATCTAGTTCGGCGTTTGAAACGCGATTGGGCTTTTCCTCAATCTGAGGATAAGTCGCGCTTCAAACGCGACTGCTTAGCATCTGCTGGGCACGTGCTCGCATGGTGCTAACACCGGAATTTCCGGTGCGCGTCGCCAAGCCCAGCACGGTCCCCCGATTGGGGGACACCCGGAGACGCGCCGGTAGACGGTGATGCGTCTACACCTATGCCTACCTTTGGTGAAGGCAACGGTACCGCTTTCGGGACGCTTTGGTGATAGAAGAGTCCCGATTTCGGTATCGTTCACTGAGCGCAGTTTTGCGCCGGAACAACACTTTGAGGATTGGCGGGGTGTTTGGCGGGTAGACGTGCGAACGGACCCCGAGAGGCCCGTTCTATATAGGCGGATGGCGGAGAGACGGGGATTCGAACCCCGGTTAGGTTTGACCCTAAACACGCTTTCCAGGCGTGCGACTTAAACCGCTCATCCATCTCTCCAGCAAGTCGCGGATTATAGCAAACTCCCGCGGCTGTGCCAGCCCCCTTGTGGATAAGAGATTCGGTAGGGGCGATACGCGTCGAAAAACGACGACAGCCGGCTGTGCGATATGTGCGATATGAGTGGTTGAAAGCGGCCAGGTCGTCAGGCCAAATCACACACCCGTACCAACAAACGGATTAACAATCCGCAGCCTCTCCTCGATAACCAACCCATCATGCATGTCCTCCGAGTAAAGGACATCACATCCGCTAAGCAACGCCGCTGCAACAATCATCGCGTCATACACAGACAGGCCGTATCGCTCGGAAATCCGTCGGCCGGTGTCGTGGGTTTCCACGGTCAGCGGCTCAGTCGTGCATACCGCGCGAACGGCGTCCAGCACGTCGTTTGTCTCGCGCCACGACATAGCCAGCTTGCGCCGGGTCACATTCGTGATCTCGTTCAGCACTTGAACGCTGATGACACCGCCTTCCGCCATCAAACCCTCGGCACGGTCCGCTTTGACCGCGTCGCCGGACAGAAGGTAGAGCGCGATATTACTGTCCAGGAATGCTTTAGCCATCGCGATTGGCGTCGTCACGGTTGAACGTGAAATCAGCGGGCAGACGACCGCGATATTGGCGGAGCCGGTCAAGCAGCGCTCGACCGGTCGGCTTTTTCTTGATCTGGAATTCACGCGCTCCCGCGACGACAACCTCCACATCGTCGCCTTCGTGCAATTCAAGCGCTTCCACTACCGCCGCAGGGAGGCGGATCGCCAGACTGTTTCCCCACTTGGATACCTGCATCATTGCCTCCCTGGATATACGTTTTTATATTGTATATCCAGGGAGCGGCAGGTTCCGACCTTTCAACCGTGCTGCTGCTTAACTTCCAGCCGGAACTTATGCAGCAACGGCTCCGTATACCCACTAGGCTGCGCACGGCCCTCAAAAACCAGCGCCTTGGCCGCCTTGAAAGCCAGCGACGTTTCAAAGTGGCCGG
>Ga0153932_1000273_pt1 | contig 17886 bp, 6 predicted proteins | sample TSNJ016MetaG_FD_102273 | JGI IMG/M metagenome (GOLD analysis project Ga0153932, IMG submission 102273) | Attine ant fungus gardens microbial communities from New Jersey, USA - TSNJ016 MetaG | ecosystem: Host-associated > Fungi > Mycelium > Unclassified | place: USA: New Jersey, Wharton State...
AAAATTGCAAGGATTTATCAAGCCAATTATTTTCTGCGCAAGATGGGCTTAGCGCCTTTGCCGCCAGGTCTTTCACCATTGCGCGACAGTTTGAAGTGGAGACTCATCTCGACACTGGAACACCGCCATCCAACGACCTTTTCGGATGTCGTCCACGCGCCGGTGACCAGATTGAAATTACCGCTGAATGCGGTCCGGCGGCTGGTCAGGCGATAACCGGACTTGCGAGAGGTCCAGCATCATTGCCCTGCTTTTGGCAAACGAAGCGATCTCACGCATCAGCGTGCCGCCCTGAAATGAATCCCGGCGTGCAACTAATCAAGCTTGCACGCAGGGAGCCGTCCACCTACTTACACCTACGCCACTCTAAGCCCTCGCATGGCTTAAAGATGCGCTCAAAACCTCCTGCTCGCCAACATCGGCTTCAACGCTCTCAGCCACACCTCCCTCAAGACGCGCGCGCAGTTGCTTGCCAATAACAGCAGTGCCGGCCGGGCGGAACATCTGGTCATGCAAGCCCGGAACCGGTGTGACTACCAGCTTGCCCGTTACAACCGGTTTCCAACCCAGCTCGTGGGCGAACAAGCGGCCCTTGAGCACCTGGGCACTGCGGAAGATCTGAACGTCGCCATCATAGGGAGCCGGTTGGTACCTCGTCTGCTGATCCAGCAGATATTCGATGTACCAGCGATTCTCGGCAATCAAATGCTCTGACACATTGCCCTTGATCAGGCCGAGCTTGAGCGCAAATTTGGCAATGCCAAACAAACGAACAATTCGATACTGATTGAGGAACGCGACCATCGACGTTTCGCCCCGCATGGCTTTGCGGAAGTCGCGTGGAATGTTGTCGGCACGCACCTGCAGCTTGCGCAACTGCTTGTCGTACCAAGGCATCGCCTCGCGATACCCAGGGCACCATGAGTCGTTGAGCACAACGAGTTCGACCGTCTCACCCTCGCGCCGCAGCTGATGGGCCGCCTCCACGCACATCGTGCCGAGCACACAGAGCCCCATGAGGATGTACGGGCCGTGCGGCTGGGCCAGCCTGATCAGCCGCACGGCATCCGCGGCGATGTCCTGGAAGGCGCGCTGCGGAAACTCGCGCGGTTCCCCTTCAGGAATCATCGGGATGTCGATGATGGGCCGATTGCCGACTTGCTGAGCCAGTTCATAGAGAACGGCCGTGTTGTTGAGCATGATGATGGGCGTTCCGGGCGCATCCTCGTTATATCGGACGATATTGCGCGCTTTCGCCTCCAGCTCGGCTTGGCTCATGAAGCCGCTGAGACCGACGCCTCCCCCGACCGTCAGCGTCTCTTTTGCGGTCGCGGGCGCCACCGGCTGTTTCGCTTCAATTTCGACTGTTTCCAGCACATCGCGCCACTTGGCCAGATACTCGTCGACCGTCTCGACATCGTAGAGGTCCGTATCGCCTTCGCAGGAGATGCGCCAGCCTTCAGGACGCCGCACCATGAAGAAACTCAGGTCGTAGAGCGCGCCCGCGTTGAAGGAGGGCGAAGTCGTCGCAGCGAAATCTCCGCGGCGAACTTCATCGCCGAGACCGACGAAGCTTTGCTGCAGGGCGAAATTCACCGAGCAGAGCGGCGGGCGATCCACATGGGACACTTCGCCCGCCATCGTCATCATCTCTTCGAACGGCAAGTGCAGATGTTCGATGGCATCGCTCAGCTTGGCGCCGCACTGCGCGGTGACGGAGGCAAGCGTGCTGTTCTGAGGAACATCGAGACGAAGGATCACCGTGTTGATCAGCGGTCCGACCACGCCCTCGAGTTCCTGCTGATCCCGCACCGACATCTGCGTGCCCATCGCAACGTTGGTTTGGCCAACGGCCGGCTGCAGCGCCATCGCGAGGCCGGCAGCGGCCACGCTGAACGGGGTCACGCCTTGCGCCTTGGCCGCCGCAATCAGGCGGTCGCTCAGCGCGTTGGGCAACAAGATGGAGCGAATGGCGCCCTGGAAGCGCCGCTGCTGCGGCCGGGGACGATCGCCGGGAACATCGAAGCGGCTGAAATCCTGAAGCTCCTGGCGCCAATGCGCGCGAGCGCTATCGAGCGCACCGCTCGCCTGGAACTCTTCCTTCCACAGTGCGTAGTCACCATGGTGGAGGTCGACCTCAGGGAATTCCGGAGCATGGCCAGCGTGCAACGCGGCCAGTCCTTCCACGAGTTCGCGCACGATGATCGCGAAGGACCAGCCATCCATGACAAGCGAATGGAAGGTCAGTTGCAATTCACCTTGCGTCACCGACTTGGGCAACCACACGGCCCGGAAGAACGACGGCGACGACAAGTCAAAGGGCGTGCGGGCCTGCTGTCCGCCGATACGCTCGGCTTCGGCAGCGCTCGCTTTTTCTTCCAGACCGGTGAGGTCTGCCACGTCAAGCCGGAACGGCACACGGCTCCAGACCTGCTGACGCAGACCCGCACCTGTCACGACGAAGCCGGTACGCAAGATTTCGTGGCGCGCTACGAGTTCGCCAAGCACCTGTTCGATGCTCGCGGCTTTCAGCGGCCCCGACAATTGCAGCCGGAAGGCAATGTTGAGCGCGGAGGCCTGCGGCGACGCCTTCTGCTCATTCCAGAACCGTACCTGGCAGGCGCTCGCCGGAAACAGCGCGTAGCCGGCTTCGATCTCAACAGCAGGGGCGATACTCAAGGCTATCGCGTTCATGACTTTAGACTCCCTCTGCGTGTCTGCGCTTGAAGTTGAGAATCGATGGCCTTGCCACGGCATTAGCTTCCATCAACTCGGTCGTCTGCGTGCTGTCAATGCTCGCCGCCAACTGGGCGATCGAGACGTTCTTCATCAGTTGACGGGCATCCACACCCAGTCCGCGTTCGTTCATTCGTGCAACGATGCGGAACAGCTGCAGGCTGTCAGCGCCGAGGCTGAAGAACGGCTGGTCGACGCCTACTTGCTGGAGGCCGAGCACTTCGCCCCAGATCGCTGCAATGGTCGCCTGCGTCGGCGTCATGGCTGCTGGCTGGACCGGCGCGGTCGGCACTTCGATCAACGTAGCGGCTGATTCTGCCGATGCGGGGACCGGCGGGACCACCTTGAGCGCCGCATGCTGCTGGCGTGCAGGCGTCGCCACCATGTCCGCTGTCGGCACCGGCAAGGCCTTGCGATCGAGCTTGCCGTTGGCGGTCTGCGGCAACGCGTCGAGCATCATCCACAGGCTCGGCACCATATACGCCGGCAACTGTTCGGCAATATGCGCCGCGATCGTTCCCAGGTCCGTCTTGTCAGCCGCTTCAACGATATAGCCCACGAGGCGAGGACTGTCGTTGACGGTATGCAAGGCAACGGCCGCCGCTGCAACACCGGGCGCCTTGCGCAACGCCGCCTCGATATCCTCAATCTCGATGCGGAAGCCGCGCAGCTTGATCTGCTGGTCGCGACGGCCGAGGTGTAGGAGCGAACCATCGGCAAGCCGCTTGGCAAGATCGCCCGTGCGGTACAGCCGACGCGGTGCAGCGCCTTCGATAGCAACCTGCTTAAAGGCGGCATCGGTGAGATCGGGGCGGTTGAAATAACCCTTTGCCAGGCCTTCGCCACCAATCCACAGTTCGCCGGTGACGCCTTCCGGTGCCAGATGCAGGTCATCGGTCAGCACATGCAGGTCGGTATTGGCAAGCGGAGCGCCGAGCACGACAGCCCCATTCGCAACAACACGCGAAGCGGACGACCAGATCGTTGTTTCGGTCGGGCCATACAGATTCCACACTTCAGCGCCGGTCGCCAGCAGCTTGTCGGCGAGGTCGCGCGGCAAAGGCTCACCGCCGCACAGGATCTTGAAGCCCTTCGGCACCTTGAAGCCGGCCTCGAGCAACATGCTCCAGAGCGATGGCGTCGCTTGCAGAACCGTAGCGCCTTCATCCTTCAGCCGCGTCACCAACTCGTAACCGGTGCGCACTTCCGTATGGCCTGCGATGAACGTCTGCCCACCCACGATCAGCGGCAGGAACAGTTCCAGACCGGAGATATCGAAAGAGAACGTGGTGACCGCGACAATGCGATCCCGTGCATCGAAGCCCGGTGCTTGCGCCATCGACAACAAGAAGTTGCTCAGGGCACGGTGACCAATCTCCACGCCCTTCGGCTTGCCCGTCGAACCTGAAGTGAAGATCACGTACGCTGAATCCTTGTCCGACACGACCGGCAGCGTCACGTCTTCGCCGTCGCTCTCGGTTTCAGTAAGCAGCGCTTCCAGTTCCAGCACGCGATGTTCACCCGCTTCCAGCACCGAGCGGCTTCCAGCATCGCTGAGGATGGCGGCAATGCCGGCACCATCGAGGATCTGGCGCAGACGCGCTGGCGGCATCGTCATGTCGAGCGGTACGTAGGCGCAACCGGCACGCCACACGCCAATCATGGCAGCCACGGTCATGGCCGTGCGGTCCATCGCGATGGCGATACGTCCGCGCGGTGCGATCCCTGCCGCTACGAGCCGGCGGGCGATCTGGTTGGCGCGTGCATCGAGTTCAACATAGGCCAGGGCTTCCGTTTCGTCCGATACGGCCGTCGTATCGGGAGTTTGGTGAGCCTGCGCCGCAATCATCGCCGGCGTCGTCTGCGACAGATCGAAGTCACGCTGCGTCGCATTCAGTTCGTCGCGAAGATGGTGAACCTCGCTTTCGTTCATCAGAGGCAGTGCCGCGATAGCCGTTTCCGGATTCTGCGCGATGGCCGCAAGCATGGTTTCGTAGTAGCCGAGCCAACGCTGCACGGTCGATTCGTCGTAGACGTCGGTGTTGTAATCGCAATCCATGCGAAGACCTTCCACCGATTCAATGACGTTCAGGAACAGATCGAAGTTGCTGTAGGCCTTCGCGTTCGGCGTGAAGTGCGTGGCGACGCCTGCCATGTCGAGCTGTTCGTCGACCTTCTCCAGGTTGAATTGCAGTTCGGTCAGCGGCAGCCGGTTGAAGTCGCGCTTGATACCGAGGTCACGCACGAGTGCGCCGTAGGTGTAGTTCTGGCGATCACTTGCGTCGAACACGTGGTCCCGTACCGCTTTCATGTGCGCGGCGAACGGCTTCTCGCGGTCGAACTTGACGCGCAACGGCAGGAAGTTGACGCAGTGCCCGACCAGCAGCGCGTCGCCAGCCTGAGACTGGCCTGCCATCGGGGCGGCAATCACGACATCGTCATTGCCGGAGAGGCGGCCAAACAGCACCTGGGCTGCACCCAACAAGGTGGCGAACAGCGAGCAGCCTTGCTTCGATGAAGCAGTCTTCACCTGCTTGAGAAGAGGCGCACCAATATGGCGTGTGGTCGAGGCGCCGCGGAAGCTCTTCACCTCGGGGCGCGGGCGGTCGCCCGGCAGGTCCAGCTGCGGAGCGGGGACGCGATGCAGGTTCAGCCAGAAGTCGCGCGTTTCTGCGTCGATACCCGCCTCATCCTGTGCCTTGGCGAAAGCGAGGAAGCTCTGCACTTCGTCGAGTTCAGCCTTGCTGCCCGAAATCTCGGCCGCGTATAGGGCGCCGAGATCGCGCAGGACGATGTTGATTGACCAGCCGTCACAGATGATGTGATGGGCGGTAAATACGAACGCCCACTTCTGCGCTTCCATGCGGACCAGCGCAGCGCTGACCAGCGGAGCACGCGTCAGGTCGAAGACTTCGCGTGCTTCGGCATCGATGAAAGTCTGCAGTTCGCCGACCGCATCGGCATGGCCGGACAGGTCGAATTTTTCCAGCGGAACCGTGGTCGACGCGTCGGCAAACATCTTGTCGCCGGAGCGCGAGAACCGGGCGCGCAACGCATCGTGGCGAGCAACGGTCGCTGCAAAAGCGCGTTCGAAAGCGGCCTCGTTGAAGTGGCCCGTCAGCTCGAGGGTGAAGGACTCATTGAACACGAGCGATGCTTCGTTGCCCAGTTGAGCCGACATCCAGATTTCTTTCTGCGGCTCGGTGAGCGGAGACTCGGTGAGCGGCTTCGGTTCGGCCGGCGCAGGAATCGACGCTGCCTTGTTGCCGCCAAGAATGCCGACGGCCTGGAGCGCGTCGATACTTGCGATGAACGCATCGCCGATCTTGCGGATGTCCTCATCCGAATGGCTGGTCGTCAGGAAGCAAGGGAAGCCTTCCATGATGTGGATGCCAAGGTAGCGCATGTACGGATAGAACAGGCTGCCCAAGCGGTCTTCGCCTGCGAAGCTGACATAGAACCAGCTCGAGAACGTTTCTGCCCGCGCGGCAATGCCGACTTTTTCCAGATGTCCGTTGATGCGCTGCACGAGGCCGTCCATGCGCACGCCCAGCGTTTCCTGAAGTGCGGGACCCGCTTCCTTGAGGTGCAGGAGGACGGCTTTCATCGCGGCCAGCACGACGGGGTGGCGCACGAAAGTGCCGGCAAAGAAGGTCGGCGGGACTTCGGGAACCGACGCGTCGCCGAATTGCCATTGGCCGCCGTCGAGTGCATCCATGTACTGCGAGCTGCCGGCGAGCACGCCGACGGGCAAGCCGCCGCCAACCACTTTGCCGTACGTCGCCATGTCGCCCTTGATGCCCCAGTAGCCTTGCATGCCGGCCTGATGGACGCGGAAGCCGGTCACGACTTCATCGACGATCAGCGCTGACTCGTTGGCCGCGGTGACATCGCGCAATTGCTGCACGAATTCCTTCGGGCGCAGGTTGGGATGGCGCGACTGCACCGGCTCGATCAGGACAGCGGCGATATCGTCGATATTGGCCTTGATCCACTCGAGGCTTTCGGACCTGGCGTACGGCAGCACGACCATGTTGCCCACGGAGTTCTTCGGGATTCCAGGCGCGAGCGGGAAAGCACGCGGGACGCCCGCTTCGCTGCCCGGCTTGACGAGGACTTCGTCGAACTGGCCGTGGTAGTCGCCGTCGAAGCAGACGACCTTGTCCTTGCCGGTCACGGTGCGCGCGAGGCGCATGGCTGCCATCACGGCTTCCGAACCGGTGTTGCAGAACGTGACGCGCTGATGGCCGGTCATATCGGCGAACATCTGGGCGACTTCACCCGCGAGCGGAGACTGCGGTCCAATAGCAAAACCTTCCGCCATCTGCTTGTTGACTGCTTCGACCACGAAATCCGGCGTATGACCAAACGCGGTCTGGCCGTAGCCATTGACCACATCAACATATTCATTGCCGTCGATATCCCAGATCTTCGAGCCCTTAGAACGCTGGGCGACGATCGGATAAACGAGCTCCTTCCATTCCTCGGTGAAGCCGCTGGCGGTACGCGGATCGGCCAGCACACCCCGATACAATTGCGTACGCGCCTTCGAGGCGGCGGTCTTCGCCGAGTAGCGAGCCGAGAGATCAGCGATGAACGACTTCTGGACATCGGTGGTCGCCGCCGAAGGCGTAGCGCCGGGCTTGTACGCGGTAAAGCGCGACGGACGGTTTTCGTCGAAGTTGATCTGCGGAGCGGTCGACGCTACGGCTGCGGCGACTGGCTTCAACGCGACGCTCAGCGCCGGGGCCTGAACCGCCGCTGCGCTCTGTTGAACTTGAACCGGCGTGCCGCTGAACATCTGCAGTTGACGCTCCATCAGGGACTGCATGGCAGCGAGCTGGTCGCGGATCACCGATTGCATGTCGCCCGTGGCCGCAGTAGCGGTCATGGCCGGAGCCATCACCGGAGCTGCTGCGCCCGCAACGGCGGCCGGCGCTGCTTCTGCGACGGCAGGCGCAGCCACCGGTGCCGGGTCAGCCGGCAAAGCGCCATCGAGGAACTGCGCCAGCGCGGGCAGCGTCGGATAGTCGCTCATGATCTGCCGGAAGCTGATCGTGACGTCGTAGCGGCGGCGCAACTGGCGGGACACTTGTCCCATGAACAGCGAGTCGTAACCGAGATCCCAGAAGGTCACATCCGGATTCGACGTATCCGGCGCTTCGCCGGACATCTCGGTGAGAAGGGCTGCCAGTTCGGCGATGAGGCGCGGGGTACGATCGATTTGGACGGCTTGTGTCATGGCGGTCTTGGGAGTGTCGGTTATAACGTCGGACGAAGCGGGCGCGGCAAGGGCCGCGGCGGCCGTGGTCGTGGGATTTGAAGAAACAGTTGCAGGAGCATCAATCCAATGCCGTTCCGGTTCGAACGGATAAGCCGGCAGCGAAATACGGCGGGCGCCTTCGGCCTGGACGGTTTTCCAGTCGAGCGTGAGGCCATTCAGCCACAGCCGCCCGGTCGCCTCTGCCAGAACGGAAAGCTCCCGGTCGCGCAGGGCGAAATCAGGCAGGGAGGCGATCGCGCCCACATGCCGGTCTTTCGGCAATCCCTGCATGACAAAGGTCGACAAGGTCCGGCCGGGACCGATTTCGAGGAACAGCGGCTTGCCTTCTGTCGTCACCGTGGTCAGCGCGTCGTTGAAGCGCACCACGTTGCGGCAATGACTCGCCCAGTAGAGCCCCTGCACCGGCTGATCCATTGCCGCCCACTGCCCGGTCACGGAGGACACATACGGGATCTTCGGCCGTGCGAAAGAAAGGCTGTCCGCCAGCTTGGCAAGCTCTTCCACGACGCCGGACATCATGCGCGAGTGGAAGGCATGCGACGTATGCAGACGCCGATGCTCGGTGTCGCTCGCCTTCAGCGTGGCTTCGAAAGCCTCGATGGCGGCGAACGGGCCCGCCACGACGCTCAGCGATGGCGCGTTGACCGCGGCCAGGTCGACATCGTCGGGAAGGATGGGCAGGAGATCGGCTTCCGACATGCGCACGACCAGCATCGCGCCCGGTTCGGCCGATTGCATCAGTGCACCGCGCCGGGCGATCAGGTACAGCGCATCTTCGAAAGAGATCGCTTCAGCCACGCAGGCTGCGACCAGTTCGCCAATGCTGTGGCCGATCATGGCCGTCGGCTTGATGCCACGCGAGATCCACAGTTGCGCCAGCGCATATTCGACCAGGAACAGCGCCGGTTGCGCGTAGAGCGTCGAACGGATCGGGTGCGGAGTATCGTCGCCTTCCGGGGCTTCGCTCAACAGCAGCGTGCGGATATCGAGGCCGACATGCGGCGCCAGCACGTCGGCGCCCTTGTCGATCCACTCGCGATAAACCGGCTCGGTCCGATAAAGCGCGGCTCCCATGCCCGGGTACTGCGCACCCTGGCCGGGAAACATAAAGACCACCGCGGGCGCGGCCTGAGGAGCCTGGGCGTCAATGGCTCCCTTTAGAAGCTTCGCCTGGGCCTGATCGAGGCTGTCGGCAATGACTACGGCGCGGTGGGTAAAGGAGCGGCGGCCCGTTTGCAGCGTCGCGGCCACATCGCCAAGCGAGAGGCCGGGATGGGCGGCCAGATGACCGGCGAGTTTGGCTTTCGCGCGTTCGAGCGCAGCCGGGCTTCTTGCTGACAGCGGCAATACCTGCATCTGCTCCAGCGGCGCGTCTTGCGATTCAGATGCAGCATCCGCACGGTAGGGCGCTTCTTCCAGCACCATATGGACGTTCGTACCGCCGACGCCGAAGGAGCTCACGCCGGCGCGACGCGGTGCCGGACCATCGGCCCAGGGAGTTGCTGACGCGTTGAAGAAGAACGGGCTGCTAGCGGAGTCGATGCCCGGATTCGGCGCATTGAAATGCAGGAGCGGCGGCAGAACACGGTCACGCAAAGCGAGCGACGCAGCGATAAAGCCCGTCACGCCGGCGGCCGCGTCAAGGTGTCCAACGTTCGCCTTCGCTGAGCCGAGCGCACAGAACTGGCCGCCCTCGACGCCACCCAGGCGAAACGCCTGCACGAGGCCGGCGAATTCAATCGGGTCACCAAGCGGTGTCGCCGTACCATGCGCTTCGATATAGCCAATCGAGGCCGGATCGACACCAGCTTCGGCGTGCGCGATGGCAATGGCGCGGGCTTGTGCATCGACGCTGGGCGCCGTGAAACCGACCTTGTCCGAACCATCGTTGTTGATCCCTACGCCGCGGATCACGGCATAGATCGGGTCCCTGTCGGCGATGGCGTCTTCAAGACGTTTCAGCAAGACGACGCCTGCGCCGCTGCCGAACACCGTACCGCTGGCGTTGGCATCGAACGGACGGCAAACGCCGTCGGGCGCGCCCATTCCGCCTTCTTCGTAAAAGTAGCCGCGCTTCTGCGGGAACGTGACCGATACACCCCCGGCCAACGCCATGTCGCAGCGTCCCGAGCGAAGATTCTCCACCGCCAGGCTAATCGCGGTCATCGAGGTCGAGCATGCCGTTTGCACCGACATGGCCGGGCCAGTGAGGCCGAGCTTGTAAGCGGTGCGGGTGGCGACGAAGTCACCGGCGCCGACCAGCTTTTGATACTCGCCGATCTGGAACTGGCTCGTGAACTCGTCGATGACGGCACGATCCGTCAGCACGTGCTTGAGGAAGTAGGTATTCATCGACGTGCCGGCGAACACCCCGACAGCGCCAGCGATTGTCGCCGGATCGTATCCGGCATCTTCAAACGATTCCCAGGCGATCTCGAGGAACAGGCGTTGTTGCGGATCGGTCAGCGCCGCTTCGCGCGCCAGCATGCCGAAGAAGCCGGCATCGAAGCGGTCGACATCGGCGACGATCGGACGTGCCTTGACGTAGCGCGCTTCGCGGCGAGCGTTGTCGTCGAAACTGTCTTCCAGTTCGGCCACATCGAAATGCGTGATGCAGTCGCGGCCCGCGAGGATGTTGGCCCAGAGTTCGGAGACATTGCGCGCGCCTGGAAACCGTCCGGACATGCCGATGACGGCGATCGCTCCGCTATCAGCATTACGGCGGCGCTGGACGGACCCTTCCTTCGCCGCATCGAGGGTGCTGTGCAGATGCGTGACCAGCGCCTCGACGTTAGGATGGCGAAACAGATCCACGAGCGCGACCTTCGCGGCCACGTCGCGCACGATGATGGCATGCGCCCGCATCAGGTCCAGCGAACGCAGTCCAAGGTCAAAGAAATTCGACCGGCGATCGACCGGTTTGCCGAGCAGCTCTTCGAACACGGCTGCCAGCTTCCCGCCGATATCGTCGTCCATCGCTTCGGGTTCGGCTGCGGCCGCTTCCGGTGCAGGCGCATCGAGTCCTGCGAGCAGGGCCTTGCGGTCGACCTTGCCATTCGGCGTCAACGGAAAGGCCGGCAGGACACGCAATTCCGTCGGCACCATGTAGTCGGGCAAAGCAGCCTTGAGATAAGCGCGTATCGCGTCCGGCGAGACGGCGGGGATTGCTGCATCGGCTTTCACAAAACCGGCGATGGCCTTGCCTCTGCGGCCTTCGAATGCTGCGACGGCCGCGTCGGCCACGCCGGAAGCCGCACGCAACGCGTGTTCGATTTCATCGAGTTCGATACGCTTGCCGGCGATCTTGATCTGACGATCGTTGCGGCCCAGGAAATCGATGGCGCCGTCCGGACGCCGGCGGACCAGGTCACCGGTACGGTAGAGCTTGGTCCCGGGCGTAAACACGTTGTCGACGAACTTCTCTGCCGTCAGGTCGGGACGATTCAGGTAGCCGAGCGCCACGCCGTCACCGCCCACGACGAGCTCACCCACCTCGCCCTCGGCGACAGGAACAAGCTTGTCATCGACGATATAAACCGCCGTGCCCGCGATAGCGTCGCCGATAGGAATGGCATCGCCATTCGCCAAAGCCTCGCCGTCGCGCGGAATGCGGTAGCAGCAGGAGAAGGTCGTGTTTTCTGTCGGGCCGTATCCATTGATCACTTGCAGGCCGGCATGGGCGTCCATGACCTTGCGAACATGAACGGGTGAGAGCACGTCGCCGCCCGTCAGGACTTCTTTGAGCGGGACGAATGCTTCGAGCCGATAGTCGGCGAGCGCATTGAAGAGGCCGGCCGTGAACCAGGCACTCGTGACGCCGAGACGCGCAATTTCCGCGGCGACGATATCAAGCGAAGGCTGAACCTCGTTGATGATGGCGGCGCACCCGCCGTTCAGAAGGGGCCCCCAGATTTCCAGCGTGCTTGCATCGAAGGCGAGGGGAGCCAGGTTGAGGAACCGCGTATTCGGCGTCATCTCGGCGAAGCTCTGGCCCTGCACCAGGCGCAGGATCGCGCGATGCGGCACCACGACGCCCTTGGGTTTGCCGGTCGAACCCGAGGTGTACATGATGTACGCAGCGTCGTCGCCAGTGGCTGCGTGGAGCGGAGCGGCAACGGCCGTCACCGACGACGCCACGAGCTCCGCCAGATCGACCACTGCGCCATCCAGATTGCCAACCTTGGCGAGCGCAGCAGCTTCCGCGATGATGAGCTTGGGCGAGCAATCGGCAACGATGAAATCGAGTTGCGCCCGGGGATAGGCCGGATCGAGCGGCACATAGACGGCGCCCAGCCGCAGGATCGCCAGGATCAACGCCAGGGTGTCGCGGCTGCGCGGAACCATGATCGCGCAGCGATCGCCTGTCGCCAGCCCCATGCCGCCCAGGACGGTTGCAAGACGGGCCGAACGTTCGCCGAGGGCGGCATAACTTTCTTCACCCGTCGAGTCGATCACAGCGAGATTATTGCGAAATGCCGCACATACGGCATCGAAGCGCATTGCCACGCCAGATATTTCACCTGGGCTGTTCGGCAAATCGGCCGTAAACCCATCTCTGTTCGACATGTGCTGCTCTCCAATATTTTAGAATGTTGGCCCTGTACTGAGCTGCGTCCCCGACAAGCGCACAGCTAGCAAAATGACGGCGGCCGTTCACGGGAAAGCGCAAACAGTACAAAGCTGTGCGCGCCCGACCCGTTCCTCGAACGTGAAATTTGCCGTAAGTGAAAGTTAATCGCCTGTGACATAACTATCCGTTCGTCGTCGCACACACCAACGCTGCAACAGCATTTCATCGCAACGAGTTCGCGCGTTAAAAGCGTGTCGGGTGCTTTTACTCAATTCTTAAAATGCCGGGAGAACGCAAACGCGTCTTATCGGGGTGCTCGGACGAGGAACGGCGTTAAATTGCGCTGTATTGCGCAAGCAGATGTATCAAGCCGCATGGTCCGGACTTGCCTGCCGAATTGGAAGCCGGACTGACAGCAAAACGTAACGTTCGCTTAACTCGGGTTGACTTGAAGAATGGGTAGGTACTTACTTACCCTATATGCGCGATTGATTCGCGCGATTTACGTTCGGTGCTACGCATTTGCAACTGCATTTTGCCAATAAGCTGTGTACCAGCATTGCGCTGAGCACGGAGCGCTGACACCTCGCCCTTCACTTCATTTCGACAATCGACCAGTCTGTGCGTCGGGCCGCCACCGCTCCCGCGCAGGTCGGGCTGAATGACAGGGCGCGAATGCACCAATGCAAGGCTTCATCCGCTTCGCCACCAACGGCGCGGGGCGTTGTATCACCGCGGATGGAAAGATCGAATTCGAAATGAGTGGGTGGCAGGATGAAGCCGGTGCCGAGCGCTTTCAAGCACGCCTCTTTGCGAGCCCAGCTTTCGAAGAAGACTTCTTGTCGTTCTGCATTCGGCAACGCACTGAATTGTGCGCGTTCCTGATCGGAGAATACCTGCAGCGGCATACCTTCTTCGATCGGGCGGACTTGTTCTACGTCGATGCCGACTTCGAAGCCGCTCGAGATAGCGAGAGCCGCCACATTCTCACTGTGGCTGAGATTGAAGCAGATACCGCGTTCAGGAGGCTGGTTTGCGCAAAAAGGTTTGCCATCCGAACCATAGCCAATATCGACTTCAATCGGTGATAACCCGAGATAGCGGCTGAGCAGCTGCCTGAGTTCGCCCCGGCCCATCACGAAGCGACGGCGATGCCGTTCGAAGCGAAATTTGCCGGCGCGCTCTCGCTCTTGCGTCGATAGCGTTTCCCAGTGACTACTAAAATCGCCGTCGCAGAAATCGAGGTCCCACTGCCAGACATGCACTTCCTGCGCAGAGGGCGGTGTGAGGAGAGAAGAGGACATTAAATGCCTGGATGCGACCGATGACGGGTGCGGGTGACGGGGACTGGTGAGGGGGCTTGCCGATTCTACAGGATCGACACGGGTCTCAAAAGCGGGGAGAGCGGTGCAGCGCCGCAGACGCTGCGGACGACTCCGGCCCCTGCGTATATAAACGTATAGGCGTCGCTGCACGATCGGCTTAGGATCGTTGTTAGCAGCGAACATATCAGCAAAACAATTCGTCACCCGGGGGGGAATTTCTGACGGACTCTGATCGTTTATGTAGTCAAAGCTGATCAGCGATCAGGGCTGCGGCAGTTCGCATGTGGGCCATCGAACAGTGCCGTACTGCGCGCAGCAGTCTAATAATGGCGGGACGAATAGTCGGGCAGGGCAAGTAGTCCGAAATCGATCTCACAAACGAGCGTAAAAGCGAATGAAAATATTGATAGCCAATACCTTATATAGCCCCGACATGGTCGGAGGGGCGGAGATATCGACGCAAATATTGGCGGAGGGCCTGGCCGCGTCGGGCGCCGAAGTGTGCGTCGTCTGCGCAACGGGTACGGGCGTTGATCGCATCACCGAACTGAATGGCGTGAAGATTTATCGTCTGCGTCTTAATAATTTTTATTGGCCCCATAATTCAACGAAGCATTCGCGGATCATGAAAATGATCTGGCACGCAGTCGACGTCCATAACGTGCTTATGGCACTCAAATTAAAAAGAATCATCCAGCGAGAAAAGCCGGATATCGTCAGTACGAGCAATCTGGCGTGCCTTTCCATCGGCATATGGCGTTTATCGAACCAAGCCGGTGTGCCGATTGTTCACACGGCGCGCGACTACTACCTGATGTGCCCCTCATCGAAGATGCTCTCGCGCAACAAATCATGCGAGCGGCAGTGCGGGGTGTGCGCGCGTTATACCGGACCGAAGAGAACTGCGTCGCAGCGTGTGGATGCCGTGATTGGCGTGAGCCGGTTCGTGTTGCAGAAGCATATCGACAGCGGATACTTCGCGAGTGCCTCCACGACGGGCGTGATCAATGACTGCTATCTGCCGATGCAGGCTGAATTGCCCCCTGTGGTCTCGAACATAGCTCGCGAAGGCGTCGTTCGACTCGGCGTGCTTGGGCGGGTATCGCCCGAGAAAGGCATCGAAGTGCTTCTCGACCAATTGTGCAGTGATTCATCGCTGAACTGGACATTGACGATTGGCGGGAGCGGTGACGCGGCCTATCTCGCCACATTGAAGAGCACGTATAACGATGCGCGCATCAACTTCGCTGGCCACGTCGTGCCGGCGGAATTTCTTCGCCGCATCGATATTCTTGTTGTGCCGTCAAAATGGAATGAGCCGTTCGGCCGTGTCACGGTCGAGGCTTACTCGCATGGTGTCCCTGTCGTTGGCGCGAACACCGGCGGCATTCCTGAGGTGATCGAGCCGAGCTCGAATCTGATCTTCGACATCGATCAGCCGCATACGGTGATCGACAAGATTCACGAGGCTGTTCAGCTCTTGAACGATCCTCAGACACCCACGCGTTTGCGCGACTATGCGCAGACCTTCAGCCCGAAGGCCATGGTCGATGCTTATCTGGAAGTGTACAAAAACGCGCTGAAAGCAAGGCCGTGCGCCATTGCAGCAACGCAACAGAAAGTCACGCCATAGTTCGATCATTAAGGCTTGGTCAGACAGCCGTCCAGAGACACGCTGGACGGTCTGGCCACGTAGCATGCCCTATACCCCAGCATCGGCTTTTTCCCTGACGGCGGCGCGTTTCGGCCGCACGTTCAATGCCCTGCGGCTTTTCACGCGCAGCGCGTTGAACTGTGCATGGCCGGCGGCGGTGTTGTCGAAGATGCACCAGACTTCGTGCGCTTTTTTTGCACGGTCATGGAGCGTGAGCGCGAGGGCATCGAGGTAGGGATACTCATACGAAGACTGGTACATCTCAGGCGATCCATGCAGCCGGAAATACACAAGCGATGTATCTGCCCGATACCTGATCGCACAATCAGCGGGTTGCGGATCCGCATCGACATAAGCGATCTTTTTCGACTTGAGCATCGTGGCGGCGGCTTTCGAGAACCAGCTCTCGTGGCGCGCTTCCAGCGCGATCGGAATATCCGTGCGTTCGCGCATCGATGTAAAAAACGACTTTGCGACATCGGGATCGAACGACAGGCTCGGCGGCAGTTGCACGAGCCAGCAGCCAAGCGTACTGCCCAGTTGAGTCGCGGCTTCCAAGAAAGCGTCGAGCAGCGCCTCGCAATCAACGAGGCGTGCGTCGTGTGTAATGGCCTTCGGGATCTTCACCGAAAACCGAAACGTGGAGGGCACGCTGTCACGCCAGCGCGCATACGTTTCTGCCCGATGCGGCCGATAAAAACTCGAGTTGATTTCGACGCAGGTGAGCACCTGCGAATAGCGGGCGAGATGAGTACCTTCGCCGGGGAAATGTTCCGCGACCGCGTCCGTGAGACCCCAGCCGGCGCAGCCGATCCGTACAGGCCCAAAGCTGTGCTTGAGTGGGTGGAGCGATGGTTTGCGCAGCGGCATGTGTCAGTCTCGCTCCAGGAAAATATCAGTGGCGGGCTTCGCCCGGTATAACGGGTGGTGCATCTGCTTGTGTATCTATGACCACGGGTGGCGTCTCGTCGTCATCGTTGGAACGCGCCCAGAAAAACCGGTCTGGCAAATAAGCGCCCATGCCGGGCCTGAACGCTGCGCGGGTCGCCTGGAACACATATTCCTGAGCTTCGCGCGCGGCTTCCGCGGGCTCCTGACCGTTGGCGAGCAACGCGGCGATGGCGGAGCCAAGCGTGTCGGTAATGCCCATCATGCGATGCTCGGTGCGGTCCCATGTGTCCTGCCGGATCTGGCCTTCCTCACTGTAAAGCGTATTCACATGCCGGTGCGTGCCTGTTTCCGTCGCCAGGATGTACTCGCAACCTTGCGACAGCAGATGCGAAATGGCGGCGTCGAGCGTGGGCGCTTCGGCGTCGCCATCGGGCTGTGCGAGTTGCAGGAGCGTGGCGTGATCCGCAACAAGCATGGTGGTTTGGGGCACCAGCAAATCTGCCATCGATTCGCGCAATTCGTCCGCCGCCAGCACATGTTCGTCGTCGAGCGTGAAATCAGGCGCAAGGATCAGCGGCACGTCGTCGTAATCGGCGACTACTTCCGCAATTGCGCTGACCACTTCCGCACGCGTCGCCGCGCCAATCTTGAAGGCCGCCACCGGCATATCTTCCAGCAACATGCGGGCCTGAGTGCTGACGGTATCGGGATCGAGCCCGGTGACTTCGTCGCAGGTCGCCGAGTCGCGGACGGTGTAGCCAGTCAGCACAGTAAGTCCGTGGCAGCCCATGCTGGCAAGGGTCAGCAGGTCTGCCTGCAGGCCGGAGCCGCCCGTGGGATCGGACAGGCCAAAGGTGAGAACAATAGGAGGGGTGTCGCTGGGCATCGGATTATTCGTGGTTTCAATCTAATCGGCTATTCAAGCGGCCGGACAATGAGTCGGCGCAAACGGCACGATTATGCGGCCTAAAGTCACGCGGGCACATGAGATGGGCTTTTTTTCGCGCCGAAGTTGGGTGAAACAGTGTGCGGGAACCAGTGAAACGAAGGTCCGATACTTGTTGGAAGGGCGTCGCGGGCCGTACGGCGTTCAATGAGCGGTTCAGGCGGCAAAGCTGACAAACTCCAGACGAAAGGGAAAGAAACCGAGAGAAGCCGAAAAGATGCCGAAAACCCGTCCGAATCCTGACCAATCCGCCAGCGCTGCCGCATTGCTAGGCATGGCGCTGCCAAACCGGTACCATCATGCACTCATTTAACCGATTGCCCGACGCGACATAAGTATGGAATACAGAAGCTGGATGTGCCTGATTTGTGGCTGGATTTACGACGAAGAAGCGGGATTGCCCGAAGAAGGAATTGCGCCGGGCACTCGCTGGGAAGACGTTCCAATTAACTGGACGTGTCCCGAATGCGGCGCACGCAA
>Ga0153932_1000274_pt1 | contig 17821 bp, 13 predicted proteins | sample TSNJ016MetaG_FD_102273 | JGI IMG/M metagenome (GOLD analysis project Ga0153932, IMG submission 102273) | Attine ant fungus gardens microbial communities from New Jersey, USA - TSNJ016 MetaG | ecosystem: Host-associated > Fungi > Mycelium > Unclassified | place: USA: New Jersey, Wharton State...
ACGCTTAAAGCAAAACACCAAGCGCCCACACTTATCGGCTGTTAGTTTTTAAAGAACATTCGCTTGAAGCTGCTTGCTTCTTGCGTCTTCCGCATCAGGAAGGAGGCGAATTATGAAGACCCGACTTCACCTCGTCAAGCGAATTCAGGAAATTTTTTAGAACGCGGCGGACGGCGTTATTAGACTGCGGATTCGGTCGCGCACGATTGCATGATGAAAAAGCCGAAAGCGCTAAGCGCGCACCGAACGAATCATGTGCATGCATTCGATGCACCCAAAAGGCTTTTACCCGCGAGTCCCATACTTAGCGGCAGACATGAAGTCATCTACCCGTAAAGCGTTCGCTGCGCCGCATTGCAGCGGCAAGCAGCGAACCAGGCATCAAGATGGGTAACCTCTGCGACTATCAGGCTTCCGCGCGCACGCGTTCAACCTCCGCGCTCTTGACACCGTCGCGTTGCTTGAAGAGTGTGAAGTCGAAATCGATCAGCACGAACTGACCCTCGACTCCATATGGTTTGCCTTCCGTCCCTTCTGCCTTTTTAAGCTCGGGTACAAGACCATCACGCGTAGCAAACGCGAAGTCGTCCCACAGATACGGATCGCCATCAATGTTGATCTGCGTCGTCAGCTTGCGATAACCCGGCGCCAAGACAAAGAAGTGAATATGCGCCGGACGATGACCATGACGTCCCAACTGATCGAGTAATTGCTGGGTCTTCCCTGCGGGCGGCACGCTGTAGCCCACCGGTACGACACTGGTAAAGCTGTAATTGCCCGCGCTGTCGGTACGAATGGTTCGACGCAGATTGAACGCCGGCTGCGACGCGTCGAAGTAGGAGTAGTTACCCAGATGATTGGCGTGCCATACCTCAACCATCGCATCCTTCAGTGGCGCGCCGTCTTCACCAATTACGCGACCGCGCATCACGAGCGTTTCGCCCGGATCCGAGCCGTCATCCAGACGCGCATGCCCAACCGACTCAGGCGCGCCGGCCACATACAACGGCCCTTCGATCGTGCGCGGCGTACCACCTTCAATTCCTGCCTTCGCTTCCGCCTCATCCATCCGCAAATCAAGGAAATGTTCGAAGCCCAAACCCGCAGCAAGCAGTCCAAGCTCTCCGCTCTTGCCCGCTTCGCCGAGGTAGTTGAGCGCTGTCCAGAACTCATCGGGCTGTACATCGAGATCTTCGATCGTATAAAACAAGTCTCGCACAACGCGATTCACAATCGCCTTAGTGCGCGCGTTCCCCTCACTGGTGGCGCTGTCGTTAATGGTCTTGAGCAGTGCGTCGATTGCTTGGTGGTTCATGTTTGTCTCCATGTGTTGTGCAGGATCAGTACGGGTTATTGCTAAATACTGCTAATCAGTGCGGTCAGCGTCGCAGCCGTTCGATACGTTCCCAGTCGAGCGTGACGCCCAGACCCGGGGCCTGCGGCAGGTGCAGCGAAAATTCCTCATAACGCAGGGGTTCGATGAGAATTTCCTCGGTCAGCAACAGCGGGCCGAATAACTCTGTTCCCCACTTCAACGAGCTGAATGTGCTGAACAGTTGCGCCGATGCAATCGTGCCGATCGCTCCCTCCAGCATCGTGCCGCCATACAAATCGATATTGGCCGCAAGCGCGATCGATGCAACGCTTGCCGCTCCCAGCAGTCCGCCGGACTGGGCAATCTTGACGGCGAAGACATTCGCGGAATGGTTGCTCGCCAGGGCGAACGCATCGGCGGCGCCGTGCAATGCTTCGTCTGCCATGATCGGCACGCGGGCCAGGTCGGTGAGGCGCTTGAGGCCCGCGTGGTTCGTGGCGGATATTGGTTGCTCGACCAGACTGACGCCGGCATCGGCGAAGCGCGGCAACGCCCAGATGGCGTCCGACTCGCCCCATGCCTGGTTCACATCCACACGAACGTCGCCACGCTCACCGAGCGCTTTTTTGATCGCCACAACATGCGCTACATCGTCGGCCACCGCTTCCGAACCAATCTTCAGCTTGAACACGCGATGCCGCCGCAGGTCCAGCATCTGCTCGGCTTCATCAATGTCACGCCGCGTGTCGCCGCTCGCAAGCGTCCAAGCCACTTCAACAGAGTCCGTCACGCGCCCGCCGAACAACTCCGACAGCGGCACGCCGATCCGTTGAGCCTGGGCGTCGAAGAGCGCTGTTTCCACCGCATTTCGCAAACCGGTTGCCCTGGAACAGCTTGCGCAACTTTGCCATGGCCGCACCCGGCCGCGTTGCATCCAACCCTTTGAGCAAGGGCGCGAAGTAGGTATCGATATTGACCTTGATGCTCTCGGGGCTCTCCTCGCCATACGCGAGACCGCCGATGGTCGTGCCCTCGCCCACGCCGCTTACACCGTCCGAGCAGCGAATCCGGACTAGCACCAGGGTCTGGCAATTCATGGTCGCGACCGACAGGCGGTGCGGCCGGATGGTTGGAACATCTATCAGCAGCGTTTCCACGCTTTCTATTCGCACCGCTATTGTCATCGTGCATTTCCTCCAGGAGCACACATGGTAGAAAGAAACGAACGGGGAAGTCCAACACCGTTTCCGACTACTTTCATACTTTGACGGTATGGAGTGGATATCGGACGTCAAGCCGGATTTGGCCTGCGCAAATATCCGACGCTGGCCCTACGTACACAAATCGATCTGGACGTCGTCCACAGCGCGGGTCAAACCCGCATGAAGTTGCAGCATGACCACATCGTTTCAATTCCCCGGCAAGCGCTGGTTGTTTTCATCGCGCTGAAAACAATAACGGGCGGCAGCATTTATTTATATACGTCTCCGGCGAGGCAGAAACGTCACGGTTCTTGTCTGCGATCCGCCGGGGACGGCATTGCTTGCTCCAGCTTCGGTTGAAGCGCTTCACGCTGCGGCAGTAGCTCCTTTGAACCACGCATCACCATTTCCGTGTCATTCGAAATTATCAAGCTATAGCTTTGCATCACTAACGGTTACCTGACCGCCGAGTATTAGTCGCTGATGTGCGGACTTGATGCCAGCCATGAATCGGAATGGTCAGTCGGCGACCCGGCCTGAGAGAGCTAAAAAGGGCTATCGCGATGGCGCGATTTTCGAGCGCCCCTTACCGGGAGTCGTCGGACCGTCGCACACCGCAGTACTTGCAAACGGCACTTGTCAGCCAGATAAGACGACCTCTTCACGACCCACTTTAGCCTCTCAACCCGGCGCGAGATCAATCAAGGTACCACGGTCGTCGCTCTGCAAATACCGGCTTGAATTGCCTTGCGGATCGGGGTCGATCACCCCCGCGCGCGCCCTTGGGAAGCACTGATCGCGGCGAGATTGCAAACGAGGGGGGATTTCTCCACCCCATTCGTTTGATTCCACTTTACTTGGGGTTCACCCCGAATTGTCCTGTGCTTTTTCGACGGCAGCGTTGCAACGTGAGCGGTACCTGTCCAATCCGGATAGGAATCCACACCCGCGTCGCGACGAACGCACAGATCGCCTTCGCGTCGCATCGTCGGTATTGTTCCCTGGATCATGCGTCGGCTCATCGCGGCGGCAACCGCGCTTGACGTGCAGCCCATCGCCGGATATTTGCAGCTATGCGCGACAGGACCGTTAGAGCGAATTGAAACTTCGCTTTCTGCCGCTGCCTCGATGAACTAATGTGAAGAGTGCTGCCATCAATACATGGCACCGGGCTATATCGTGCGAGGCCGGCGATCGCTTGCGAAAGTGCCTCAAGGAACCGTCGAGCGGATACCTCAAGGCGACTCAATGCTGAACGCTCAATGCGAAAAAATCGAGGAGGTCCAATTGGGTGCGAGCCACGAATTCTACGAAGCGAAATCCCTGTGCGAGATCTTTCGGGAATTTGGAGCGAGCCTGATTTCCGAGCCGATCTCAGACTTCTCTCGGCTACATGAATCAAGCGCTCATTTTTGTGAGGTTCGACCTACCTCTACAGAAGCGCTGAGCCAAATTGTCCGAGTGGCCGCGAACCACGGAATCCCCATTCGCACGCGCGGCAATGGACACACGCTCAACGGCTCTTCACTGCCGCAATCACACGAACTGATGGTCCGAACGCTTTCTCTTTCGCACATCAGTGATCCATCGGAAGGGAGCGTGTCCGTTGGAGCGGGTTGCGTGATTCGGGATCTCCAGGCGTGGCTCCGCACGCGCGGTTACGCCCTGCCCGTGCTCAATGCGGGCCGCGCGGGTCCGACGGTCGGCGGGTATGCGGCCGCCGGTGGATTCGGCCCGGGATCTGCCAACGCGGGAGGGTTCTGGGACAACGTTTCGGAATTAACCGCTGTGGACGGCGAAGGACGGGTGCGCGTGATAGCCCGCACCGATCCGCTGTTTCCCTGGCTCTTCGGTGCCATGGGGCAGCTCGGTATTATCACGGCAGCAAAGCTCGACATCGCCAGTGAGTCGAACTCGAACTCGGACTCGGGCGCGGACTCGGTCACGCATCGCCGGAAATACCGGGCACCTCAATACGAATCCGCTTTCGTTCAGGAGCCGCCTGCAATGCTGGCGTCGTCGCGAGACGAGGCTGGAAAGCTATTCTGGTTTTCACTATTCGTTCCAGCGTCGAGCGTGAGCGAAGCCAGCATGCTGCTGGACGATCTCGAACGTCGACACCCGAACCTCTTCCAACTGCGCGACCGTTATACCTATCTGATTCGCCACCGCAATGTGGTTGCGCCGCTTATCTGGCCTAGCCCCACTTCATGTTATGCAGTGGGAACGTGGGGACTTCTGAACGATGCCTCGCCCAGCCGAATTGACGATGTCCTTGCATTCGATGCGGAATTCATGAGCATAGCGATCGCAAAACGTTATCGACGATACGTGCAGAGCGAGGCGCCGAGCGGACCGGGCTTTTATCGACAGTATTTTGGCAAGACCATTTACGCGAATTTCCAAGCGAGAAAGGCGGAAGTTGATCCGCGACAGCTACTGAATCGGGGCTGGGTATTTTCATACCCGCATACATACCCGCATACATATCCGCCTGATCGCGCCGAGAATTCTATTGGCGCGAAAAACGCGGAAAATGGTTGATGGTAAGGAAAATCATGCGCGGCGTGCACACAGGACAAACACGTGGCCCCGATGAGCCCTCTGGACTTCAGGTCAGCTACCCGGCTACGGTTGGTGACTACGTCAGCGCGGCTGTCGCAACTCGCGACGCAAGCGCCCTTATCTCGCCGGACGCATCAAAGGCGATTGGCAAGATTGCTGTCGGCTTACCTGCTGCCTTGACCCGGTTTTTCGGTTTCGAATGCCCGCTTCAAACGGACCGGGCAACTGCCGACTTTCTCATATGCTGCAAACTCCGTGGAGCTGGTTTGAATATTTTGTCCGGACTGAGGACAAGTCATCCACTACCCAGCCACTTCCAACAGAGCGACGTTTGGCGACGCATCCTGCTGTTTTCGAAGGAATGGGTGCAACCTGACTCGCCTGTCTTTCAAGCGGTAAATAGTCTATGGCTTGAATTCGATGTCGATGGCATTTCGTTCGATCTGCCGGTTCCGAGCGTATTCATCGGTACGGATCAATTGCGGCCGGGCGATGCTTTGGGCCAGTCCCGTCGCACCTGCGGCGATCATGCATGGCTGACGGATCGTGCATTGCCCATGCTTCTTGGGGACTCGTTGGATCCCGCTGTCAAAAGAAAGATCGCGCTATGCGTCAATCGCCTGCCGCCGGGCGCTCACGTGTTTCAGGTCGGGTTGATGCTTGCCCGGAACTGCAACGCAGTGCGAATCTGTGTTCGCGGCATCCCGCTCACTCAGATAGGAGGCTATTTGGAAGATCTGGAATGGCACACGTCGGGGGCACTCAATATTATCCTCGATGCACTCGCCCAAAAAGTCGACCGAGTCGATATTGACCTCGACATTACCGATCGTGTGCTCTCCAAGATCGGTCTCGAATGCTACCTGGGAAAAAGTTCGTCGCAACTTGCCGGATTTCTCGATCATCTGGTTTCATCAGGACTCTGCACACCGCGTAAAGCGTCGGCAATAGTGAACTGGCCCGGCGCCGCGAATCTGGCGGCCCCACGTCGGGATCTGGCGCACGGTGCGCAGACCGCGTCACGACAGTTTGAAAGTGTATCGACTGAATTCCTGGAGCGGGAACTACACCACGTGAAGCTCGACTACCGCGATGTCAAACTGGAGCAAGCGAAAGCTTATCTCGGTGTACGGCTTCGGCCGCAAACCAGACAAAGCCGCCCGTGAAAGAGGGAGCGACATTCGGCTATTTCGGCACGGCCTTTCCCTCCTTTTCCCGCTCGCGATCGTTTCTCTGCCAGGTTCCGAGCATCTCATTGGCCCGTTGCAGGCTCAGCCAGTTGATTGCATCCATTGCGTCGCGCTCGATGCTCGTCAGGTCGGGATGCCAGAGATCGACCAGCAGGACGAGTCGCTCCTGGTCCGTACGATTCCATACCTCGTGGTCGTACGTGTCGTCAAAGACGATACATTTCCCTTCCTCCCAGCGATGCACCTCGTCACCCACCCGAATGGCGCAATCCCCCTCTGGAATACTTAGCGCCAAATGACACCGTAACCTGATATTGTTTCTCGCCTGATGCGTCGCCACGTGCGTATGCGCGGCCATCTTCGAGAGATAGATTAATCCGGCTGTTCGTCGTACTGAGGCGAAGCCCTCCAGGATTGCCGTCGTCGTTGGACATTGGCCGCAAACAGCATCGTTTTTTCGACCTTGCTCGTAGAACATGCACACTTGCCAACTCCCGGTGCGCCCTATTTTCTCGGCCTCTTCATAGTAGTATTCCTTCGAAACCTTCAGAACCTCCTCCTTGATCCGTTCGAATCGCCCGGCCAATTCTCGCGCGACATCAAACTCGTTCGGGTCGTACCAGGGCTTGCGGCTCAGGCCGGGATACCATTTGATCGCGCGCCTTGAATGACTCGTTTGAATCGCCCTCAGATAGGCGAAAAAGCGTGGTGCTCCTGCCTGTTCCGGCGGGGACAGCGCGTTACTTTCACTCGAGCCCGCATCGTATCGTGTAGCAATCCTGGCCTGTGCGTTTTCGTAAGCCACGCTGATTTCGCGCATTATTGCTTTCAGGTCGTCGATAGGCGCGTCTGCCTCTATGAGATCGGCGAGCCGACACCAACGCTCCAAAGACAGATGCTTGTGCCAAGGAGCGCCCCAGGCTTGCATTAACGATCGGCCTCTGGCGGCGTCTTTCTTCGCCTGCTCGGCATTTTCCAGCAAGCGGTGCGCTACCCCCAGAAGGAGATAAGGCTCCGCAACCGAACTGCATGCGCTGCATGCATTGCCCAGATACTGCAGGGCGTCGCTCGTTGTCCCTTCTTGCAGCCTCGAGAGTCCTTGCAAGTAGTATGAATGCAACTGGCGCTCGCTATTCACGGACACCGGCGGGAGTTCCGCAAGCACCGTGGGCAAGGTGTGCCCAAAGTCCCGCAGCATTGCGACCTGCTGGCTTGTGTCGGACAGCCAGAATCCAATTCCCGTCGCCGGCTTGGCGCTTTGCTCCAGGCGATTCGCAAGGTGAAGCAGCGTCAGTTCCCTGATCTCCGTTCCAGTCACTCGCTCGAATAACTGATGATCCCAATGGCACGGAAGATCGAGACTGGCTGGTGCGCGCATAACCTCGCTGTCGAACAAGCTGATTCGTGACAACCTCGAGAAGAGAAACGCCAGGCGCTCTGCTTGCTCTCCAATGACTCCCTGGAGCCGCGCCCGATCGCTCATTGTCAGTAGTGCGGTATGAAAGCGCTCCGTTGAATAGATCGAGTGAAACATGCCCGCGACGCAGAGGTGTTCGGGCTGTTTCCAGGCGCGAAGAACCTTGTAGACCCCGCACAGATGTTCGTCAAGCGACCTGCCGGAGTGAGCGACCTTATCGGCCCCCAGCTGGATTAGAAAATCTTGTAGCACCGCTGCTCCGGACCTGTCGATCGAATTCGAATCGTTCATTCAGACGCCTCCTGCTGCAGCGGTATCTGCCAACCCAAGGTGACACCTTGTCCTGCTGATTTTTCCCCGGCTTCGTAGGCTCGCCACTTGCGTACGATGACGGTTTGGACCAGGTCTGTAACCGGATTCAATTCCACCATTCTCTCGCCGGCAACACTATCGACGGCTGCCTGCTCTGCTTCGACGGCGTCTCCGTCTTCCTGGATGAGCGGCGCTATCATCAGCCTTTTAGCAATGTTAAGAAACACCTTGGCACATCTATAGGGAAGCGTGAGTGATGTAAATGGAACGCGTAACGCGCCGAAGTCGACGACAATGGAAAAGAAAACCCGCGTCTGACGGACGTCGATGGGCGTTAAGAAGCACCAGTGCTTGATCTTGTCATCAATGCTCGCTCGCTGATACGGGTACTCGAAATGCGTGGCGATATGCCTCGTATCGACATGTTTGCGGTTGACGAACAGTCCCGATATCGGCCCGTTTCCAATTTTTGCGTCGTATTCCGCGGTGACCTTGTCGTGCGACGTATCTGAGCGAGTCAGCACGGCATCCTCGAAGGCGCGCGAGCGCCGGTGCAGATACGCGTGCGTAAAGTCGAGAAGATTCTCGACGATAATCGAATAGTGAGCATGCCAAAGAAAGTCGATATTGACCGACGCCCAAGCGTGAGGTCCCTCTGCTTCCGGGAATTCGGGCAGGGGTGTATTGTCTGCCCGGCTGTGGTCGCCGGGGAATATCCAGACCAGGCCATAGCGCTCTTGTACCGGATACCTTGCCACCTTCGCAACCGGCATGGATCGGCCAAACAAGTCGTGGGGAATACCTACGAGCCGGCCCGTTGAGTCGTATTGCCAGCCATGATACGGACATACGAGGCGATCAGCACACACCTTCCCGAGGCTGAGCTTTATCCTTCTATGCGCGCAGCTGTTGGCGATCGCACCGAGAGATCCATCGCTACAACGAAACAGTGCGATGGATCGTCCCCAAAAGATGACCTCCATGACAGCGCTCGGCGGCAACGAACTGGACCGCTCAACGGCGTACCAATAGTTCGGATCTATTCCGGCTCTTCTCGCCTGTTCATAGAGCCTTGCCATTTTCTACCTCGCTTTGACACTTTGCGGCTAACTGAAGCGACGCCGCGGCATGATCGAGCATCGGCGCACCGGTTTCGCAAAGCGCCCGACGACTAAGGTAGCTTCGAGCCAACAAGCCATAAGCAAGCCGTTCCGTTGTCGATTCCAACCCGAGGCGATTGCATCTCATATGCGCGAGACTCCGGTATATGGAATCAATTGAAACCGTCAGGCACCCCGTCTGTTCAAGTGCCCTATACCTTCTCGCAATGTCGGCAACGGCGAGCACATGTGCATTTGCCGAACGAGAGAGCTTCTGCAAGATGCCAGTCATCGACGGCGGGTGCCGAATTCCTGTGAGCGCCTGAAGAGTCGCCTTTCTTTCACGATATACATTGCCCGAAGCCTGGCGCTCCGCGGAGATGATTTCAAGGAGGGCAAGGCGATCATCGAAATCACATTCAAGCGATTCGAACAGCGAATTCAGCGCAAACACAGCCAATTCGACTCTCGAGAAAGGACACCCCTCTTCGAGCATGCCTAGCAGCCCAACGACCGATTCGCTGTCGTAAAAAAACAGATCTTCCGCAAGGTCGATCGCGCTGTCTCCTCCATAGCGCTCCACTTCACGGTCATAGGTATCGATTGCGAAGCGCAAGCATATATCCTGTTCCACGAGACCCTGTGCCCAACTAAGTAGTTCCGGAAGCAGGGAGTGTGTCAGGGTCGCAGCCTCACCTTTGAAGCGCACTCTGATATGCGGAGCAGGATCCGCGTAACGCACAAAGAACCACCGATGAATGCGGGCAGATCGCAGCGCGCCGTGAGCAAAATCGCATATGGCGCCCGTCAGGAGATCGTCCGCAAGCGACGGAGCCACATATAGCTTGATGTACAGCCATTCCGAGCCGGGTGTCCTCAGGCGACGACAGATCCCGGCACCGTGAGAGTCACTGATCGGACCCGTCGCACTCGTCCGCACGACTGGCGCGGGCGCCTGGATTGGATGGCGCGCCACGAGAGGGACAACATATTCCGCTACGAATCTTCCTTTCGGCCCGGCAAGCCAGGCATCGTCCAGGCAGGGAAACACCTCTTCAAGCGTGATGGAGTCGCCCGGCGCAAGGCGCCGCAATTCTTCGCGCAGATCTTCTCTGTCCATGGGATGTTCCAGGTCCAGAACGAGTCTGTTGTCCGCCTCGGTGAGATGCACGTGGCGCGGAACATTCCATCTTTCTCTCCAGCATGCGAGAGACGTTATAAACGCTTGTTCGCGGTCAAGGCAAAACGCTCGTTTGAGCGTGAGCTCCGATATGCGCCACTTTGCGACGCTCAAGACCGCACGTCCAACCCGCACGCGCGGAAGATAGCAATTCATGGACGCCACACCCCAATCGAACTCCCTTAAGACCGGGATACCGTCCATCATCAGATCGGATAGCAGTCTGCAAACAAAGGGCGCAAACTCGGCGTTCGCCATGCTTCCGGAACAGATCTGGATGTCGCAGCCCAGTGCGGGCGCCCGTACGTAGAAGCGCCCTTCGCGGATACCGACAACGAGGTCGCGAACGGCGATGGATTGCCCAAGCGGCACCCCGGCGTGCGCCCCGACATTGACCTCCCATTGACGCCTGCCTGGGCGAGTCATGATGTTCGTCAATTGAATCTTTCGGGGTATATAACTCAGTTCCGCATACAGCTTTGGGGAGCGAGCCTTGCCGCGAATTTGACCCGCGTCCCGAAAAGCCCCTATACCAGCGGCCCCCAGTGCCTGAGCGAAACGTCCCAGACTACGTCCAGCTTCCATGGCGCCGACATTCGGCCCCACTACTACAGTAAAGCGCCCTTTTTCAAGGTCGTGCAGCGAGCCGGCATCGACGAAAACATTGATCTCGAGCGTTTCCGGCACATCGTGAGCATGAGGGTCGCAGGTTCGCAGTTGACGCAAAGTCTTTTCATCAAGCTCGATTTCGCTTCGCCCTTGTTCCCTGGCCGCCTGCGCGATATCAAACAGGAGATCCCGGCGAACCCTCAGAGCAGCCGGCTGCGCCAGGCTTTGCGAGGTCCGTTTCGCGTCGTAGGCGCTCGGCACGCCAATTCCGAACTCAGGGTCGATCATCTCGAGCAGTGGAACCTCACGGTCCACACCATAACGCTCCTCGAAGGATTGACGGTAAGTCGTGAGGTAAGGCGGTCCCGATGGCCAAGTCGTGAGCGAGAGAAGCAATTCCGCAGCACGCGCCGCTTCCTTCGCGACATTGATATTCAGCTCGCCGCTTGTCGAAAAGAGGCGGTCCGTGTGCGTGGTCCGTGCCCATTCGGACTCATCCGCCGCGTTGTTTCGCTTGGGCGACGGGCTTCGTGCCGCGCAACGGTTTGAATCAGGATCTCCTTCCTCCATGCATTGCCTAATCTCCTGTTCGAACGTCTCGGCTCCGACAATCTGATCGAGCCGTTCAAGAATGTAGCTACTCGGATCGCCATTGGTGAACGGAGGTCGCAGGTCTGATAGGAGAAACTCCTGGCGCCAAAGCTCTGTTAAAAAGCGCTGAGCCTTTCCCTCCGAAGCGCCGGCCGCACCCAACAGGGACTCCGACAACTCATCGAATCTGATGGGGACGCGTGCTTTATCGAGCACGCGCGTCACCATTTTCGTTGCCCGAAGAGACGCGCAGTTGAGCACACCCTGGCTCGTGCTGAGGGGGCTCAGTTCGCGAAGAAAAACTCGGCCGCCGCGCTTATACAGGCAAGGGTTTGTCTGAAAGCGCAGTTGCCTGAATATCAGTGGGTCCGACTCCATCCTGTGAACCAACTCGAGCAACCACGGCACATCCAAATGTCTGCAATGCCTGGGGGGCGTCTCATCCAGGCGAAGCGTCGTTTCCTTGCCAAGCGCCGCAATTCCGACGCCGGCAAATTGACCAAAAGGAGTCGGCCGCGTGGACATGCGAATCAGATATCTGCGCAGCTTCCGGTTCGCTCGTGCTCGATCTTTAGTATCGGAACAGGAAGACGCGAACGCGCGTACAAGCGAAGGGCTCGTGGCCATGACAGCCGAGCGGATCTGGGGATTCTCCAGAAACCGATCGAGCGCGTGATCGACAAACGAATCCGCGCACATTGTGCGGTAAAACTCCACGGGCAGCATCGGTGTACGCACAACGACGAAATCGAGCGGACTGTACAAGTCGTCCGTTCGAGGTGCGCGCGAACGTTGGTTATCCGCCATCATGAGAGCACAAACACACGGTCCCAGGCGGGGTCCTGATTCGTCGCGGTCGCGCAAAGCACGAGCGCAACCCCGGCAGCCCCATCAAGTAAGCCCCGCCTATCGGCAGGCCCGCTATCAGGCTCGTAGTCGCGGTACCCGTAGAGTGCATCGTCGGCGAACAGGCTCAGCAATCGTTGGAGAACGAGATCCGCCGCATCTGAAAACTCGGGGGAGTTCGTCTCGTGAGCGAATCGCATCGTTATTTGCAGGAGGCCTGCGGCCCCGTGACAGAAGGTGGGAGAAAATTCGGCACGCCGGGAAACCGGATGGCGGTGCGCCGATCTCAACGCCTCCATCGCCCCCTCGATTAGAGCCGGGTCGTCGAGCGCCTCTCCCGCCAGCCACAATGCACGCGCCACACCTGGATTACCATAGCACCAGCCGACAGGCGCAGGAGTACTAAGGTCTGATGCGCTTACTCCAACCGAGGCCGGCCACGAAGCACCCCAGCGCTCCATTCGCCGCTGCTCCATCAGCCAGCGAGCCAGACGTTCGATAGCCGATCGAAGACCCGGAACAGCAGCGTCCTGACGGTACGCCAACGCGAGCACGCTAAGCATTCCGGGCGCTCCGTGCGCAACGCCGCAATTCAAATTTCCTTGAGGATACTTCCCAATCATCGCCTTGCCAGAAATCAGATTGGCGGGAGTGAACCAGGCAGGCGGCGACATATCACGCTCCACGATCTCAACGAGTGATGAGATGACCGCTTTCAGAGTGGCATAGATGCGATCGTCGCTTGTCCTACACAACAAGTATGCGGCGACGCCGCTCAGGCCGGAAACGATGTCGAAATCCTCGACCGCCATGCCGTATCTGTCAGCGAAGGAATGCGCTACGGCCGTGGCCCTCGGTAGCAGCACGTCGTCGATAGCCGTACGTGCACGAAGATACCGCGTGTCGCCGTGAGATAGATACCATGAAGCGTAAGCTATGCCAGACAGTCCGCCGAATAGTCCGATCGGAAGCGATGCCGATTTGGCAATGCTTGCGCCAATGCGCAGCATCGCCGCATGAGCCGCGCTATCCCAGCCATCGTTTGGAAAGCATTGGTCGAGGTACCCGAACAGAAGTGCCAATCCTGCTTCACCGCCGGCCAGGCTGCTATCGCACGGCTCGTCGGGATAAGTATGTTCGGCGCTAGACAAGCGACGCGCGACCTCCAATGCAATAGAGCGCGCCTCTCTTGCTCCGGAAAGCCCTCTCTGTTCCCAAATTGGCATTTGAATCGAAACCCGGTTACAAGGGAGATCTTCTATTCATGCCGGAACCCGTACTGCCGGTTATCTTCCGGCTTCGCTTCCCAAGATCGATGCGAAGCTTCATGCTCGTCACATCAGTGCGCACAGCGGACAGCGACAGCTTCGGCACCTCGGGCGCCCGAGTTTCACCAGAAATCGGCTTGAAAAATAGATCCAATCGCGGGATACACTCGCGATCGGCGCTTGCGGGAACGAGTACCAGGGAATGTGACTATTCTCGCTTGGCGCTAGCGAGAATATTACGAGAAACACCTACCAATCGTCGTCGTCACAATCACCACAACTGCAGGTGCAGGTTTGACAGGAGCACTGCGAGAAGCATGTACACGTCCTGCCGCAAGAGCACGTGCAGCTTCCGCTTGCGTGAATATCGGGAGGTAAACCGTCCCCGACCTCGACACTCCCCAATCGGAGATCGAGATCAAATTCATCCAGATCGGTCGCCTTATCAAATTCTTCAGCTTCGGACCGCATTTTCCGCCTCGCTTGCGTCGGTTGCCAAAAAGGCTAAGCGCCCTGATGCCACACAGTCATTGCGAACGTCAAGCATATCGGGATACGCCACCAGGCGGATGCATCCTCGATACCGAAGAGATCAAATGCACAATCCGCCTCAACGAACGGATTACGCAAACCCTGGCTGTGTAGATGTGCGTCCACGAACAACGCACCTGCATGTTCCAGCATCCTCTGAAAGTGCGGATCCAGTTGCGCTTCGACCTCGGTAGTCGTTGTGAGATGCGCAACGAAATGCTCGTCCAGCTTTTCCTGCATTTCCAGATATTTTTTGAGGAAGGTGGCCGGACTATTTAGAACGTCTTGCACTTCGCGAACCAGCGTCGCGCTATCCTTTTGGCTGGAGGTCTGCAGCATAAGCGCGCGCGCGTACACGATCGAGGCGAACGTACGGAACATGTTCGACTGGGGACGCTTGATGGAGTCGAAGGCTTTCGCGTACTGCGACGCTGCCGGCACTGAAATGAACCTCGTAATGCCTTTCAGGGCTGCTTCGATTTGTGGATCAGCTTTAATCGCCGATTCCAACCCGGAAGCCATGGCTCCGATTGTCGACTTTGCAGTTGCGGCGGTGATTGCCTCGGCCGGTGGCACATAAGCCCGTCTGAGCCAGGTATGCACATCCACACTCAGGGGATCGCCCAACAGCGCGCGTCGAGTATTGATGATGAGGTCGCGATGGGAGAGGTTTTCGGCCGGTGTCATGAATGCACCCCCTAGAAGTCGTAGCAACTTCTACACGGCACGATGAAGAGGAGGCGACAAGCGCATATGTCTGGCGCGTACCAAGTCGACCGTGACGATCTGAATTTAGCCTAGCAGCACTGGCAAACAAGTTCAAGAAAATTTGGCGTATCGCTAATGAGCCAGCGACGTGAGGTGAGATGTGCGTGTGCTCTTTGTGACAGCTCACATGTCTGCCTTCAAATCAAACGCTAAAGGCAAACGCCAAAGTCAAACGCTAAAGTCAAACTCCGCTCTGCACTGACAGAGTGCGTGATGCCGTCAAGCGGCTTTCCTTGGCTCACCAGCAGGAGCTTGCGCGTACCGACCGGACGTCTCCTTCCTCAGGAATGCCGAAGGAGAACAGTTTTTACTTACTTGCAATAATCGGCGATCTTGCTGACATGAATGGCTCTGTCGACATCCGGACAAAATCACCGTCTATAGCGGAGTACGTTAGCCGGCAGTCCGACTACATCTTCAGATGCGACAGTTGGAATAAGGATGACGCGATGCCGGCCAAGGCGTGTATCTGATTAAGTGCCATCTGCCTGTAAACCATTCGTCACGTATCTGCGCTGTATCGATAATATCTGTCGTCCGGTACGAAAAGCAAAGATTACGGACGCTAACAAAAAATGCCTTTTAGGCAATTGCCGGGGAACGCTCACAGCGTCGCATGCACTCGCGCGGTGAATATCAATTGGAGCAAAATTATAAAGTACAACATAATATTTCTCTATCCACATAGATCTTCAAACGGTGAGGTGGGATACATGGCCAACCTGAGGTTTGAGCCGGGATGCGCATCCCGACAACCCAAATAAGACGTGCTTGTATGTCATCGTGTTGACCAATGTCGATACACACAGCATTGTCGGATCCTTGGGTAACGGTCATGGGTTCTGGCTTGGTCTTCAGTTCTGACCGTTCTCGAAGCAAGTGCCACCCCTCGCGCTTTTCGGTGGTGTCCGAATAACGCTGGCAGATCCGCTTCGGCCGGTTCCTTTCCAAATTCTTGCATGAGCCTTGACATCGCGCGACGTGGGTCGTGCGGTGTCCATTTATCGCTGCCAAGAAGGCCGAGTAACTCACAGTTCGTGTGTTGCTTCATTAATAACGGTGCTACAAGCAGCGAGGCGTACGACCTGACAGGCTTTGAGGAGTGCGAGGTATTTGTAAAGACGAGCGAGTATAAATTGACTGTGTGTTCCCAGAACTCGCATGACAAACCTGCCGGCCAATATTGAACGGTCGGCGCGGCGGCACGCTCTGTACCGAATCTCCACGAAGACGCCGGTGACCCATGTCAGGCGTTCTGTCGCAGCCCCTCTTCTTCACATCGGTTTGCGAAATGGATCGCTTCGTGACCGCCTTGGGAACCCAGCTGCAAGGGAGATGGGAATGAAACTTCTAACGACTGCGACCTGTGCTGCATTTTTTTTGACAGCTCTCGCGCACGCCCAGAGCCCTGACGAGTACGACGATGGAATTGCGGCGGGACAGCTAGGCACGGCGTTGTACAACTTGACGAACCCCAATAGGCCGCTGCCGATGCCCGCTTCCGACGTCTTGCAACGACCGGCCTCAGCACCAAATTCAACTGGGTCCGCCGCCCACCCGGTCGCAGACGTTGATCGTAAGAAGACCAAGCCATACGCGCAATGATTACCCCAGGAAGGCGGCGTTCCCGCGCACACACTTAAGTGCCAGCGTCGATCGGTTCCCACTGTGTTTCGCCGGCGTGTCGTCACACGCCAGAAAAATCCTGATCAGGAATGCCCGGCTGCGCGTCGACCGCATCGGGAGAATGGCGGGGCTTTCCTGATCCACTGGAGTCTCCCTATACCTGTCCGACGATGCGGCCGGATCGCGTGGCGCAAGCTCGGCCAGACACACAAAAAAAGTGCCGGGTAGTCGCGATACCGGTATAGGTAGCGGACTGGTTGAATCACCGCTCGCACCGTACGATCCGGATGGAAGCCAGCTTGCTTCCCCACCTTGCGCCAGGCGGTTGCTCCGGCCCTCAGGAATTCGCCGGACAACCCTCAACCGCCCACGCTGACCCGGACAGAATGATGGACAAACAAACGGCAAGCGCACGTCACGACACTCCTCCGGAAGCGGAGGAGTTCACCCACTGGCGGCGAAATCTCATCGTCTGCGTATTTGGTTCGTTTACGACCATTGTGGCAATGACGCTCATGTTGCCGTTCCTGCCGCTTTACGTAGAGCAGCTAGGCGTCAAGGATCACGCCGCGATAGTCCAATGGTCCGGCGTCGCCTACGGCGCGACGTTTTTCACTGCCGCACTGACCGCACCGCTTTGGGGACGGCTTGCCGACCTTTACGGCCGCAAGCCGATGCTGATCCGCGCCAGCCTCGGCATGGCTATCATCATGTCCTTGATGGGGATGGCGCATAACGTCTGGCAACTCGTCGGCCTCAGGCTTCTCGCAGGCTTGCTTGGCGGCTTTGCATCGGGCTCCACCGTGCTGGTCGCGACCCAGACGCCGAAAGACCGATGCGGCTGGGCACTCGGCGTGCTGTCTTCCGGCATCATGGCCGGCAATCTGGTCGGCCCGATTATTGGTGGATCACTGCCGCCGCTGATCGGAATTCGGTCGACCTTTCTCGCCTCGGGCGCCCTCATTTTCATTACGTTCCTGGCGACCGTCTTCTTCGTCAAGAACGAGCGTCACCCGGGCTTGAACAAGAAGGGAAAGCGGCGCGGAAGCTGGGGTGAGATCGCAGACAAGCGGCCGACTGTCGCCATGCTCGTGACCGGCATGCTCCTGATGCTGGCGAACATGTCGATCGAGCCAATTATCACGGTCTACGTGGCGCAGGTGGTCGATGTGCACCAAGTCACGTTTGTCGCGGGACTGGTGATGTCGGCGGCAGCATTGGGCAGCATTCTCTCGGCCTCGTACCTGGGTAAGCTCGCCGATCGCATGGGGCATTGGAACGTCATTATTGGCTGCCTCGCG
>Ga0153932_1000275_pt1 | contig 17740 bp, 16 predicted proteins | sample TSNJ016MetaG_FD_102273 | JGI IMG/M metagenome (GOLD analysis project Ga0153932, IMG submission 102273) | Attine ant fungus gardens microbial communities from New Jersey, USA - TSNJ016 MetaG | ecosystem: Host-associated > Fungi > Mycelium > Unclassified | place: USA: New Jersey, Wharton State...
GTCTGAAGCAGCAGGGATGTAGCGTGCGGGCCATGGCCCGCACGCTCGGGCGCCCCGCATCGACCATCAGCCGGGAACTGGCGCGCAATACATGCGCGCTGTACGGCTACACGTCGGCGCGCGGGTTCTGGTGCAAATGGAGACAGTGAATCGGTTAGAGTCGCCGGACTACACGAACTGATGACCGATGATGAGTAAGCTGAAGAGCCTGGACAAGCTGTTCGATGGGCGACACTTTCATCGCGAGATCATCCTTCTGTGCGTTCGCTGGTACCTGCGCTACAAGCTTAGCCTGCGGGATCTTGTCGAGATGATGGCTGAGCGGGGTTTGTCACTCGCGCACACGACGATCCTGCGTTGGGTGCAGCGTTATACGCCCGAATTCGTCAAACGCTGGAACCGTTTTAGCTCGCCCACAGGACAGTCGTGGCGTGTCGACGAAACGTACCTGAAGATCCGCGGCAAGTGGGTCTACCTCTATCGGGCGGTAGATCGGGCCGGCCAGACGGTAGACTTCATGCTGCGCGCCAAACGCGACGTGGCGGCAGCAAAAGCATTTTTCAAGAAGGCCATCAAGCATCAGGGGCAGCCACCGAAAACCATCACGCTCGATGGCTATGCGGCCTCGCACCGCGCCGTGCGCGAGATGAAGGCCGACGGCTTGCTGCCTGTGGACACCGAGGTCAGATCTTCGAAGTACCTGAACAACTTGATCGAGCAAGACCATCGCAACATCAAGTCCCGGACGAAGGTCATGCTTGGCATCAAGCGGTTCAGGAGCGCCGCGACCACGATTTCAGGCATCGAGTTGATGCATCGCATTCGCAAGGGGCAGTTCAATCTTTCGACGCTCGATCTCAAAGACACCGCTGCACCGACCGTTTGGAATGCGGTCCTCTCGGCTCAATAGCCATCCTATCAAAATCCACTTCCTCGTCTATTTCCGCTATTTGCACCAGAGCCTCGAATACTACCTCTCCCGCCTTAACGCGACAGAACCATGCCAAGCACTCTGCGGATCAGACGGGGCCGGGTTCTGGTGGGAACGGCAATTGTGCAGCGTCACGTCACCCCAATCCGGATTGTCGAACGCGAGCGAAACCCGTGCGAATGTCGCCAAGTCGAAGCAGCCCGGCGGCCTTCATTCAACCCTTTGGAAAGTGATTTTATGCGCCTCTGAGCTTATCGTTACCGATAAGGCTGACCAACTCAGAATTAATTGATACGCCTGACACCAGAAGCGGATTGCCCTTCAGTAGGCCGTCGTTATCGAGGAAGTTGCTGACTAATCCACCTGCCTCTTTGACTATGGCTATCCCGGCCAAGCAGTCCCAAGCATTGATGTGCGGCTCGTAATAGCCAAGCAGCCGTCCCGCCGCGACGTAGGCAATCATCAATGCGCCGGAACCATTGCGGACGAACATTCCTCCACTTTGCAATACGCGATCAAGGAAGGGGATGAAAGTATCGGTTTTCACGCGGTGGGAGAAGCCAACCCCGAGAACGCCACCGCGAACGTCCGGCGCGTGCGTGGGACGGATGGGATCGGTGTTGAGGTATGCCCCACGGCCGCGTGCCGCATGAAATAGTTCCTCAGTGTTGGGATCGAAGACGGCTCCGATCGCCGGCTCGCCGTCAACCAACACTCCCACCGATACGCACCATGTGTGCATACCATTTAAGAAGATACTCGTTCCGTCGATCGGATCAATCACCCACACGATCCGCTCTTGCAAGATTTCATCACCTACGCTTCCGACCGATTCCTCGCCGAGAAACGCGTCATCAGGAAACGCTTGAAAAATCCTATCACGGATGAAACTCTCGACTTCGCGGTCCGCGGCGCTGACTTCGTCCTGTAACCCCTTGTATTCGACGGTCAGCTTACCTCGGTTACGAAACATATCTAGTGCACGTGCACCAGCTTCCCGGGCAACATCACACGCCAGGTGATAACGCCCGTTCAAATGGAAGGAGTCCTGGGGGCTTGCGGTAACGTGGCTCATGCTTAGCTCTTTTCCGAGAATAGAGGGAGTAACAACTCTCCTGGGGCAAATTGGAGGTGGAGAAATTGAGTTGACACGCGATAAGGAATAGGAAGGCGGCCTCAAAAGTGAAGTGCAACACCTTCACCGGGCACATAGCTTGGACCAACGGTGCCAAGCTGGTTCAATCGAAGCCCAGGCCGGATTTCTCGCACTCACTCGTCGCGCCATGGGCAAATGTGAGCGCACGGCCAAGCTTTTGTCGACAGCTTCTCGAAACATTTGCGACGCACGGCTTTGAAGGCTGGCCCTCCGCTTGTCTAAAACGGAGGACTTCGGCGACGGCTCAGCAACCCGTCAACGAAACTTGCGAAGACGAGCCAGTCGCCAACCTGCAAAACCCGACATTCTGGGGCGCCGGCGTTATGCGGAGAGCTCGACCGTGTCAGGCTATTGCACCGATCACTCGCGGGGTTCCCTGCCGATCCACGCGTCTTGAAGTAAGGACCGAAGTGGTTCACTCTCGATCGGGCGGGGGTTCCAATAGGGGTTTGACAAAGCGATCTCGCAGGCTCGATCGAGGTCAGATTCCTGCATTCCGATGTCGCGCAACCCAGATGGGATACCTAAGTCACGCCCGAGGTCGAAGACACCAAGCGCAGCACTCTCGCGTCCAAGAGCGCGCGCTATTCGCAACATGGCCTCCGGCGCAGCAGCACTGTTATATGCCAATGCGTGAGGTAACACGACAGCATGCGTCTCCGCATGCGGCAGATTGAAGCTTCCGCCAAGGGTGTGACAGAGCTTGTGATGCAGAGCCATCCCTACATGGCCCAAAACACTACCGCACATCCATGCGCCGTAAAGACAATCACTGCGCGCTGACAGACTTTCGGGTGCATCTCTGATGCCTCGCATTCCTGCCGCCAACGCTCGGATCCCGTCTTCAGCCATTAGCGACATAACAGGATTGCCATCACGGGCATACAGGCCTTCCGCCGCGTGCGCGATCGCATTGAGCCCACTTACGAACGACAAGGCGAGCGGCAAGCTCAGCGACAACATGGGGTCGTAGATGACAGTCTTAGGTAAAACACGCAAGTCGCGTCCGGTACGCTTCAGTCCGGCCTCTGTGAGGCCGTAGATCGGCGTCATTTCGGAGCCAGCGTACGTGGTTGGAATGGCAATGATGGGCAAGCCTGATTCCAGCGCGATAGCTTTGCCAAGTCCGATCGTGGATCCTCCCCCGATCGCAACTGCGCAGTCCGCGCCTACGCTTCGCGCATGATCGCGTGCGCGCCTTGCAGTTTCAATTGGGACATGCATTTTCGCTTCTGCAAAGACTCCGGCACTCAGAGGCCCTAATAAATGCGAAACCTCTAGAGCTTGTCCCTCCTGTTCCGGAGTGCAAAGTATCAGAGACTTCTGAGCACCTAGCGCATGTACTTCTTCCTCGACGCGCGCTAAGGTACCCGCGCCGAATATCACTTTCGAAGACTGAGAGGTGTAAACGAAATCGTACATCGAAGCATCCTTACCTGTCGTTATGCGCAGCTAACGGTGAACGAGTTTCTAGCTCGCCAACCCAGAAGTCCATTTCACCGCATTTGCTCTTGTTCCGTCATTGATCGAGAGAGGCGCTTTTGCGTTTTCGCGCTTCGACTTCGCGGAATTGTTGCATGGTTGTGTCGAACGCCCTGGTCGCCATTTCTTCCAGCGATAACTTCCGGAATTCGGTTGAAATAATCTCCACGCCGTACCACTCACCTTTAAATCCAGCGTCCTGAACCGCTTCGATGAAGCCCGGATTGTCGAACACGCCTTCGCCGCAAAGCTTGCGGCGAAAAACCGTGTCTTCCAGCAGAGTTCCCTGAACTGCGGAGCTAGCGTCGTCAAGTTCAACTGCTTTGATAAATCGCGAAGGGACCTTCGCGATTTCGCTGAAGTAGATACCTCCGCGAACCATGTGCCAGACATCGAGGAGCAGACCGCCGTTCGGCTGGTTGGCTTCCTGCACAATAGCTAGACCGTCTTCCAGCGTCTTTACGATTGAAAAGGGCATGACTTCGATCGCGACGGTCGAACCAACTTCGGCCGCTTCCTGACACAGCTTTGCGAATTCATCTGCCATCCGAGCGAAGTCGGGCGGATTTTGATCCTGCACGCTGGCAGCGATCTTCAGATTTTTCATGCCCAGCTTGGCACCGAGTTCGAAAATCACGCGGCGAGCGCGATCTGACGCGTCGCGCACTACGCCGTCTCGGTACCAGTCGACGAGGAACTCGAGCTCAAAGTGTTTGATCCCATTGTCTTCAAGGATGCGCCTGACGGTGTCCACACCGATTTTGTCGACGGTTGCCGCTAAGTCTTCGTGAATTACACCGATGCCGCGCCATCCTGCTCTGGACGCCGCTTCGACGCGTGCCTGAAGCGTGTAAGGACTTATGGACGGGCTGAGGGGATCTACATCTCCCGCCAGAGTCCAGTATGCGGCCAGCAGGTCAATCTCTCGCGTGCTCACTTGATATGCTCCAAAAAGCAAAATCTGAATCTGTAACAACCGAACGCGTGTGTCGAACGAGCGATATCCGGGTCTGCAAAAAAAGTAGCGAAGCGAGGGCGACCAACTGCCTTTCAACTGCCCTGGCCCTCTTTTGTTCAAACGAGCAACGGGCCGGATTCAACCGTCAGGCGGTAGTCAGTTCCGCAAAACGGTCGTTGATACGACAGCCCGAGGCATCCAGTTCGTCGAGCCGTCGCTCCAGGTGCTCGTAAAGGAGTTTCCCGGCGCGCTTTTTGATCTCGCCAGCCACCAACACCGTATCTACGTTTGCGGCGCTTCCCTGCATTAGCACAGCCGAGACGGGGTCGTGCACAGGTCGCATGCTCAGTCCGTCTGCACGGATCAAAACGACATCGGCTTGCTTGCCTGGAGTAAGCGATCCAACGCGGTCCTGCAGACCTAGTGCCTCGGCGCCGCGAATCGTTATCCAACTAAGCGCGTCTGACGTAGAAATTGTCGAATGACTGGGCAACTGTCCGTTGTCGGCGCGAGCTTGTGCGTTGTCCAACGCTCGCTGCGATGCCAGCGCTACCCGCGCCACGGTGAACATGTCGCCTGCAATGGCTGACTCAAGATCGACGCCGAGTGACGGACCACCACCCGCATCGCGCAAGCGGCCGGTGATCGGATGGCCGTGTCCCTGAGTCATTTCCGTCTCGGGAGCGACAGAGAACGTGACACCTCGACCGACCATCATCCGAAGCTGCGCGTCACTCAGGTTGTTGCCATGGACGATGTTGGTGGTCGGGCCAAGAAGGTCGCGCTCCGCTAGACGTTCCCAACCATCCGGTGTTTTTGGCTCGAGTCCTGCGCAGTGCATGCTGGCAATTAGCTTGAACTCGGCGGCGAGCTCAAAATCATGCTCCGCCACCTCATATGTTGAGTAATGAGGGCCGAGAATCGCCATGCCGAGCGTGACTCGCGCGTCGCGGCTAGTGAGCCTGTGTTTCAGGAGGCGCTCAATTTCGTCACGTGGATGAGGAATTTCGCTGAAGTGCTTCTGCCCGGGTTTTGGATCCGGCTTTGGCGAACCGTGAAAATAGACCGCGCGAATCCCTGACTCCAGCAGCCCGTCGATGGCGCGATCCGTGTGTTCAGGTGTCGGATTGTTGTGGCACCAATCGCCGAGCGTGGTCGTGCCAAGATTCAGCTGATTAAGCGCGCCCACCAGCGTGCCGATGTAAAGGTCGTCCGGTTGGAACAACGTGGCGAGTCCCGCATGAACGCTACGGAAATAGGTGGGCAAAGTCCAGTTAGCCGCCACTCCGCGCAGAGCAGTCTGCCACGTGTGCATATGCGCGTTGATGAGCCCCGGGATGACAATGCAACCGGTGGCGTCGATTTGTTCAGCATCGCGCGCGTGGACCTGCGCTCCTACGGCGACGATCAGGTCATTCTCGATCAGCACGTTGAAGCGGCCATTACCGATGACCGGGTCCATCGTGATTACATGACCGCCTGTAATCAGAATCTTCATCAACGCGTCTCCTAATTTTAGTGGGGTGCAGAGTCGGGCGAAAACGGATGTGCTGTCTTCGCTTTGACAACACAACTAAGCTATTTGATTGCCAGTTTGCGCTGCATGGCAAAAGCCGCAAAGGACTTCAGTTGAGAGGAGATGATCTCGCGCGTCGGCGCGTCCGTTACGGTCTTCCCCTCAATGTCGAGCTTGCTCGCGGCTCCGCATACCATGACCTCTGGTTTGTTCAGCACTTGCGAATCGAGGAACACCATGCTTTGGCGCAAATGGTATTGTGCGCGGGCGCCTCCAAAAATGCCGGGGGATGCCGACTGGATTGCAACGGGCTTACCTGCGAATGGGGCCGTTGGGAGGCGCGAGAGCCAGTCCAGCGCATTTTTCAGGACGCCCGGAACCGAATAGTTGTATTCGGGAGTGACGATGATGACCCCATCAGCCTCACTGATTGCGTTTCCAAGATCAAGCACCGTCTGCGGAAAGCCCTCAGCCTGAACATCCGCGTTGTAGTGGGGGAGCAACCCGACAGAGGGCAGCGTTGTTACATTGACGTTCTCTGGCGCAAGCTCCTGCAAAGAACCGGCAATGGCTGCGTGGAATGAGAGACGGCGCAGGCTACCGACAAGGGTCACGAAGCGCAACGAGTTTTGATCAGACATGGTGTTCCTTGACAAAATGAGTTATACGATGGCCCTGGAGGGCCGCGGGTATGGAAGTACGATTCGTTCGAATGGTCACAATCACCGCTTTTATCCGCGGTGATGGATCGCCTGGTATTCACATGCGTCTAGGCTGACAAACTTAGCGTGTCGACGCGCTTCAAGAAGGCGCGAACATCGACGGTTCTCCAGATGCCTGCCTTGTTGAACGGGTCGCCGTCGACAAAACGCTGGAGCACATCGATGTGATCGGTCTCGTACAAAAAGAAACTACCGATCATCGTTTTGCCATCCGACTCGACTAGCGGACCGGATATCAGCGTCTTAACGGGAGCAGCCTGTAGGTAAGCCTTATGCGCCTCGTAGTGTTCCAGTCGGCGTTGCAACATGCCCGGATGATCGAGGCAATAGACTGTGAAATGCATTTGTCTTCCCACCTAACGCAGCCGGACGGCCACAGGTTAAAGTTTTTCGATATTGCATCCGCACAGGCACGCACCTAGCCAACTCGAGAGTTCGCGGCAGTTTTTTCCTGTGTAGCGGAGTCGGCTTTCACCTCGAGGTGATAGTCGACCTGGAAGCGCGCGGTTCTAATATTGCCAAGCCGTTCCCGCACTCGTAGGTGCTCTGGATGTGTCGCATAGGCGTCGAGAGCGTCCTGTGATTCAAACTCCGTGAACAGAACGACGTCACAGGCGTAGTCGACTTCGCTGGTATCGAGTCCGACTTCGAGCTTAAGCATGCCAGGTATGCGGCCGCGTAGTCCTTCGAAGCACTCCTTGACGAGGCGGCGGGCTTCCTGACGTTCGTGCGGGGTGTCCCCGCTAAGTCGCCACATGACAATATGTCGGATCATGAACGATCCTCCGTAGGGTTTAAGACGAAGTCGTATGTGAGTGTATAAAACGGCTTTTCCATTTTCGTGCCGTCCGGCGCCATGCCGGCACGATGCTCGGTCCAGTCGGTGATCAAGGTTGAGCGAACACCAAATACCGCATCGGAGTCGAGGTATTGATCGCCATTTCGGAATACATGGGTAATCAGTGTCTCGTAGCCGGGCGCCTTGACCATGAAATGCAGGTGTGCAGGGCGCCACGGATGCCGCCCGAGCGCTTCTAGCATGCGACCCACGGGGCCATCGTGGGGGATCGGATACGCCTCCGCGAGGATCGAACGGAAATGAAACGAGCCATCGGGGGCGCTGCGCAGCCTACCGCGCGCCTGGTGGGCTTCGCTCGCTGGGCCTTCGGGAGACTTTTGCACATCATAGAATCCGTCTTCGTCGGATTGCCAGACGTCGATCTGTGCGCCGGCCACCGCCGTCCCGTCAAGGCCACGGATTCTCCCGCTCACGAAACACGGCTCGCCTCGCGCGCCGTTCGCTATATCGGCGCCGTTTTCATATTCCGGAGCGCCGTCGACATAGAAGGGACCAAATACCGTCGCCTCTGTGCATTCGCTCGGCTTCTTGTTGTTCTGCGCCATTACCAACATCGATAGGCCAAGCGTATCCGAAAGCAGAATGAATTCCTGTCGCTTGTCATCCGTGATGTGTCCGGCCTCAGTCAAGAACTGTATGGCCCTAAACCACTCTTCTTCGGTGAGCTTGACCTCGCGCGCGAAGCTATGAAGATGTTGCACAAGGCTGGTCACGATCGTGCGCAGTCTAGTGTCGCAGCGATCGTCCATTGACGCGAGTACAGCCTGCGTAATGGTGTCTTCGTTTATATTGCGCATCGCATTCGTCTCCCTTGTGCGCGTGTACATGTGCATATGTAAGAGACGACAGGTTAATGGTCCCGTAACGGAAAAGAAATGCGCTATAGTGAAATGACATTTCCGCTAGGTGGACGAATCGCACGATGGACCGCTGGACGCAAATTGAACTATTCGTTTTAACGGCTGAGCTCGGCAGTTTGTCGAAGGCGGCTGAGCAGCTTGATATGTCCAACGCGGCGGCGAGCCGCACGCTAAGTGCATTGGAAGAGCGTTTGGGAACGCGTCTCATTGAACGCACCACCCGCAGACAATGGCTCACCGACGCCGGAGCGGCGTACCGCCTGAGCTGCGTTGCAGTGCTGTCTGAGATGGCAGAAGCCGAAGCCGCCGCTGCCGAAGCAACGTTGAGCCCGCGGGGCATTTTACGGGTGACCAGTTCCGTCTCATTCGCAACGTTGCACATTGCTCCATTTTTGACCGAATTCAACAAGAAATATCCGAGCTTGTCGGTGCAAGTCATCGCGGCAAATCGTTATCCCGATTTCATTGGCGCAGGGATTGATATTGCAATCCGCACGCGCGAGCACGAGGGGGATTCAGGAATCACGGTTCGCAAGCTGGCAGAAACCTCCCGCATTCTCGCCGCCTCGCCCGCTTATCTCACCGAACACGGCCGCCCCGCTAAACCTGAGGATTTAAGCCAACACCGAATGCTGGTGTATAACCTCGCGGTCGATCCTTATCTTCTGCACTTTCGGCGCGCTCAAGAAACGCGCGACATTCCAATCACCAGCGTTCTGGATTCCAACGAAGGGCAAGTCATATGTGCCGCGGGGCGGGCCGGATTGGGTATCGTGATTCAGCCGCTCTACATCATTTATGACGACGTCGTCGCCGGACGTCTAGTGCCGGTCCTCGAAGATTGGCAATTACCTCGTCTCACCATCAATCTCGCCTATCAGAGCCGCCGATATCAGCCAGCCAAGATAAGGGTTTTCACTGAATTCCTTATCGAGTGGACGCAACGCCGGCAACTCGCCGCGAAATGGAAAGCCAATCGCTGATCAAGCGTTCAAAGACTTCCTCGACGCCTTCGACTCGCTATAAATTCCAGATTTTTACGGGAAAATCCGGATAGCCGTCTTCGTTAAATTTCTTGGCGAAAAAGATATTTCCAGATACCGGAAATATGATTTCGCGGACACGCATATTTCTTTGGCCTGCGTTCGAATAGTCTACAGCCATGCCGTGAAATGCAATGCACCGTTGCAAACCTGACAACAAAGTCGAAAGCGGGCCGCGAAACGCTACCAAACAGAACGGCTTCCGGCTAGGGACGCATGGCAGCGATGCACGGTTCCGAAGACATAGCGTTTTGCAGAAATCGAAAACAGAACTGCGAACAGCAGATATCGAAAGGAGATAGAAAATGGACCGCCTCAAAGGAAAAGTCGCTTTGATCACCGGCGCTGCCCAGGGCATCGGTTTGACGGTAGCGCAAATTTTCGCACGCGAAGGCGCCACGGTCATCGCGGCCGATATCAAGCCGGCGAGTGATTCGCTTGGCTTCGAAGTTCAGCAACTTGACGTGTCTTCGCCAGCAGATTGGACACGCGTTGTGACGTCGGTGATCGCCAAACACGGACGCATCGACGTGCTCGTGAACAACGCGGGCATCGTGGGATGCTACGAAACGTTGGACGGCACCGATCTGGACAGCTGGCAGAAAGTGCTCAACGTTAATCTCACTGGCAGCTTCCTCGGCATCCAGGCAGTGTTGCCCTCGATGCGCGCGATGCGCCAAGGCTCTATTGTCAATTTCTCATCCATGTGGGGCATTGTTGGCGTCGCGGGGGCCGCAGCCTACGCCGCAGCAAAAGGCGGCGTGCGCAACATGACCAAGAACGCCGCTGTGACCTATGCGCCCGAGAATATTCGAGTGAACTCCGTGCATCCTGGATTGATTAGGACACCACTCGTTGAGAGCCAGTCCGATGACATGAACGCCGAGATCATCGCGAAGACGCCGATGGGACGCATGGGCACGCCCGAGGAAGTCGCAAACGTATGTCTATTCCTTGCCAGTGACGAGTCCTCGTTCATGACCGGTAGCGAACTGGTGATCGACGGTGGATATCTCGCCCAGTAGCAGAAAGATGCCCGAATGAGATCAACGATCGCGTCAGGAAATTAAAGGCGCTGCTTCTATTGACGTGGACCGTGCGCTCTCAGCATGGTCGACGAAACTCCAAACAGCCCGCAGTTTGCGCTGCGGCTATATTTGCAGGTGAAACGCATGTCTATCGATCTTCTTACTCAGTTTGGCCGCCGCCTTCGAGTGGGCCTCGTCGGCGGTGGAAAGGATTCCGTCATCGGTCGCACTCATCTTGTCGCGATGCGCACTGACGGCTTTTACGATGTAGTCGCTGGAGCGATGTCGGTTAACCCGGAGATTGCGAGAGCTTCTGCGCAAGCTGAATTGATCGACGAAGACCGCATCTACACCGACTTTCGGGTGATGGCAGAACGCGAAGCAGCGCGCGAGGACTGCATCGACGCAGTAGTAATTGCCACCCCACCGCAGTTGCATTTTGAGGTGGCTAGCGCGTTCATGGAGAAAGGGATCGACGTCATCTGTGAAAAGCCGTTAAGCCGCGACCTTGCCGAGGCGCAACGCCTCGCCGAGCTCGTCCAACAACGCGACCGGCTGTTTCTCCTCACTCATTGCTACACGGGTTATCCGATGGTTCGGGAAGCGCGTGCGCTGGTGGCTTCGGGTGCACTTGGAAAGATTCAATGCATTGAAGGCGAACTGTGCGCGGGGTTTGTGTTTGATCCGCAAAATCCGGACCGCCATTGGCGGTTTCGCGAGTCGGCTATGGGCAAGGGCGTTCTCCTGGGTGAAGTCGGCTCCCATGCTCACCATATTGTTTCGTACATCACTGGACTGCGCATCGAGGAAGTTTCCGCTGAGATGACCACCTTCGCCGAAGGTCGCGAAGTATACGACAACGCTTATCTGACGGCTCGATTTGAAGGCGGCGCTCGCGGCCGACTCTGGGGCAGCTATGTCGCAACTGGAAACGACCACGGCCTCTCATTCCGGATTTTTGGTGAGAAAGGCAGTCTTACTTGGGTTCAGGAAGAACCAGAGGTTCTTTGGTTCAAAGCGCCAGGTCAGCCCGCTGTCCGGTTGGCTCGGGGATACAGCAGCCTCTCGCCGGCAGCGGCCGCTGCGACGCGATTCACGGCTGGGCACCCCGAAGGCTACGCGCTTGCCTTCGCAAACCTATACTCCGATTTCGCGAAGGCACTGATCGCCAAACGTCTCGATTTGCCATACCAATCGTACCTCGACGGCATCCCAGGCATTGTGGACGGAGTGGACACCATGGCGTTGATCGATGCGGCTGTTCGGTCTAACGAGAACAGTGGGGCTTGGACCGCGCTTACTCGATAAGCTAATGAGATGGGAAGCAGCTGGCCGGCGCAGATTGAGTCCGCATTTGGAGTTAAACGCGAATCCGGGCTCAGCCCAATGACATTAGTTTTACTGATTAATTTGCGCCGTTGCTGCGCTGTCTAGTATTTGCTGATACCGAAGAAAGCCGCCACAAGCCCGAGTATCGCGCTCGAGGACTTTTCGATTTTGATTTTTGTCACGCTCCGCCGAGCGCGACGTCGTAGCAATTGTTAATTTATAAATGGAGACAATGATGTTTAAGAAACTTGCACTCGGTCTGGCAGCCATGGGTCTGCTTACAGGCGTCGCGTCAGCGAAGGAAATTAATCTGGTTGGCGTCGCAATCTATTCCCTCGGTGATCCCTTTCAGATCGCAATTTCCAAGGGCGTTACCGATCGCGCAAAGCAGGTCAATCCAAACTCCAAGGTCACGACGGTTGCATCCGATTACGACTTGAACAAGCAATTTTCTCAGATCGACAATTTTATTTCAGCCAAGGCAGATTTGATTGTTCTGACCGCCGACGATCCTAAGGCGATTCTGCCTGCAATCAAACGCGCCGAAGCAGCGGGTATCCCCGTCATAGCGGTGGATGTTTCCGCCGAGGGCGCCGTGGCGACCGTGCAGACCAACAATTTCAAGGCGGGCGAGATGGCGTGCCAATACTTGTCCGACAAGCTCGGCGGCAAGGGCAAGGTGGTCATCCTGAATGGACCGGCGGTTTCTTCCATCCAGGATCGGGTCAAGGGTTGCCAATCAGTTCTGAGCAAAGGCAAATTCGAGATCCTCTCCGACAATCAGAACGCCAAGGCAACGCGCGAAGGCGGCCTGACGGTTATGCAGTCGCTGCTGACCCGGTTCCCGAAGGTTGATGGCGTGTTCACGGTCTGCGATCAGGAAGCTATCGGGGCGGATCTGGCGGCCAAGCAGTTTAGCCGGAAGGACGTCATGATCTTCAGCGTCGATGGCTCGCCAGAAGTAGAAGCGTTGCTCAAATCGAATTCATCGATCCAGGCGTCGGTGGCCCAGAGCCCGTACTCGATGGCAGTGAAAGCTTTCGACATTGGCAACGACATCCTGACAAAGGGGAAAAAGCCAGAGACCTCTGTGATTCTGCTTGATCCGAAACTGGTTACGCGTGACAACGTTGCATCGTACAAAGGCTGGGGCGGCTGATCAATCGTCTGCCGATGCAGCGTGCGTAGCGCTGCATCGCACTGCCCACGCGCTTCAGCGCGCGTGCCAGCCAGTACACACAAGGAGACATGATGCCTTCGGATATTGGAATTCCCCTGCTCGAGATGCGCAACGTCAGCAAGACTTTTGTTGGCACCAAGGCACTTGACAACGTAGAACTGGCCGCGTGGGGCGGTGAAGTTCTTGCACTGATGGGCGAAAACGGTGCAGGAAAGTCGACGCTTATGAAGATCCTTTCGGGGGCCTACGAGGCCGATTCGGGGAGTGAGATTCTAATTGATGGTCAGCCGGTGACCATTGGAGGTCCGCAGGAGGCAAAGAAACATGGCATATCGATCATTTACCAGGAATTGAGCCTCGCTCCTAATCTTACGGTCGCTGAAAACATCTACTTGGGGCGAGAAGTTTCCGCTCGAGGAGTGGCAAATCGCAAAGCGATGTACGCTGGATGTCAAGACGTATTGGAACGACTCGACGTTCCCTTCACTGCTCGCACGATCGTCGGTACGCTTTCGATTGCAGAGCAGCAACTGGTGGAGATTGGCCGAGCGCTGCATGCCAAGTCCAGGATTTTGGTGCTGGACGAGCCCACTACGGCCTTGTCATCTCGGGAAAGCGAGAGGCTGTTCACGTTGATCAGGCAACTGCGCTCCGAAGGCATCGCCATCATTTATATCAGCCATCGTATGGAAGAGGTCTATGACCTCTCTGACCGTGTATCGGTGCTGCGCGATGGGCGATATGTGGGAACGATCGAACGTGCCGATCTGTCGGCACAAGTGATCGTCAAGATGATGGTGGGTCGGGATTTATCGACCTTTTACATGAAAGCGCATGATTCCGGCGGAAACCGTGGTCCCGTCGTATTTGAAGTCAAGGACATGACGGACGGCGAAAAAGTCAATCCATGCAGTTTCCAGCTTCATCGAGGCGAGGTATTGGGAATCGCCGGGCTTGTCGGATCTGGCCGCACTGAGCTGGCTCGATTGATCTACGGAGCCGACGAGAAAGCAGGCGGAAAAGTCTTCCTTAATGGCCAGGAAGTGAATATTCGCCAACCGTCGGACGCCCTCAAGCATGGTTTGGCATATTTGACGGAAGATCGCAAAGCACTTGGTCTCTTCCTCGACATGTCGTGCGCCGAAAACATCAATATGGGCGTCATTGCCCCGGATGCGCGTCATGGCGGCTTTCTCAATCTTACTAAAGGTAAAAAGCGCGCCAACTCCGCATTTGAGCAGCTACGCATTCGAGCGGCTAGCCCTTTGGTCAATGTTGGTAGCCTCTCCGGAGGAAATCAGCAAAAGGTCTTACTGTCCCGCTGGCTTCAAATCGGCCCAAAAGTACTGATTCTCGACGAGCCAACCCGCGGCGTTGACATTGGGGCGAAATCGGAAATTTATCGTCTCATCGACGACCTGGCACGCCAAGGGATCGGTGTCGTGGTGATATCGAGCGAACTGGCGGAGATCATTGGGGTTTGCGATCGCGCCCTTGTGATGCGGGCGGGGCATATCGTCGGCGAAGTCGGCGGCCCTAACAAGGAAGCGATCACGCAGGAAAACATCATGGCTCTAGCGGCAGGGGCAGATGTAACCCTTGATGCCGCTTAAAACACAGGTTTGGAGACAATCATGAACAAATCAACGATCAGCGATTCCGCCGCGGGCAAGAAGCCAGCGGACGGTGTCGGCATGTCGGCTCATAAGGTACACGTTCGTAGATTAATCGGCGCAGTCGGCATGCTGCCAGTGCTGATCATTCTTTGTTTTGCTTTCAATTTCGCGACGCAAGGCACGTTCTTCACGGGCCAAAACATAGCGATTGTGTCGCAGCAGGCTGCTATCAATACAGTTCTGGCTGCAGGGATGACCTTCGTTATCCTGACGGGAGGTATCGACCTCTCCGTTGGCTCGATGTTGGCAACTTCGGCAATGACGGCCATGTTGTGTTCGCTCAATCCGACCTTCGGCGCTTTGGCGCTTCCGGTAGGACTTTTGGCAGGCGTAGTTTTGGGATTGCTCAACGGTGTACTGATTGCGTATCTCCGGCTGCCTCCATTCATAGTTACGCTCGGATCGCTCACGGCGATGCGGGGATTCGCACGTCTGTTGGGCGACGACGGCACGGTGTTGAATCCGAACCTGAGTTTTGCGTGGATCGGCAATGCGAATGTTCTGGGCGTGCCGGTGCTGGCCATCATTGCGATTGGCGTTATCCTCGTCTCGTGGCTTATTCTTCGCCGGACCGTGCTCGGCATCTGGATCTACGCCCTCGGCGGAAATCCTGCGGCAGCCCGCCTCTCGGGCATCAAGGTCAGTCTGATCCTGCTGTTCGTTTATTGTGTCTCGGGGCTGCTCGCTGGTCTCGGTGGGATGATGTCCGCAGCGCGGCTTTACGCAGCAAATGGACTGCAGATCGGACAGGGCTATGAGCTCGACGCGATTGCAGCTGTCATCCTGGGTGGAACGAGCTTTGTGGGCGGTGTAGGTTCAATCTGGGGAACGCTTGTCGGTGCCCTGATTATTGCAGTACTGACCAACGGCCTTGTTATTCTCGGCGTATCGGACATCTGGCAGTTTATTATCAAGGGACTTGTCATCATCGCTGCGGTGGCGCTCGACCGCTTTCGCCGCAGTGGTGAACGCACTTGAACACGTGGGTGCTTGGGACATGCACAGCGAACGGATTTACGCGTTTCGGTTTTCTTTTTGCATGTTTCAGTCAGACGCAATACTGCAATATTTAGGCGTGACGCAAGAGCGCCGGTGACTCTTGCCTGTCACGAGCTTGTGCTTGGCCAATAGACCGCAACTGATTGGAAAGAGCCACGCTTAACGCGAGGAAAACGTAAGAAATAACGACCGTATCCAATTTCTGAAAAGGGAACTGTCTGAGTCGCGACATGCGGCAGGCAAGTGGCCGCTGTTCGCGTGCGTAAGGCGATGCACAACAATACATAATCGCAGGGTTAAACCAAGCCTTTGCAGAACATGGGTACGGCGAGAGCGTCTCGTCGGGTAACGTGTGAGCGCTTTCCCTAGCGCACGAGATAGTAAAGGAGTGTTATCGGCGAATCAGGCCGACGTAGGCGTGTGATGGTATTGCAAAACTAAAAAACAACCTCTATTCATTAGTACAACGATTTAATGGAAAAAGGTTTTCTAACGGTTTGGAGAATGGAGGATACGATGAAGCGTTTGATTTTGGGTTCACTGACTATGACTCTTGCCGCTGCAGCGAGTGCACAAAGCACCGTTACGCTATACGGCCTTATCGATAATGGCCTGCAATTTGAGACCGGTTTGCCGGGCGGACATCGTTTTTCGGCTGAATCGGGTAATTGGGCCGAGTCAAGATTTGGGCTGAAGGGAGCTGAGGACATCGGCGGGGGCACGTTCGTAAATTTCCAGCTCGAGTCCCGGCTCAATACGGAGAATGGCACCTTCGCGAATGGTTCCTTCTTCGAGGGACAGGCAACCGTCGGGATGAGCAATGAAACTTACGGGGCGTTCCGAGTCGGTAACTTCGGCGCCAGTGAATTGCTCCAATACGCCGGTGTCCTTGACCCTCAACAGACGCAAAAGTATTCGTTCGGCACGCTCGTCCGGGGTCGAATGTTCCCGCAAGCGGCAAATGGATTCGAATACCTGTCGCCCAGTTTTGGAGGATTTACGGTTCAAGGTCAATACAATCTGACCAACTCGACCACGTGGAACGCAGGTAACCCAGGCAGCGCGCCCGGCCAACTAGGGACATCGACCGGACTCGGCAGCTCTCAAGGCCGTGACGACGGCATAAAGTTCGAGTACGCCTTGCAAAATCTCGATGTGCAGGCGATCTACGACGAAATCCGTGACGGTAATGGAAAGTTCAGTAACGTCTACCTCGCTTCGCGCTCCATCTTTACGGCCGGCTCATACGCTTGGGGGCCCGTGACACTCTATGCGGGTTATCAGCACCTTAGCGCGCCGGATGCATCGAACGCGGGCTATTTCGGAACGGCAAATCCGTCGGCTTTACCCGCAGGAGCGTCGCTGCCTACGGCGGTTAATCACGAATGGGCAGGCGCACGTTGGGCCGTGACACCTGCGACATTCCTGACGGGCGCGGTCTATCACGCGAATGCAAACAATGGAAACGGGAACGCGACGTTGTATTCGCTTTCTGGCGCGTATCAGCTTTCGAAACGTACCCGCTTGTATACCGAGCTCGGCTATCTGCGTAACAGTTCCACTTCGAATCTCGGCCTTAACGGCGGATCGTACGGAGCAAACACGAACAACGATCCAGTAGACGGCAACCCCTCCAGCACTAACCCGAACTACGGGCACAGCCAATTTGGTGCTTTTGCGGGCATCGCTACTCAGTTTTAAGCTTAAGCCGTGTGAGGCTGGTTCCGGGCGTTTCCCTGAATTTGCTTGGGGCAGGTGGATTCAGGGGAGGTGGACATGGCGGTGATCATCAAGCCGCGCTTTACGCTTCCGTCGGATCTTCAGTGGAGATCGCTGCTATCCGAACTCTTCTTCCTGCTGGCGCCCGAGACGCATGAACGCTTCACATGGAGGGAGTTGCTGGAAGCGGAGCCGTTCATCCGATACGATCGAAACTCGTTCGATGGCAGGCTGGTCGATCAATTTCTGCGCCGCTCGAAAATTTCTGTGAAAGAGGCCATA
>Ga0153932_1000276_pt1 | contig 17669 bp, 23 predicted proteins | sample TSNJ016MetaG_FD_102273 | JGI IMG/M metagenome (GOLD analysis project Ga0153932, IMG submission 102273) | Attine ant fungus gardens microbial communities from New Jersey, USA - TSNJ016 MetaG | ecosystem: Host-associated > Fungi > Mycelium > Unclassified | place: USA: New Jersey, Wharton State...
ACCTACACCTACGACGCGCAGGATGAACCGGGCCGCATCATTACGCTGCTGAAAGACCTCGCCGATAACGGCGTCAAGTTCAAGGACCTGCAAACGACGCAAAGCTCGCTGGAAGACATTTTCGTGAGCCTGGTCGGAGAGAAAAAATGAATATTCATGCAGTCCGCGCAATCTATGTATTCGAAATGGCGCGCACGTGGCGCACCATCATGGGAAGCATCATCTCGCCGGTGATTTCCACCTCGCTGTATTTCGTCGTGTTCGGCGCCGCGATCGGCTCGCGCATTCCCGAAGTGAACGGCGTGAGCTACGGTGCGTTCATCGTGCCGGGGCTCGTGATGTTGTCGCTGCTCACGCAGAGCGTGTCGAACGCGTCGTTCGGTATCTATTTTCCGAGGTTCACGGGGACCATCTACGAACTGTTATCGGCGCCGGTCTCGTATATGGAGATCGTGCTGAGTTATGTTGGTGCAGCCGCCACCAAGTCGATCATCCTCGGCCTCATCATTCTTGCGACCGCGCGGCTGTTCGTGCCCCTGCACGTCGATCACCCGTTCTGGATGATCGTGTTCCTGCTGCTGACCGCGGTGACATTCAGCCTGCTGGGATTCATCATTGGCATCTGGGCAGATGGATTCGAAAAGTTGCAGGTGATCCCGCTGCTGATCATCACGCCGCTGACCTTCCTCGGCGGAAGTTTTTATTCCATCGATATCCTGCCGCCGTTCTGGAAAGCCATCGCGTTGTTCAACCCGGTGGTTTATCTGATCAGCGGATTTCGCTGGAGTTTTTACGGTACCGCCGATGTCAGCGTCGAGATCAGCCTCATCATGACGCTGGTGTTCCTCGCGGTGTTTATTGGCGTGGTTGCTTGGATCTTCAAGACGGGCTACAGGCTTAAAGCATAAGGAGCGTGGCTGATGTGTGACGTGCTGATCGAACGATTCGGACTCCGGCCGCACCCTGAAGGCGGCTATTTTCGCGAGACATTTCGTGGTGAGGATAAGGTAGTACGCGAAGCTTCATTGGGCGCGACGCGCTCGGCATCGACCGCGATCTACTACATGCTTTGCGATGGCGCGCATTCGGCATGGCATCGAATCCGCTCGGACGAGGTGTGGCACTTCTATGCAGGAGAGCCAATCGATGTTCATGTTATCGACGTCACCGGGCAATTGCACACGCATCGCCTGGGTAACGCGCTGACGCACCACAACGCCGTATTCCAGGCGGTTGTACCGGCGGGGCACTGGTTTGCGGCAGAGTTATGCGATCCGGCGGCGTTCGCACTGGTGGGCTGCACGGTCGCGCCCGGGTTCGAGTTCAGCGAGTTCGAACTCGCCGATGTGGCTGCTTTGACAAAAGCGTATCCGCAGCACGAGGCTGTGATCAGGAGGTTGGGTCCAGCGGCGAGCGCGAAGCGCTAAGCGAATGCAGCGGCACGGCATGCAACGCCCGCAGCAACAACGCAAAAGCGGAACAAAAAAAAAGCGGCGCTCTCATTTCTGAGGCGCCGCTTTTTCATGCTGCTGTTTATAGGTTGGCCCTGACTGCGTCTCGGACGGCGTCCATCATGCCGCCGTAGTTCAGCGGGATGTCGAGTGAATCGCCATAGACGTCCTGATCCGCTTGTGCACGCACTTCTTGCGACTCGCGGCGTACCGGCGATTCGTAAGCTGTGTCACCTGAACGAATAGTGTCTCTGGCTTCGACGCGCTGCGCTTGATAACTCTTCACGATTAACTCCTTGCAGTGATGGAGCGGCGGGAGACTGCGATCCTACTGAACTGCTATGACAGATTGACGACGGTTGATGCTTCTCGGTGCACAACTTGAACGGTGGCGGACCGCGTGCCTTTGGCCGTATGCGCACCTTGCAATGAAAGCGCGGCTCTACAGTTTAATGGCGTTGCGAAACGGGATTCGTACTTCTGACTTATGAAACGATGCCGGCACTATCAGTCACGCAGCGCGGATTTGGGCTTGAAACTTGCAATTGACGCAAGCGTTTGCGAGGGGACTTGGAGAGACGCTGTTGCAGCCAGCCGAGAGTTTGCGAAGGGAGTTTGAAACAAGAGCCAGCCGCACTTTTCCGCGTACGCATTGCCGTCGATTGAAACAGTTAAAGCTGTTTCTCAGAATCGGCGTGTTTGATGTGAACGTTCCACATGGCGGAAAGGACGACCGCATGATGCAGGCGTGCTTTCAGGCCATTTCACCGGACCCGAGGACGCTTTCAGGCGTGCTCGCCCTGCAAATCGGCGTCGCTGGTCTCGTCCTGTGGCATGGAAGCCGCAAGAATCATCGCCGCTGCGTTCTGTGGTTTCGGATCGCGCTGTGACGGCCGATACACCGAGTCGCCCCGGTGAATGGGCGCGCCGGTCAGTGCGCAAGCACCGCCCGACGTGGCCGTGGTCACTCGCCATCCCTGATATCCGTAGTGGCAGGTTCCCGCGTCGGACCAATAGACAATCGCCGTCGCGCTGCTCGGCCGTTCAATCACGCGCACGACAGCCTCGGGAAAGGGCCTCGACGATTGTGGCGATGGCGTTTGCGAAGCGACGCGCGGATGATCACGTTCCCACGCTCGCGTGAGTCGCTCTAAAAACGGGTGCACAGACCTTTGCCGTGGGGCAGCTTCTGCCGCGCGGTTGTGGGTCGCTGTCAATGAGCGGACCGTTTGCAGCCACGGGTCCGCGCTTCTGGCTAACGCTGTCATGGTTCGTTCCTGGCATGGTTCATGGTCGAACTTACGCAATCAGCCTGCTCGGATAAATACCGTTAAGGTGAATACACTGTCTTGTTAGCGCGAATAATCACAACAACGCGTTATGCAATAAGGCTTTGCCCGATATTGCGGTGCGGCGCACCCGCTGTTCACGCTTCATTGAACGTTTTAATGAGGGCGATAGCGTCCTGTTTTAGCGAGGACTCGCGCGCGGCGTGATGCCAGATTCAACGTTTGTATGGATTGCGTAAGGTGTCAAGTTTCGCCGCATGCGGTGGAACGCCGCTTGCGTGAGCCATACTAGAACCATACTTACAACGTTGAACGAGGTGTTCGTGAAGAAGAGTCATATTGCTGCTGCAGTCCTGTTTTCAAGCTTGGGCCTGACGGCCACTGCTTTTGCTCAAAACGGCCCTGGGCCTGGTGAAGGCCATCAAGGCGGACCGCAAGAACGTCCAGGTGGCCCCGCCATGCAAGGCCATGACGGCGGCGGTCATCAAGATCAAGACCACGGTCACGGCCCGCAAGGTGGCTCGGGCGCACAAAACCACAACAATGGCCGTCCACCAGTGCCAATGCATGCGGACAATGGTCGGGGGCGCGGCGGCCCTGGCGGCGCGCGCGGGGAAGGACCGCATGACTGGCATCGAGGAGATCGTTTGCCGAACGACTATCGCGATCGCCAATATGTAGTCGACGATTATCGCGGCTATGGATTGCAGCAACCCCCGCGCGGTTATCACTGGGTGGGTGTGAACGGTGATTACGTGCTTGCCGCCATCGCGACCGGCGTGATTGCGCAGATCGTGCTGAGCAACGGGCACTAAGCGCTTCTCGTCGATGATTCGCCCGATGTAGCGTTGCGCACCTGACCGGGCGTCGGGTACGCATACGTAACAAGGCCGGTCCAAACTCGTGTTTGGGCCGGCCTTATTTTATGTACGCGGCTTGAATTCCACCGCAGCCCGTTGCGCTAACTCCTGGCGGTATCGGCGATTGCTTTTACTATGCGAGCCAGCGTTTTCAACGCCGCGTCCGGCGATTCCTCAAATTGCGCGCCCACGATGGCGCCATCAACCGCCATGGCCAATGCCCGTGCATCGGCCTTCGCGGTTCTCGACGATGCCGGCAGCAGCGTCCTGATAACCGCAGCCATATCCAGCTTGTGGCGTCGTGAGATATCGACCGCTTCGGGCTGGGTCCCGCCTACTTCCACCACCGCGTTAATGAACGCACAACCGCGATACGCATCGCCCTCGAACCATTCCGCCAATGCCGGGACCAATGCGTCCGCGTTCGCGCCATGGCGCTGCACGGCGTCTTCGAACCACGTCATCCAGTTTCGGTGCCTATACTCCAGGAACGCGATGATCAGGTCATTTTTCGCCGGATAGTAGCGATAAAAAGTCTTCTTCGCGACACCCGATTCCGCGATCACGCGATCGATTCCGGTCGCACGAATGCCGTCCCGATAGAACAGCGCGTGAGCCGTGATAAGAATGCGCTCGGCCGGGGGAAGGTCCGCATTCAATGATTGATTGTCCATATCGATGGATTGTAGACAGGTCTGTCTCCCTGCGCTAGAGTAAGAAGGTAGACAGACCTGTCTGCCAACGAATTACCTTATCGATTGACTGCGTATCGTCAGCCAGTTGCAATCACCCTCCAGATCCAAAGGAAGCGCCATGGAAAGCAAACCGCCATTCCCGCCATTCGATGCCGACACCGCCCGGCAAAAGGTCCGTCTCGCGGAAGACGGCTGGAATACACGCGACCCAAAGCGGGTTGCTCTCGCCTATAGCGAAGACACGCGCTGGCGCAACCGCGCTGAATTTGTATCGGGACGTGCTGAGGTGGAGGCGTTCCTGGCGCGCAAATGGGCGCGTGAACTGGATTACCGGCTGATCAAGGAACTGTGGGCGTTCACCGGATCACGAATCGCGGTGCGCTTCGCTTACGAATGGCACGATGATTCGAAAAACTGGTTCCGTAGTTACGGGAATGAAAACTGGGAGTTCAACGAAGCTGGCCTGATGACGCATCGGCACGCATGTATCAATGACTTGCCGATCAAGGAATCCGAGCGTAAATATCATTGGCCACTGGGACGCCGTCCCGACGACCATCCCGGACTGAGCGACCTGGGTTTCTGATCGAGGCGAGCTGGCAGTTTCCTGCTCGGGTCTTCAGCAGTCGCGAAGACCGATGCATCGACCCACTGCCGGTTGTTTACTTGCCGCGCCGCCGGTAGAAGGCCCACCATCCCGCCAGCGCAGTGAAGGTTGCAACGATCGCCACCATCACCCAGAAACCGTGCTTGTTTTCGGCGAGCGGCACGCCGCCAACGTTCATGCCGAAAATCCCCGCGACAATATTGATCGGCAGCGCTAGCACGGTGACCAGCGTCAGCGTGAACAGCGTGCGGTTGCTTTGCTCGTCCGTGCGTGCGGCGATCTCTTCCTGAAGCAGCTTGATGCGTTCGACCAGTCCCGCCAGATCGCCTAGCACCAGCGAAAATTCTTCGGTGGCGTCCCGCAGATCCTGAAGGTCGAGCGTCTCAAGCCAGCGTGGAGGGCGCGCCAGCAGCCGGAAAATCGATCCCGGTTCCGGCGCGAGCAAACGCTGCAGCCTGACCAGCACGCGTCGCGACGCGCCGAGTTCCGACCGAGTGGCGGGGGATCTCATCGAAAGGAAGCGATCTTCTATCCGGTCGATATCGATGCTCGTTTTTCGAACGATTTGTACCAGCAGGTCAGCCTGGTCGCGCAACAGATGGATGAGCAGTTCGGCCGTCGACCGGAAGACCTCGCCATTGCGTACCGACTCTCGCAGCGTATCGATGGAACGCAGCGGTTTCAGCCGCGCGGTGATGAGCAGCTTTTCGCGCGTGTAGACCCATAAGGTTGCGATTTCGGAGGGGCTCACGTCGAAGTTGAACATCACGTCGTTGATGACCGCGAGCAGCGCGCCTTCCTGATGTTCTATTCGCGTGGAATGCGAGCCGTCGCGCAAGTTCTCGAAGAAGGCGTCGGGCAGGTCGAGGTGCGTGCGCATCCAGCGTTCGCTTGCGCTGTTCGCAAGGTCGAAGTGCAGCCAGACGAAGTCGCCGGAAGCGCGCTTGGCGCTGGATTGCGCCAGCCAGTCGAGCGCCCCGGCGGAGTCGATCGGCACGCCGGGCGCGTCCTGCGCGAAACGAAACCCGCACACGATGCCCGAGAAATCCGAGGCGTAGGGAAGCGGGTTGGTTCGTAATTCAGTCATCGAGATTCGGTCATCGTTAGCGGCAGGGGCAGGGGCAGGGGCAGGGGTGGCGGCAATTGCGAGGTCATCCAGCTTTCGATTGTCCCTGCCGGGCATTTCGAATCAAGCAACGATCACCGGATTTGCGTTATTGTTGGTCAAATGCCGCGTGACACAGAAAGTACTTATGGTTGTCACGCCCTGTGGGTAGACTCGCGCGGTGCAAGAGGGCCGTCGGGCGCAGCCCGACCCTTTTCGCGTCATCGGGGAAACACAAATGGAAGATCGCGTCGAGCAGGACGAACCTACGCAAACCACGGCAGATGGACTGACGCGGCTCGCGACGAGCATCGTCGAATTGCTGGGCGAGCAAGCCATCGACAGCCGTCTGGGAGCTAAATTGCTCAAACGTCTGGAGAAAGAAGCGAAGCTGGTCGAGGAGTTGGGGCCGCAACCGCTGAACAAGGCTGAGAAGCGCAGTTTGCGAGACGCGCTGGACGGACTTGAACACGCGGTGCGTCAGGTCGATGCAAATCTGCTGGTATCGGCGAACGCAAAACTACGCTCCACGGATGAATCTTCCAGCAAAAAAGCCAAGACCAAATCCTGAAGGCGGGCTCGCCGGCGCGTTGCGAAGCCTGGAGGGCGCCGGTTTTAAGTCTGTCCGGCTTTATCGGACAAGTGTTTTGGCGGTTTTTTCATGACATCGACACAAACCGCTCGCGGTTAATCGGCAGGTTGGCGCGGAAAATGCTCCGTTTGCTGCACATGCATAAATCTGAGCGGTCATGGTTTCAGTCTCCTTTGCTCCAAGCTGCGTGTTATGGACCGATCGGAACGTAGATGCCGACGCCGAACGCTGGCGAATCCTGGTTGTCGACGATAACGCGGCAAGCGCTGAAGGCCTTGCTGCAGCGCTGAGCGCGGACGGTTGCGACGCGCGTTTCGTGCTGAGCGGTGTTGACGCGCTGCAGGCGATTGACGGCTGGGTGCCGCACATCGTGATCCTGGACATCAGCATGCCGGAACACGATGGTTTTGCGACTGCACGTGTCCTACGCAGGATTTCTCCTACCCGAAACGCGGGAATCATTGCGTTTACGGCGCTCGGTGAGGATTATGTGCGCTCGAAAGGGCTACACGCCGGGTTCGATGGTTATTGTCAGAAGGGTAATGCGCCGGGTGTTCTGGTCGACCTGATCAGCCGTCTGGTTCAGGTTCACTAAACGCCGCTAGCTGAGTCACCAACAAGGTGTTCAACAGTACGACGCTCAAAAATTTTCGATTTTCGATGGGTTTCGACCCTACAAATATTTCGACCTCAACGTCCCGGTGAGCCTTTTCCAGGCTCACTTGCGTCCATTTTTCCTGCTCCCGACCTTTTTTGATTATTGGCTTATCGCGAAAAGTGTATTGAAGTTTATGGGGATAAAAATCCGATAGTAGGGGTATACACTGCATTTCATCGACGAAGCAGCCACCGAAAGAAGTTTGACCGCTGCGACGCCTTTCTGAACCAGTCGAACGTCCAACGTATATCGGAGCTCACCATGAAAAAGAATCTTCTCGCATCGTTACTGATCGCCGCCACTGCTTCTATCGCTGTTCCGGCATTTGCCAGCGGCTACGGCCCGGCACCTTCGTATCGCCCGTCGGTTGGCGCTCCGGTTTCGCAACAAGGCATCAACACGCAAACCATCGCTGCGCAAAACAACGCTGAAGCGAACTCGTACGGCGGCGCACGCAACACCGTGTCGCAGTCGGGTTCGAGCCGCGATAGTTCGACCAAGGCACAATCTGTTTTCTTCGGTCAGTAATCCAGTAATTCGGCAGTGTGAGTAGTTTGCAGGCTCCTACGCGCACGGCCGGTACCACGGGTACCGCCGCGATCGCGCCAAGCTTGACGGCCGGATAGTACAGAAGTACAGAATGCACAAACGCCCGCTGAACGTGAGTTCAGCGGGCGTTTGTGCATTCTGTACCTATGCGGAAAGACTGTTTCAGGTGCCCGTCATCTTGAGCGCGTCGCGCATTACGGATGCCAGTTCTCCGGCGGCAAATTTGGCCACATAAGCGTTCGCGCCCACCTTGCGCACGTGCTCCTCGTTCGCCGACCCGGACAATGACGAGTGGATCACTACCGGAATCGCCTGCATGCCGGCGTTCGCCTTGATCCGGCGCGTCAGCGTGAATCCGTCCATTTCAGGCATTTCGAGATCGGTCAGCACCAGCGCGATTTCGTCCGCGGCGCACCGGCCGTGTTTTTCCGCCTTGCTCTGTAAATCTTCCAGCACGTTCCACGCTTCCTGGCCGCTCTTGGTCATGATGAACTGCACGCCCATCGCGGTCAGGCTTTGTTCGATCAGGCTGCGCGCGACGCCCGAATCGTCGGCGGCGAGCACTTTGGTACCCGGTTTCAGGACAATCCGGCCGGTGCTCTCTTCACTGATCTCCACTTGCGTCGATGGCAACACGTCGCGCAGGATCTGTTCGACATCCAGTACTTGCGCAAGCCGGGAGCCATCCACGTTGCCGTCGAGACGCGCGAAACTGGTCACCGTTCGTCCGCTCGAATGCGATTCCGCAGACAAAACCTGATTCCACTCGAGCCGCACGATGTCATCGACTTCCTCGACGGCAAAGCCTTGTGTGGTGCGCGCGAATTCGGTGACGAGCAGGATCTTGAGACCGTTCTTCGGCTGGCAGCCCGTGACCTGAGCAAGGTCGATCACGGGGATGATCTGGCCGCGGATATCGGCTACGCCAAGAATCTCCGGGTTGGCGCCGGCGACCACGGTGATTGGCGGCATCGCTAGGATCTCGCGCACCTTGAATACGTTGATGCCATAGAGTTCACGTTGTTCGGAGTCCGGTGCTTCGCCCAGGCGAAACAGGAGCAGTTCGAACATGTTGTTGCCCGCGAGCCGAACTCGCTGTTCGATGTCGTGTTGTGAACTGCTCAAGGTGGTTCTCCTGATCGATTTATGCCGTGCTTCTAAATAGCCGGTTCCTGATTAGCGGCGCGGTGCGGGGAAACTGAAGCACTTTCGGTGCTTTATGCCTGGACTGTTTCACGCCAATCGGGTCACGTGTGCGGCTGCATCGGGATAGACCCTTGAACGCATGAAAAGCAGTGTTTTCCAGCGTTCACGGAGCAGGTCTCTGGCCTATACTTTTTGAATGGGCTGGGTAATATGGATGTAAGGCGCTGGATGCGAGGGTTTCTGCAAACCTGTTGTGAAACGCGTCGTACGATCCGGATGCCAGCTGTCCACCCATGTGGAACGCCCGCCAGCCGGCAGGCGTCACGCGGTTCAACGGAGGCGTTCGATGGCAACAGTCGCACAAGTTCTTAATTCGAAACCCGATCACACCATCTTCACGATCGCCGATACGGCATCGGTCTACGAGGCTATCGCGATGATGGCGGAGAAGCACATTGGCGCGTTGATCGTGACCCATGGCGAAGCAATTGTCGGCATCATGACCGAGCGTGACTATGCCCGCAAAGTCGTGCTGATGGACCGTGTTTCACGGCAGACTCCGGTACGCGAAATCATGACTTCGCAAGTGCGCTTCGTGCGTCCCGATCAGACCACGGACGACTGCATGGCGCTGATGACTGAGCGTCGCATGCGGCATTTGCCGGTTATCGATGGCGAGAAGCTGGTGGGCATGATTTCGATCGGCGACCTGGTGAAAAACATCATGTCGGAGCAGGAGCTCACCATTCACCAGCTTGAGGGATACATACGAGGCGAGCATATGTAGTTTGCCCGTGAGGACGCAGCGCGGCGTGTTGACGCCGCGCTGCGTTTTATCGTTTTCAGTTGTTCCGCTGCGTATTATCGTGTTCACGCACTCTATGCTTTTCCTCTTCTTCCACCCTCCTTCCGGTTTTGTTCAGCAAATCAAGTTGTAAGCTAATTGTTATAATTCCTGGGTGCCGCGCATCGGCCTGATCGCAGGGGCTGACATTCACGCGCCTGTTCCCTTGCCGAGTTGCGCTCGGCCCTGACCTTAGAGGAGCGCCGTTCATGACGCCCCCCGAACTTTCAACGTCGCCTTCGGTTGCCAATTTCCCTCAAACCAACTCCAACTCCGCGCCGCGCCTCATCGCTGCCGACACCCCGTTTATTATCGTGATGAATGCGGGATCGGGGCGCAAGCAAAGCGATGAAACGCGCGCTGCGCTCGACAGTATCCTCGGGCGGGCTGGGCGAAAGTTCGAGCTTCGCGTCGTCGCCGATCCTTCTCAACTCGCTGATACCGCTCGCCAGGCGGTACGCGATGCAAAAGCGCAAAACGCCGTGGTGGTGGGTGCGGGTGGCGACGGCACACTGTGTGCCGTCGCCCAGGCAGTCCTCGGCAGCGGTTGTGCGTTCGCGGTGCTGCCGCGCGGCACATTCAATTACTTCAGCCGCGACCACGGCATTCCCGCCGACACTACGCAGTCCATCGCTCTCCTGCTCAATGCACGAGCGTTTCCGGTCCAGGCCGGCTTCGTCAACGAGCGCATGTTCCTCGTCAACGCGAGTCTGGGTTTGTACCCGAAGCTGCTGGAAGACCGGGAGATCTACAAGCGCCAGTTTGGCCGCAGCCGCTTGATTGCGCTGTGGTCAGCAGCCGTGACGCTACTACGCCCGCATCGTCATTTGCGTCTTCACATCGAGCACGATGGCACAATGCATGAGGTCCGGACATCGACACTTTTTGTCGGCAACAATCGCTTGCAACTTGAGCAGATCGGCGTGGCAGAGGCACCGCAACTGGAGCGCGGTTTGCTCGCAGCGATTGCGCCGCGGGCAATCGGACGCCTTGCGCAACTTGGCTTCACGCTGCGCGGTGCGGCGGGCCGGATGAGCGACGCAGACAACGTCATCAGTTTCGCGTTCAAGCGCATCACGGTGACGCATCCGTCAAAGCGTCAACGTCCCGTCAAGGTTGCGACCGATGGCGAGATAAACTGGATCACCCTGCCGCTCGAATTTCGCGTTGCCCCGGAGCCGCTGTTCCTGCTCAAGCCCGAAGCCGACGTTGCCAATGCCAATCGCTCATGACCCTGTTGCTCCAGATTTCCGATCCGCACTTTGGCACCGAACAACCGCTGGTCGTGGCAGCTTTGCTGCGTCTCGCCAATATGCTGCAGCCCGATCTCGTTGTCATGTCCGGCGACATCACGCAGCGCGCCAGACGCGCGCAATTTAGCGCAGCGCGCGCGTTCGTCGATACGTTGGGTGCAACGCCCCTGGTTATCGTGCCGGGCAATCATGACATTCCGCTGTATAACCTTTTCGCGCGTATTGTTCATCCGTACGCGAATTACCGGCGCGTGTTCGGAGACGATCTCGACCCCGTGTTCGAATCGGCCGAGCTCATGGTGATCGGTGTGAACACGACGCGTGCGTATCGTCGTAAGGATGGCGAAATATCGGCGCAACAAGTGGAGCGCGTGGTGCGTCGCCTCGACCAGGCGACGCCGCGTCAGCTACGGGTTGTCGTCACGCATCAGCCAGTCGTGGCGGCGCGTGCCAATGACATCAGGAACCTGTTGCACGGCCGCGAATACGCCATTCAACGATGGTCGCAGGCGGGCGTGGACCTGATCCTGGGCGGTCATATCCATCTCCCGTATGTATCGCCGCTGCATGTGGCGTATAAGGACTTGCCGCGCCGGATGTGGGCCGTGCAGGCGGGGACATCATTGTCTTCACGCGTGCGTGGAAGGGTGCCTAATTCGGTGAACGTGATTGACTATAATGCGTCGACTAATGGCACGCGCCGTGCGGTTGTCACGCGTTGGGATTTCAATCGGGTGATCGCATCGTTTGAACCCAACATACAACACGAGATCGACCTGGATAACGAGTCGCTCAAGACTCCATTAGCGACGCTTTCATGAAGCAGATTGAAGGGCCGTACACCGGCCTGTTTGAAGTAGCGCACGCAGCCGGTGAGCACGCACTGATTGTGTTTGCGGTCTCCCTGACTCTCGCAATGGTCGTAGTACTGAGCGCGTGGCAACTCGTTCAACGTTATGGATTACCGCGGGAAAACGGCGGCTTGCCGCCCAAAGTCTTGCTGGTCGTGAACTTGCGGTGAGTTTTGCCATCATCGTCGGTGCGGCCGCCTTGTTTGCTGCAATCGCCGATGAAATCGGCGCCGGCGAGACACTCGGCCGCCTGGACCAGGCTTTCGCCGACGGCATAGCGAGCGCGGTTCCTATCGGCGTGATCCGTGCGTTTGCACTCGTCACGCATCTGGGCGATGCATGGGTCCTCGCCGCCTGGTGCGTGCTCGGCGCAGCCATCCTGATCGCGCGGCGCCGGTTCGCACTCGCGATTGGCTTTACGCTCGCGATAGTCGACAACGGCCTGCTCAATAGCATCATCAAACACATTTTCGAACGCGTGCGGCCCGTGCATGACCAGTCGATCGCCACCGCCACCGGATGGAGTTTCCCGAGCGGCCATTCATCAGGGTCGCTTGTCACCTACGGCATCATCGCGTATGTGCTTGTGCGGGTCGTGCCGGACGGCTGGCGCTTGCCCGTGATCGTGGCAGCCACACTGATTGCGGTCACCACGGCGAGCAGCCGCGTATTCCTGCGCGTGCATTTCGCGAGCGACGTGCTCGCGGGCTTTGCACTGGGAACGATCTGGCTGGTGGCGTGTATCCTAAGCATCGAAATGGCACGCAGATATTGGTCGAGGCCGGGGGCGGCGGCGAGGTCGCGGCATCAGTCCTGAGGGTGTATCGACAGCTCGGGGAAGCCGGTGCCAGAATCCAGATCACGTGAGAAGCGCACGCCCTCCAGGCAAACAATCAGGATTTCCGCCGTCGTCCGCACAATGCATCCCGGCGATACATGGCCGCCGACCACGCGGCCTTCGGCATTCGAGACGGCCATGTGAAGATGTGCGCCGTCGGCGGAAAGCGAGCCGGCCAGCGTCAGGATTTCGAGGTCACCGTCAAGCCGCGTTGGCTCGTCGAGACCCGCGTAACGCAGGTTCGCCACGCGCAGGCTGCCGATGCCCTGCATCACGAACGCGGCTCCTATGCCTTGGTCTCGCGCAATTGCTTCGAGCGCGGCACGCAGGTCGTCGCCGGGAACCAGACGCACGGGAAGTGTTTGCATAAGTTACGCCCCAAGGCTAAGCAGTGTTTCAATGATGGCATGATGATTCCGGTTTCGCACAACGCCACTCTCAAACCAATACTTCCCATGACAACCGAACTTCATATCCTCGCCTGGACGCTAGTGCTCGCCCTTATTCAGGTGCTGCTGCCATCGGTGGTGCGCACCCGCGAGACGGGGATCGGACATAACGGCGGACCGCGCGACCAGCCGGGGCCACCCGTCGGCAAGGTGACCGGGCGTCTGATGCGTGCCCAGAGCAACCTGTTCGAGACCTTGCCCGTGTTCGCCATCGCCATCCTGATCGCGCACATGGCCGGCCGTGAAGGTACGCTGACGCTTTACGGCGCGTGGTTGTACATCGTCGCGCGCGTGGTCTACGTGCCCTTGTATGCGGCGGGAATTCCGTTCCTGCGCTCGCTCGTATGGATGGTCTCGCTTTTCGGCATCGTTCTCGTTCTCGTCCCTATCATCTGATCTGAAACTGGAGTCCAGTCAATGACTGCTTTGCTTACCACCATCGACGTGGAAACTGCGCCAAATCCCGAGTACGCCGCGATCCTGATGCACGGCCTGGGCGCCGACGCCAACGATTTCATCCCGCTTGTGCCCGAGCTGCGCCTGGGTGATTTGCCCGCCGTGCGTTTCGTTTTCCCGAACGCTACTGAAATGCCGGTGACCGGCAACAACGGTTATGTGATGCGGGCGTGGTACGACATTTTGTCGTTCGAAGGCGTGAACCGCCGGGTCGATGAAGCCGGGTTGAAGGCATCGTGTGAACGGATTCGCGAACTGATCGCGCGGGAGAACGAGCGTGGCATCCCGACCTCGAAGATCTTCCTGGCCGGGTTTTCGCAAGGTGGGGCAATGACGTACACGGCAGGGCTCACTCATCCCGAGAAACTGGCGGGACTGATCGTGCTGTCTGGTTACGTGCCGTCGCCGGGTTTGATCGATGCGTCGTTTAGCGAAGCAAATCGCGATACGCCGATATTCGCCGCACATGGCACGCAAGACCCCGTGCTACCCATTGAACTGGCGACTCAAGGCCGCGACTTCGCGCTCGCGCACGGTTGCAAGCTGGAATGGCATACCTACCCGATGCCGCATTCAGTCTGTGCTGAAGAAGTCGAAGCCTTGCGCGTGTGGCTAGGGGCAAGGCTCTCCAGTTAAAGTTAAAGCGTCTTGAGCAAGGTGTTTTTGTATAGATCGAGCATGCCCGCCGCATCCACGCCGATGCAAACCGACTGCGTCGGACGGGTGTCCCAGTCCGGCGCGGGAACGCGCATGGTCGACGGTTTTTGTATCGTCTGACCCGTCGCGATACCGTTGGTCAGCACCCGCACGGGGCCGTGGCGCACCGTATAAAGATGCGGCGCCAGCACGTACGCTACCGCCGATGAATCATGCACGTAGATGCCTTCGAGTCCGGCGCTGTCGTGGTGAAACTGCGCGTAATGCCTTGATACGTCCCACACGAAACGGCCGGCCTCACCGGCGCCATCACGGATCGATGCCAGCCAGTCGTTCGGCATGATCGTGTTTTGCGTGACGTCGAGGCCGACGAGCGTGACCGGCCACGCCGCGCCAAGTACGAGATCTGCCGCATCCGGGTCGCACAGGATGTTGGCTTCAGCCGCCGGCGATACGTTGCCGAGCACGCCGGCCGTACCAAACGCGCCGCCCATGATGACGACCTGCTTCACCAGCGCGGCAATGTCCGGGTCGGCTTGCAGTGCGTGTGCGAGATTCGTCAATGGACCGACCGCGATCAGCGTCACTTCACCGGGAAGGGCGCGAATCGTATCGATCATGCATTGATGCGCGGGGCGCGGATCGAGCGTTGTATCGGCGGGCCGGTTCAGCTCGATATTGCCGAGGCCGTTGTCGCCATGAATCCAGCCGAGCGGCGCAGGCGGTGCGCGATGCAACGGCGCCGCCGCCCCGCGTGCGACCGGCACGCCGGGCGCAAAACGCGAGCGCAGGTAGAGCGCGTTGGCCGTGGTCGTTTCTATGGTTGCGTTGCCGAACACGCTCGTGATGCCAAGGAGTTCGATCTCGGGATGCAGCGCCTGGAACACCAGCGCCATGGCGTCGTCGACACCTGGGTCGGTGTCGTAGATGACCTTATGCTTTGTCATAGGTAAAACGCGTCGGGGAGTTGTTCGCGGGCCGTGGTGTCGCGGATCGCGCCATTGAGGTTGCCAAGGCGGATGGTCAACTCGGGGCCGCCCAGTTCAATGATCACCTGACGGCACGCGCCGCAGGGCGCAATGGGTCCGTCCGTGTCGCCGATCACGGCGAGCGCTGCGAACTGGTCGCGCGTGTAGCCTGCGGCAATTGCGCTGAAAAACGCGGTACGTTCCGCACAATTGCACAATCCGTACGATGCATTCTCGACGTTGCAGCCATCGAATACACTGCCGTCTTTGGTGAGCAAGGCTGCACCCACCTTGAACCTGGAATAGGGTGCATAAGCGCGTTCGCGAGCGTTCTTCGCGCGTTCGAGCAACTCGTCCATCGTCATGATTTTCTCCTCAGTTCAGCGTCAGGAACATGCCCGCGATCGTCGCGCTCATCAGGTTCGAGAGCGTGGCGGCGAGCACGACCCGCAAGCCGTAGCGTGCCACTTCCGCGCGCCGCTCCGGCGCAACCGCGCTGAAGCCGCCGGTTAATACAGCGATCGACGAAAAGTTTGCGAAGCCGCACAGCGCGAAAGACAAGATCGCTATGGTACGCGGATCGAGTACCTGCAATCCAGCCGCGGCGACGCTGGCGGAGTCCTTCAAATACGGAGACAGCGACGCGTACGCCACGAACTCGTTGAGAATGAGTTTCTGCCCAAGGAAGTTGCCGGCGAGCGCGGCCTGATCCCAGGGCACGCCGATCAAATAGGCGATGGGCGCGAACACGGCGCCGAGCACGGATTGCATCGATACATTGGGGTCACCGAACCAGCCTCCAATGCCGCCCACAATCCCGTTCAACATCGCGATCAGGCCAACGAACGCAATCATCATGGCGCCGACCATGACCGCGATCTTCAGGCCGACGGTTGCTCCCGAACTGGCGGCTTCAATCACATTGGCCGGGCGTTTTTCATCGAAGTTCATGTTTTGAAGCGTGACGCGGCTGGCTTCGCTCGTCGGGTGGATGATCTTGGCGAACAGCAATCCGCCCGGTACGGCCATGAACGACGCAGCAAGCAGGTATTCGACCTTCACGCCGAGACCGGCATACCCTGCGAGCACCGAGCCCGCGACTGCAGCCATGCCGCTCGACATGACGGCGAACAATTCCGCGCTGGTCATGTCGCGTGCGAACGGCTTCACGACCGCCGGCATTTCGCTTTGACCGAGGAAGATGGTGGTGACGGCCGAGAACGATTCGATCTTCGATACCCCGAGCAGCTTCTGGAAGATCGTACCGAGCACGATCACGATCCATCGCATGATGCCGAGGTAATAGAGCACCGAAATCAGTGCGGTCACGAAGATGATGACAGGCAGCACGCGAACGGCGAAGACGAAACCGCCGCTGCCGAAGAGGTCGAACATCTTTGACTGGACGAGGCCGCCGAACAGGAACTCAATGCCTGCGTTGCCGTAGCCGAGTACATGATTTACCCCCGCCGCCGCCGCGGAGAGTACGTTCTTGCCGAAAGGAACGAACAGGATGAAGGCGCCAATGCCCACCTGCACCAGCAGTGCAGGCACGATGGTGCGCAGGCGAATGCCGCGGCGATTGGTGGAGAAGATGAAAGCGATGAGCAGCAGTACGGCGATGCCAAGCAGATTGCGCGCGATCAGGGCCATGTCTCGTTTATATGATTATCAGAGGAATGCGCGGATGCTACGCCAAGTGAAGCGTTTAGAGAATAGGGCGAGGTTCGACGAAACCGCGTGCTTGCGGGGTGTCTGCGGGAACCCGCCCTGACGCCTCGGGCAAACAAAAACCCTACGCGAATAGCTCGATGACCGGCCAGTCGCGCTCGGCTGCAATCGCTCGCAATTTCGCATCGGGGTTGGTTGCAACCGGATGCGTGACACGTTCCATTAGCGGGACGTCGTTGACGGAATCACTATAGAAATAGCTTGCCTCGAAATCGGCGAGTTTCAGTCCCTGCGAAGCCAGCCATTGCTCGGTGCGGACAATCTTGCCTTCGCGGAATGTCACCACACCCACCGAGCGCCCGGTGTAACGTCCGAGCGGATCATCGCCTTCAGTGCCCAGGTCGATTGCCAGCAGATGCTCAACGCCGAGCGCCTTTGCAATGGGCGCGGTGATGAACACATTGGTCGCCGTAACGATGCAGCACAGGTGCCCCGCCTCAAGATGGCGGCGCAGCAGCGCAATCGCTTCAGGGCGGATAGCCGGTTCGATCACCGTCTTCATGAATGCCGCATGCCACGCGTCAAGCTGCGCTCGCGGATGACGCGCGAGCGGTGCAAGCGTCAGGTCCAGGTACTCATCCATGTTGAGCGTGCCGGCGACGTATTGCTGATAGTACGCGTCGATTTCCTGCGCATGATCTGCGCTGCCCTCGAAACCCAGCGTGGCGTA